>Ga0209986_10005361_pt1 | contig 10653 bp, 9 predicted proteins | sample BlataG_FD_183168 | JGI IMG/M metagenome (GOLD analysis project Ga0209986, IMG submission 183168) | Deep subsurface microbial communities from Black Sea to uncover new lineages of life (NeLLi) - Black_00105 metaG (SPAdes) (version 2) | ecosystem: Environmental > Aquatic > Marine > Oceanic >...
TAACCCAATCTTCTAGATCAATTAGTTCAAAATCCTCTGAATGTAAATATTTATCTACTCTAGTTAAATTTCTTGCAAGAGTTAAAATTAAACAAAGAGTTAGATCTGCTACTGAGTCAGAATTTCTTTTTGGAGTATAAATAACAGGTATTTTTTTTTCAGATGCCGTTTTTAAATCAACATTATTCGGATCATTTCTACATGAAGCGATTATCTTAAGAGAAGATTCTTCAATTACTCTTTTTTTTACATTATCACCCTCACAAATGAAAATATCAATTTGCTTTAACTTTTCGATTAATTCTTCCTCATCAAAATACAATTGTCCAGATTCTTTCCATGTTTCATATATAACTTCCATTTTTTCTTTTAATCGATTAATTTCCGATTCGATAAGTTCTGCAGTAATTAGTGCTTTCAGGAGAGACACCTTTTTTTAAAATAATAATTTTCGTAATTTTATCAAATTTTTAATTTTCCCAGAAACAACTTTTATTTTTCCTGAGGAATATGCCCCAACAGCCCCGATTTCTCCATTTAGAAGATTAATCAAAACTTGTTCTGATCCAAAATGAATTTTTACAGGAGCATTATCATCACCTACTCCAAATTTTATTTCAATACCTTGATCTCTATTAACTAAAATTAAAGATTTATTTGAAGTATCTAAAAAAGTAAGTTCTATCGGATCTTCATAATTAGCAAGTTTTTTTCTAATTTTTTCTTCGGAATTATAGCGATCTATTATCACTTTAAAACCTTCTTGGATTGTACTAATTTCTGGCATTATTTTTTCTCCTATTTTAATATTGAAAAATCATTTTCAACTATCTTATAAAATTATATTAATATTATTAATGTATTTAAAATATGTCATAAAAACTGGTTTTTAAGTTTCAAACTATAAAAATTATACATATTCTAGTTGTTTTTTAATACGGCCCCAACGGCGATAAATATTTTCATATATTTCAACGATTTCCTTGTTAGGAGTGACCCTTGTTAATTTAATTAATTTTTCTACTGCTTTTTTATAATCTTTATAATAACCTAATCCAATTAAAACATTAATTGCTTCACCTATAAATGCAGATTCTTTAATCTTCGGTAAGTATAGGTCCTTATTTAAAATATTTGATAAAATTTGATTAAAGCATTTTGAATTCGTCATACCTCCACTGCAAAGTATTTTATTATGCTTACTTACAAAGTTTAATATTTGGTTTAGGTTTTCCAAAATCCCAAAACCTATATTTTCGAATATGGCTCTTAAGAAATTTTTTCTATCTGATAAAATTTCCGAAATTGAACCTGGAGTTGGAAAGACAAAAACTCCGGGTTTAATATTGATTTGATTCTGAATATCCATTCTCTCTGGACCAAGAAATGCAAGTGTAGAATTTGCACCTGGTTTTGTTTCCAGTAAATATTTTTCGGTTACAGAATCTATATCATTCGATAACCCCTTGAGAAATGAATCTTTATACCAATCATAAATTTTGCCAGTCATACCTGTATTACTTTCTATTAACCATTTATCTTTAACTGCATGTCGTGTTGTCCACATCTTAAATGTTGGGTCGAATCGAGGTGAATTTAGCACAAAATATAAAGGCGTCGTTGTTCCTAATGTAATTCCAATTTGATTATCATCAATACAACCAGTTCCTATTAGATTTGCTTGAGTATCAGCTCCAGTTTTTATTATAGGGGTAGTTTTGGGTATTTCAAATCTTTTCGCTAAATCTGGTTTTAAATCTCCAGCAATATCTGTAACTTGAATAATTTCAGGAAAAATATCTCTATTGAAGTTGAAAGCATCAATTATTTTATCAGACCACTTATTCTTAACTATATCAAATAAAAGAGATTCAGATGCGGAAGTTGGATCTGTACAATAATTCCCTGTTAATTTATAAATAATCCAATCATCAAATAATAAAACTTTATAAATTTTTTCAAATAATTCTTCTTTTTCTTCTTGGAACCATAGAAGTCGTGCAAGAGGAAATATCATTGGAGGACTATGACCCGTAATATTAAATAGTGCCTCGTCATCAAACATATCCTCTATTAGATATTGTGAATCTATGCCACGTAGATCACAATTTGGGCCAGCATATATTACTTCTTCTTTCTTAGAAAGGAAGATACATGCTTGTCTTTGAGTACAGGAAGTTATCCCAATAATATTTGTTGAATTGATTTTAGATTTTTTAAGAGTATTTATGATGCAATTTGTCAATTTTCTCCAAATTTCATCTGTATTATAACTTTTTGCGAATCCTTCTATATCATCATTTATAAAGAAAAAATAATCTTCATTGGATACCACGCTTTCACAATTCTCCTTCACAACTGCAGTCTTAATTTTTTGAGAGGAAATATCAATACACAGGATTCCTTTCTCATTGGACATAAAATTACCTAATGAAATTTATCTAATTAATATTATATTTAAAAAGATAGTAATACCTAATAATTTATTCACATAATTTTTTGAAAAATCTTAATGTTAAAAGAGAAAAGATGTAAGATTTTATTTAAAAAAATCATACAGATTGATTTTTATTTATAGACTAAGGGAGTTTATTATTATTTTTTCTTTTTTTTCTTAGATACTTTTCTTTTCTTATCCACTTCATTCTTATAAGTAGGTTTTGATGATAAATCATCAAGGAAATTTTTTACATCAAATTCTTGTTTTGCAGGTGGTTCATATTTATCAGCAATAACCGCTTTAGTTTCTCTTGGTAATAATTTCCTAAGATATTTAGGAAACGAAGTAGTTATTTGAATATCAGTTTTTAAGATAACATAAATTGCCCCTTCATGTTTGAATTCATCAATAATTTCATGTTTTTTTAAAGTGTCGATTATTTCGATATAAGATGCTAAAGCTTTTTCTGATATGAGTTTGGGAAGAACGCTTTTTAAAATTGGACCAGTTCTAAGTTTTGAAAGCACATTGTATATTTTAGAGTCAGAAATCAATTCAAATAATTGAAATGAATCTTCTTTACTTTGTTTATATACATCAAAAAATTGTGTTACTTTTTGAATAACTAGAGCAATTAATATTGGTTCTTCATCGAAATGTTCAATAACACTTTTTGGTGGCATTCGTATTGATTCAACTTCTTTTACAAGGAGAATATATCTTTCATAACCAATTTCATTTATGTGAATAAAATCTTGATCTAATAATGTTTTTATTAAAACTTCAAATAATGATTTTTTGAAAGTTTCATTGAACCATTTTTGTAAATCTTCATATGTAATTGGTCCATTAGAAAGCTTCTTGAGTGTAAAAAAAATTTCTTGATCTTTTAATAGAATTGATATTTGTTCTTCTTCAGTTTTTTCACGGATTTCCTCTAATGAGGCCCAATATAATTCCTTTAGCCATAATTTAATTAATTCTTCATTTTCTTCTATTTTTTTCTGTTCAGCTTCATCATAGCTATTTTTTTCATTTATATAAAAAGCTTTATGTGCTTCTTCATTAGATTGAAGTTTTTCTGCAAATTCAATACACGAAGAAAGAATATTTTGTTCTATTTCTAGAGTCGTTGATTGATCAATTATTACAGATAGCATTAACATTTCCCTGCCTCCTCGAGCTATTTCCGAATAAATTTCGAAATAATAATTCATTGAATTAAGATCTTCAATACTATGGGTAAAAAAGCCTTCTTCAATAGCTTGGTCCATAATATTTGCAATTCTAACATATAGTCTAGCATCTAATACATTTTCTGGAAATGAATAATATACTAATGGGCCAATCTTACGATGGAAATAGCTGAGAGAAACGATAGGCTTCATACCTTACCCTCTAAAAAATTTTTCTTTAATGAAATCCAAGATTGTGACTTTTTTTTATTAATTTTTTAATTGATTTTTTTATGTATTTTTAAGATTAAAAAATATTCAAATGTGACTCTCTCTAAACCATTAAAATATTAAATAGGATTTTATTAAATATATCGATATTAAATAATATCTGTCGATTAAATATATTAAGATATATTTTAATTAATTTTTATATATTTTCTTAAGTTTAAAAAATATTTTTATTCGTTTTTTTTAATCGGTTCAAATAAGTGAAAAAAGTGGTAATTAAGGTAATAGCATTTGATTTAGATGATACACTTTATAATGCGACAGAATTAGCAAGAGAATCTCGAATTAGCGGTTTAAAAGCTATGATTAAAAAAGGGTTAAAAATGGATTTAAACAGTGCAATTCTAACCTTGAATGAGATTGTTAAAGAATATGGCACGAATAATTCTCGTCATTATGATATATTTATTCTACGTATTAATAGATTCGAGCCCCAAATTGATTTTATCAGAACAAATCAAAAAAACAAATACGTATCTGCTGCTGTTATGGCATACCATGAGCAAAAAATTATATCGATTAAACCATTTGATGATGTTATTCCTTGTTTGAAGCAAATTAGGGATTTAGGTATAGAAACTGCAATAATTTCTGATGGAATACCAATTAAACAATATGAAAAAATATTAAGATTGGGAATTGATGAATTAATTGATTTAATCGTAATATCGGATGAGATTGGCATCAGAAAACCAAATCCCAAATTATTTGACTATTGCCTTAAAAAATTCGGAGTTAAGGGATATGAATCTATATATGTAGGAGATAATCTAGAGAAAGATCTCGTTCCAGCTTGTATGAATGGGATGAATAGCGTATATATTCATAGAGGTGGGAAGTATAATAATATAACTACGGGAGAGAAAATTCTTAATGGAACAAAACCTGAGTTTGAAATAAATTCTCTTCTAGAATTAAAAGAAATTATAAATAAAATTAATTCTAAATAAGCAGATTAGGTGTTAATTTGAGACTAATCTTAATTCAACCGGAAATGTTTGAAAACGACGAAGAATGTTTTTTTGAAATTCAAAATCTCATAAATAGCATTCCATCTATAGAAGAAAACTGCGATTTAGTTTGTTTACCAGAAAGATGGATTAAGATGAATCCAAAACTTGAAAAAAATATTCAAGAAGAGAGGGGGTCTCATTATCAATTTATTAAAAAAATGGCTAAAAAATATCATATTAATATACTTTCTGGAGGGATCTGGGAAAATAGGGAAAATTCTGATAAAAATTACGTAACATGTTATTATTTTAATAAAGATGGTCAAGAAATTGGTCGCCAAGATAAAATTCACTTATATCGTTATGAAAAATTTTTTTTTGAATCTGGAAATACTCTAAATTTATTTAATCTAAATGGAAACTTATTTTCTATTTTAATTTGTTTTGATATGGTGTTTGAAACCCCCCACCTTGCAGTTAAGAACGGTGCTGAATTTTTAATATCTCCAACATTAATTAGAGAAGAAGGGTTGGAGAATTGGGGGGTTTATTTAAGAGCGAAATCTTTAGAAAACAGAGTTCCAATTGCTGCGTGCAACCCCTATGGGATTTTAAAAGATAGAACTTTCCCAGGTAATAGTAAAATAATTTCTTTTGTAAAAGGTTTTTATTCACCATCTAAATTAAAAGTTCTTGAAGCTCCATTAAATAAACACGCTATTTTATTTGATAATATTGATTTAAAATTTCCAAAAAAACTTAGAAAAAAAAGATTTAAAGAAGCCATAAGTTTGGAGAAAATTAAATTAAAAAAGTATGATTAAAATTTATTAGCCGAAAAATTTGGAAATATTATTAGAAACTTTCGATGAAATGTAAAAAGCATAATTTATCCTATAAATATGTATGCCCGGAATGTTTCAAACCATATTTAAAGGAGACCGCCTTTTCGAGTTTAGAAGAAATCAGAGAATATCAAAGATTAAGTTCTAAAAGAATTAAGACAACAAATCTAAAAAATAAAATTAATTTAATTACTTGTCTGAAAATTAAATATTATAATAATGTTGCTTACGCCGGAACAATATTTTATGATATTAAACATCAGAAAGCTAAAAATTTTGAGATAAGGAAATATAAACAGACCATTCCTTATTTTCCTACTCTTTTATTTTTAAGAGATCTAGAAATTTATTTAAATTTAGCTGAACAGATTAAATTTAATCCGGATTGTTACTTATTAAATGCAAGTGGTCAATTGCATCCTTTTCTATCTGGAGTTGCATCTGATTTTGGCTTAAAGTTAAAAGAAGAGATACCAGTTATCGGAGTAACTAAGAAGAATCTTTATAAAAGTGGAAAGTTAATTAATTTAAAAGAATTAAATGAATTTAAGATTGTAGGAGATATCGTATTTAAAAACCATTTAGTAGGAAAATATTTATCAATTAAAAATTTAGAAAAAGGCATTTATATTTCTGTTGGTAATAATATAAGTTTAGATTTAGCCATAAAAATTATATCAAATTTATTAAAATATAGAATCCCTGAGCCTATAAGACTATTAAACATTGAATTAAATAAAACTATTAAAAAAGAAATAGAAAGATAGATTCTTATTATAAAATTTACTTTCGTAATACTTACTTCTTAAAATAGGAACATTGAGATATATCTTAAAAAAATTAATCGAATTCCTTATATCTCAGAATTATTAGATTATTTTTGATAAAATAATTCAAGAATACAAAGATTAATATACTAATTCAAATGAAGTTTAGTTTTGTTTTTAAAAAAAATGTGGACTTTATAAAGAGAGAGAGTAAATAAAAAGTAAAAAATACAGAGAGAGAGAGTAAATAAAAAATAAAAAAGTGAAAAAAAATGGCATCCCAAATAAAACATACTTATTTTGGCCCTAAAGCTATATTTGATCCATATTTTATTCCTCCTAAGTTATTGCATAGAAAATCTGAGGAAGAAATACTTAGTACAATTTTAAAGGACTCATTTATAGATGATTTTGGGGCAAATATTTTAATTAAAGGAATAAAAGGGGTTGGGAAAACTGTTTTAATAAATAAAACGATATCAGATTTAAAAATAAACAGTAAAGATAATGGAAAAGATATTCTGAAATTATTTGTTAATTGTGAGGGGAAAAATTTAGAAGAAATAATAATTTCATTGATTTTAAACTTAGAAAAGACAGAAGAGATTAAATTAGATATTAATTTCCTGTTAAATTTGACTATTCCAAGGCTTTGGAACATTTTAAAACTTGCTTGTAAAAAAATTAATACTTTTAAATTTCTTGTATTTCATAATATTGAAGAAATAGAGCCTAAGATTTTCAAAAAATTTTTAAGATTTGGTAAAGAGATGAAAATTTCTATAATATCAACAATTAACAGGATTTCCATCAATCCAGAATTAAATTTTCTTTCAGAATTTGATGTTAAAAAAAGGATTGACTTATATAACCCATCACAATTGTCTGATATAATTAAACAAAGATTTATTTTAACTTATCCCTTTAATATCGATAATTCTCTTTCAGATTTCATGGTTGATTTAGTTGCAGAATATGATTACCTGAGACCAGGCAAATGCATAGAATTGATGAGAGAAATTTATCCAATCATTAAAAAAAATAGAAATATTACGCCTGATCACTTGCGAGAACAATGTTTACTTCAATTTGATACTTTTTCTTTGGATGAATTTGAAATAATATCATATTTAACGGAAGCAGATATATTAATAGACATCTTTCTGGATAATTTAGCAAACTACTTTTCTAAAGAATATAATTATTACATTGATTTAGTTAAATTAAGAGAATTATATGAGGTATCTTGTGAGACATTAGAATTTGAAAAAAATTCTAGTGAATTTAATCGAATACTTGTAAAACTATTAGATTTGGAAATTTTAAAAGAATCAAAATTTGATAGAAAATACCCCAATAATACAAGATTTTTTTATTCAATAATGCAGACATCTCAATTAAAAACTATGATTGATGTTATATTTGGAAAAATAAAATAATTTTAATGGACCTAAAATTTTTCTATTTAATTCCCAAAAAATTCCTAAATAAATTTGATAGCGAAACATTTAAATAGTTAAAGATTATATATTTAAATTTGCAATAGAGTAGTGGTTACATATAGGATACTATTAAGCATTTTTTACGTTTTAATTTAATTACGCTTATAAGAGTTTCACTGACAAAATTATTATAGTATTATCTTACAATATCTTAAAGATTTGGGTTAAGAAATCAGTTCTGTTGTATTTATAGTTTAATTTATAAATTTTTAAAAAAAGAAGAATAAAAAAAATGGATGATATTAAAAATATAATCAGTAATAAAGAAATTAAATATTCAAATCAATGTCCTGAATGCGGAAGTGAAATTATTTCACAACCGGAAAGAGGAGAATTAGTTTGTGAAGGATGTGGTTTAGTTATAAGTGAGCATATAATTGATACTGCTCATAATGGGAAGAGAGCCTTTACTCAACAAGAGAAAGAAAAACGAGAGAGTACAGGATCTCCAATTACTTTATTATTACCAGATATGGGATTAAGCACTGTGATTGATAAAAAGAATTTAAATGATCCTAATCTTAAAAGGGCTGCAAAATGGAATACTCGGATGACTTGGGACAAACGGAATATGTTGTTAGCCACAACCGAATTAAAAAGAATTGGTAGTAATTTAAATTTACCTAATCATGTTAAAGAATTAGCCATAAAAATATATAAAAACGCTTTTAATAAAAAGTTATTACGAGGTAGATCCATCAATGGGATGGTATCTGCAAGTTTATATTATTCCTGTAGAAAGGGAAAAATTCCAAGGACCCTTCAAGAAATCATAGATCAAACCAATGTAAAGCCAAGAGATGTAAGAAGATGTTATAGAACTCTTGTTAGAGAATTAAATCTTAAAGTTCCTTCGACAAATCCAATTTTACTAATTCCAAGATACATAACAGATCTTGGACTTTCCCAACAAGTCGAGAAAGAAACAATCGAATTATTAAAAAAATTTATTAAAAATTTCTCAACAAGTGGAAAAGACCCTAAGGGATTATGTGCTGGGGCAATATATCTAATATGTAAATTAAAAAATAAAAAGATCTCCCAAAAGAAAATTGCAACAGTTATTGGTGTTACAGAGGTTACGCTACGTTCTAGATATAAAGAACTTTCAAATAAACTTAATTACAATAAACAATAATAATAGAAGAATAAAAATATTAATAAACCCACAAAAAATGGGAATTGATTGAATAGGGCATTATTTTAATAAGATTAAGAAGCTTCCAAAAACATTGGTTTTTGGAAAAGCGTTTTTTTTTATGATTTAACTATTATTTAATTTTATCGATTAATAATTTCATTAAATCAGATAATGTTAATACATAACTTTGAATATTTGGTAATTGATTCTTTATTTTGATAAACATTTGTGAATAGTGTTCTGCACGTTCTTTTACCTTTAATAAATCATTTCTACTTTGTTCTCTTATTTTTTCTACAGGTATTCCTTTCATTATTGCTCTCTCTTGAATCGTTAAACCAGAAGGAACTTGACTGTTCTCAAGTATAATGACGCCTTCACCTATAGAAGCCCCTTCATAAATAATTGTTCCAGCTAACACTTGAATATAGTCTGCGAAAAAGCATCCAAAAATTAAAACTCCAGTTTCAATTATACAGAAATTTCCTATGTTTATTGGAGATTGTTGCGTTCTAGTAATTAAAGCCACATTATTAAAAATTGTTGAATATTGGCCGATGCTTATTTGGGCATTTTCTGCTCTGATATATGAGCCGGGCCAGATTACAGCATTGTCTTGCACCTCGATATCGCCGATTAAAACACTATTTGGAGAGACATAAGCATTTTCGCTTATTTGGGGCTTTTTACCATTATATTCAATTATTGGCATAATCATCAATTAAATTTCTTAAAAATAATTATTAGAATTCTTATATTATATTCTTCTTTTGTATCTTTTTAATATTTATTCTTAAAATTCGGTCTTTAAAATTAAAAAAATGAAGCCTTTATAGTGCATAAGAAAATGGATCATTTGAATCAAAAAAAATGAAAAAGTCTCGGGGAAATTCAATTGAGAGAATTTTATATAGCTCTTTCATTCCAATAATCTCGCTATTAAAATGAGGAGTTATTATCAGGTTTAAATTTAAATCTCTAGCAATTAATGCTGTTTCATATCGGATATCTCTAGTTAGCATACAATCACAATTGAGTTTTAATGCATTTAATAGTGATTTTTCTGAAATATTTTCAATTATACAAATTTTATTTATCTCATGATTTAATTTACCGATATATCTTACATATCTTAGATTTAGATTTTTCTTAATTCGATTTATCAAATCTTCCAACAAAAAAGGTTTTGTATTATTTAAAAACTTTTCAGGCGTACAAATTCGACCTAAAGGGATTTCTTTGCCAGATATATCTTTTAATTCAAATAAATTTTCGATTTTTAATGATAATCTATTTGCAATAATTTCTGAAATTCCGTTTTGAGCCACTTCAAATGCTGTATTTATAACATAAAGAATAATACGGGCGCTTGATAATAAGTGAAATTTGTTAATAAGATTTTCATGAAAATGTTTTGTGGGAGTATGAATTAAACCACGATGGGAAATAATCAATGAAACCTTTTGTTTTACACCTTCTATTATTGCTTCTAAAGAAGGATCTAAAGTAATCATAATTTTTTTTATATTTTTATCTTCT
>Ga0209986_10005362_pt1 | contig 10652 bp, 9 predicted proteins | sample BlataG_FD_183168 | JGI IMG/M metagenome (GOLD analysis project Ga0209986, IMG submission 183168) | Deep subsurface microbial communities from Black Sea to uncover new lineages of life (NeLLi) - Black_00105 metaG (SPAdes) (version 2) | ecosystem: Environmental > Aquatic > Marine > Oceanic >...
GTTTAGCTGTAGGCATATATCGAGGCCAGCTGGATGAAATAGTTGAGATGCTGCAGACGGCTTTCAGAACAGTGGCTTAGGGCTTTTGGAATAGACTGGAGTTTTTTTATGGTTGCTCTAGGATTTGATGCGTGAGTTGGCTTCAATAATTGAGAGCGGAAATGCAGAAAGTGAGGCGATTTTGGAAGTAGCTAAACTCATGTTAGTTGCTGCGCGGACTGCTCCTAAGTCAGGAGGCGTAGACGATATTTTGACCCTGATTGTTTTCGGTGAGAAGAAAGATGCTATAGCCGATAAAATGGAAGAGATAGCTGAAGAGCGAGGAATTGAGGGTTTCAGGCGAGATGCAGAAAATGTTAGAGATTCAGAGGCGGTGGTTTTGATTGGAGTGCGGGGAAACAAAAGTTTTGGACTGAACTGTGGAGCGTGCGGCTACATGAACTGCATAGAATTTGATGAAGCTCAGAAAAGATTTGGCGAAGATTTTCTTGGTCCAACGTGTCTTTTTAAGGCTTTAGATCTGGGTATAGCCTTAGGTTCAGCTGTGAAAACTGCAAGTGTGTTGAACGTTGATAGTCGCATAATGTATCGTGTCGGCACAGCTGCTTTGAAGTTGAGTTTGTTACCTGAGGCATCGGTTGTTATGGGGATTCCAGTTTCAGTAAAGGGTAAAAGTATTTATTTTGACCGTTCCAAGTGAGTTCTTTTTCAGGTTTAATCCTTCGTTTTTTCATACATCTTCTCCAGGGTCCAGCGTATGCTTGATTCGAGTTCTCTTAGACGGTTAGTGTCAAAATTCTTGATCACTAGCTCATGGATTTTATCGTTTTCTTGGAGAATGTTGTAGGAGAAGATTTTGTCGGGTGTTAACTGTCCGTTTCTGGCTAGTTCGCTGTCTTTTTCCTGCATTTTTGCCAGCACCCTTTCTATGAGGAACTGTGTGAATGGAGGTGTGTTGATGTTGAAGTGTTTGTCTTCAGCTATGACGACGTGCAGCGAATCGTGGTTTATGTGCATGTTTGCTAGGGGTTCGCCTGTGACAGTTTTCAGCTGGTTTGCATCTTCGTGTTGTAGGGGAGGTTGAACCATCTCCTCTTTTTTCACTGTTGAAATTTCTGTTGCGGCTGGGGTCTTTGTGATTTCCGCACGTTTGAATCCTTTTTCCAGCAGTATTGAATTTATGGTTTCAAGCATTAGGGTTTGTTCGTCGAGTTCAGATTCTAGTTCTTCAACTCTTTTTTCAAGTTTTGTCTTGAACGCTACGAGTTTCTTTATTTTTTCTGCGTCTAAAGACATGGTCTTCACAGTCTTATTTTAGAGGTTCTTTCCTTATCAAGTCTTTGACGCGTAAACCTGAAATTTAGGTTGTTGTTAGGCGAGTGTTGTGATTTCTTGTTTTTCAGAATCGATTTCTGGGCTGAAAATTGGTTGAAGTTTGACCTTTAGATCCTTCTTGAGGAATTTTTCAAATTCTTGGAAAACAGGGCTGTCTGTATTGTTAAGTTTAAAGCCTAGGTTTTTTCCTTCTGATATCGGGCTTAGGTTGTAGAGAGCTATTCTCTTGGAAAAGTCGGGGTTCTCAGAAATTGTTTTAGCCAATGTTTTTGGTGGTGTTTCCGAGAGCAGCCATGCAATGTAAGATGCTTTGACAACATGGTAAGATAAGCCCTCTCGAACAACGCATTTTCTGTTTGTGGTTATGCTTTTGAAGGATGAAGGATGAACACTCTTTGCCCATACAAAGTTGTGATATCCATTGTCGGTTTCAATCCAATCATTTTTTTCAGAGGTTCTCCAACTATGATACTTGCATAAATTCTTAAATTGTTCAACGATTTCCCGAATCTTAAGAGTCTTCATCTTTTGATCACATGCCTCTGCTGATAGTATCTTCTAGAACAATATTCTATAATGCAAGCCGTAAATTTAAACTTATTTGTCGGTTTATCCGAAAAAATGTAGGGAATATAGTGTTAGGCTTGGAAATTTGTCGTTGTATCTGTTTTTTTTCGAGCATTTTTACGGAACAGCTCTCTGGATGAAAATTGATTGATGAAGCGAGGAGCATCTATGGTTTCCGGGCAGCAAAAATAATTAGTACAAAGGCACATAGATTTGTGAGAGGCAGAAGGTGAACTTTGAAATTTAAAAATAACGTTGTTTCCTTGGATGCTATAGATCTGAGAATTTTGGAGGCTTTGCAAGAGGATGCTAGGCAGACATATACGGCCATAGGTGAACGGTTGGGAATAGCTCACTCGACGGTTTATGATAGAATGAAAAGAATGGAGCGTCATGGGATCATTGAGAAATACACTGCTGTAATAGATTTTGAAAGGGCTGGAGCTGGAAACATCACTGCAATAATGACTGTTTTTACAGATCCTAAGGAAAGTGAGAGGGTTGCGGAAAAACTATGTGAGGCACCAGAAATGCTAGAAGTTTATACGTCCCTTTCTGAAGAGCTTTTAATCATAGCAAAAGTTGTTGCAGAAAATCAAGAAAGCCTACATGAATTCATTGCCAGTTCAGTTGCTCCGTTGCCTGGGGTTTTAAGGATTCGCACGTCGATGATTACAAAGAAGTTTAAGGAAACACAACTTTCAATCGCTAATAACCCTGAGAAGTTAACATTTATAAAAGAAAGACATACTAAATAGGAGGAAACAAATGGTGAATGAGAAAGTGAGATCAAGAATTCTTAGGCCCCTTGCGAGAGAAAAAGCATTTTATTTCTTCACTTCCATTGGGAATTATACAGGTGAAAGTGCAGCTTCGCTGAAGGAGTTTATGGATAAAATAGGTGAAGTAAATGTGAAGTCGTTAGAGTTTCATTTTTATCGTGGGGACTTTGAGAAATGGGTAGCAGAAGTTTTGGAGGATAAGGATTTAGCTGAGCAGATTAGGACGTTTAGAGATTTGTCTCCGGTAGGAGAGAAGTTGAAGGATGGGCTTTATCGTATTCTGATTAGAAGATACTCTAGATTGAAAAGTATGCCTCAATTCTGACTTTGAAAAAATCGTTTTTGCAGTAAATTCCGCATTAGTTAAGATGCTGTTTTCTTTGTAGTTTGGAATGCGGTAGCCTGCAGCTTCAGGACGCCGTGGATAATAGTCCAGTGTGCTTGTCCCATAAGATGTGGAGAAGTATGAGGGTATTTTATTGACAGCTCCACTGATTGTGTTGTTTTTGTTGATTAGGTAATCAAGCAGAAGCGTAATCGCATGGTCATTATTAGGCGAGTCAATCCATCCGTCCCAACTTATGAACACTTTTGCACCTTTTTCTATGAAGGCTTCTGCAGTTTTATAGTAGTCTTTTTTCAGCCCGTTACAGCTCATGAAGACGATAACAGTGTCCTCAAATCTGCCACTCATACACTCTTTTATAAAAATGGGAGTTATCGCAAAATACAAGGTTGGGTCATCAGTTATGTTGCATAAGGTAAGCTGATCATTTGAGTATTGGTTGTATTTTTCGGGGCTGTGTTTCTCAGATGTGGATACAGCGATATACTTGTTTTTTAGGTTTAGTGCTGAATGGGCTCTCCAGATTATCAGTTTGTAACCTTGGGATGGTAGAGACTTGTACTGACCTACCGTAGCATTGTCGGAGTAATAGTCGACCTTGGTAAAACGTTGGTATAACATTTCTTTTGCTGTTTCTACGAAAGTTGGATTTGGGAAACGAGAGGTCTCGGTTAATTGTGAACTGCTAAGCTGATCTATTATTGCTGCTTTTGGCTGGCTAAGTTGAGTGGGACGGGGATAGAGGAAAATAACTGAAAAAACCAGTACAGCTACTACTGCAAGGGTCACGTAAACCAATTTTCTGTTGAGGCTTAATCGGCTTTGGTTATTTTTTGCTTTCATTAAGTAGGCTCCAGGCAGCAGTTGTGCACTAGAAGAAATGGAGATTATTGCCTATTTTCTTTTGCGTCTGATTAAGCTTATTACTACGCCGAATATTGCAAGAAACATGGCGTAGCCGATTAGCGATGTTTTTGCAACTGTTCTGGCTAAGGGAACTGAGTAGCCTCCAATGGGAGCTGAGCTGACGATGACTGTTGCTTTTTCGGATTGTGCGGTATTGCTGTTTGCGTCAGTGACTTTCAAGTATACATGGTATGTTCCGGCTGAGGTGGGAGTGAAAGTCCATGTGCTTGATGTGGCGCCTGAAACTGGATTGTCGTCTAGGTACCATTGATAGGAGTAAGGTGATGTTCCTCCCGTGATTGTTCGGGTGAAGGTGACTGAATCGCCGACAACTGTTGATTTTGAGAGTGGGCTTATGGAAACTGAAAGTGGAGGTGAGTAAATGAAAAATGCCTTCAAGGTGTGGCTACTGCCCACATAAACGGTTACAGGATTATCTGAGCCTATGTCTTCATCGTCAAATTCCCAATGATCCAAAAGGTAATTGGTAGAGGGAATAGCCTCCACAACAACGTTTGTGGGAGTTTCGTAGATGTATGTTCCTGGCTGGGGGTCAGTTGTTCCGCCTTCAGATACGCTAATTATTAATGTGTGTGTTTCAGCGAACACCGCTTCTAAATTGTGGTTGCTGTCCATCAGAATGTTGATGGGGTTGGCTGAACCAGCTGGAGAATCGTTCAGCAGCCAATAGTCGAATCTGTAGCCTGTATAGGGTATGGCGGTGACTTCAACGTTGGTTCCGGCAGGGTATGTGTATGTTTCAGGCGGGGGGTTGGTGGTGCCTCCAGCTGTGGCGGATATTGTTAGAGTGTAGTTAATCTGAGTGAAAACTGGTTGCAAACTGTGGTCGTCTGTCATCAATATGACTATTGGGTTGGGTGAGCTAACGTTGTTGCCGTCAAGCAGCCAGTAACTCAGCATGTAATACGTGTCTGGAATGGCTGTTACAGTGGCGTATGAGCCGTTGACGTAGATGTAGGGTTCGGGAGCGGGAGCTGGATCGGTAGTACCTCCTTCTGAGCTTAGGATCATTAGTCTGTAAGTTAGAAGTTGGAAAACAACATGTAGCGTGTAGTTTTTGTTCATTAGGATTGTGATTGGGTTGTCTGTCATGTTGGAGCCGTTGATTTCCCAGTGGATGAATTTGTAGTTTGTATTTGGTATTGCTGTGACTATGATGGAAGATCCAGAAGCATGAACGTACGTGCCAAGTGAGGGATCTGTGGTTCCGCCTGCTGTTGCTGTGATTGTGAGTGTGTAATTGATTAAGGCGAAAACTGGATGTAAAGTATGATTGTTATTCATTAGAATGTTGATGGGGTTGGCTGAACCGGCTGGAGAATCGTCTAGCATCCAGTGGTGGAACATGTAGTTAGCTGAGGGGAGAGCTTCAACGGGAACATTGGAGCCTGCATTATAAGTGTAGATTCCAGGAGCTAGATCAGTATCACCGCCAGCGGTTGTGGTAATAGTTAATGTATATGTGATTACTGCAAATACTGCGTGTAAGGTGTGATCTTTATCCATTAACACGGTTGTCGGGTTGTTAGTGCCATTGTAGGCGCCGTCAAGCTCCCAGTGGACGAATTTGTAGTTTGCGTCTGGAATGGCTGTAACTTGAACGTTTGTTCCTTCGGTGTAAATGTGTGCCCCCGGAGCAGGATTTGTGGTTCCTCCAGCAGTTGCTGAAATCGTTAAGGTGTAGGTTGGGAGAATAACTGTTACTTCAGCTTCGTTTGACAATGCAGCTGCGGATGCGGCATCTGTGACTTTCAAAGACACTAGGTAATAGCCTGTTGAAGCTGGCGTGAAAATCCATGAAGGAGAGTTAGCTTCTGACGCTTCTGTTTCATTGACATACCATTGATAATTGTATGGTTGAGTGCCTCCAGAAACAGTTGAATTAAAGCCTACTGATTGTCCCAATGTAATGGTGCTTGAAACTGGCTGAATTGAAACAGATAGAGCTGGATTAACCGTGACTTCAGCAATGTTTGATTCTGCCTCTTCGCCAAGATTGTCTGTTACGTTAAGGTGAATCAGGTAATAACCTGTTGATGTTGGCGTGAAAATCCAGCTGTTTGAATTGGCTCCTGTCACAGCGGTTTCATTATGATACCACTGATAACTGTAGGGAGAGGTGCCGCCTGAAACAGAAGAAGTAAACGTCACATATTGACCCAAGTCCATGACTTTGGAAGTTGGACTGATTGAGATGGAAAGCGGTGAGGGTGCCGCTTGATAAATAACTGTTGAATCTTCCGAGTTTGGAGACCATGTTACTCCACACCATGTGCATGGCGTCCAAGCGAATACATGACCGTAAGCGTCAAAATGTATTCGTGCATCTGTAGCATCAGAAAATGTTACAGAAACGGTTAAAATTTTGTAGCTTTTGGGCTGAATTGTTCCAACATTTACGTAGGTGTCGTTAAACCAGGTGGGATAAACGTCGTTTGGCCAATATTTTGTGCCGTAGGGTTTAGGTTTGCCATGTTGAAAGGCGGTTTGTGGTATGGATGTGCCGTTTATTGTTAGGCTTTGAAGGTTGTTGTAAGCTGCGTCGTTAAGGGCTGCTATTAGATGGGTGTCATAGGATTTTAGGCAGTTACTAGTGTCGTAGATTTGTAGGGTGAAACTCCATGAATTTCCAGTTTGGTTTAGAAGCCAGCCTTTATCTATCCATGGGTCACCAGTGTTTTGTTGTACATAGGTGCCTTCTGGCAGGGAAACACGTAGGATTGCAGGGTCAACAACCTCGGTAATCGCTGTGCAGGAGCCAGTTAGTCCATCGTTGTCGGTGACTGTTAGGGTTACTGTGTAATTGGTATATGTTGTGTATACATGTTCAATTATGGGAGTTGAAACGGTTGTGATGTTTTCGTCTCCGAAATCCCAGGTGTATGTTGTGATGTATCCGTCTAGGTCATAACTTTCTGAAGCGTTGAAAGTTACGGTGTCATTTGCGACTGGATAGCTTGGTGAATGAGTGAATGATGCTGTTGGAGCTGAATTTTCATAGATCACTTCTAGGTATGGGTCTTGTTCTGTGCCGGTGTATTCTTTGCTTGCGAAGTATCGTGCTTGATTGGGATTATTTTGGGTGGGATCGTCTAGAAGAACCTTTGCTACTACGCTTAGGATTTTGTCATCGACATATTGCGTTTGACCATAAGCTGTGATGTCCCAGCAGTAATATTGTCCAGTTCCATTTACGAGAATGCTGGTGATAGCTGAGCTGACTGCGGGTGCATTGTTCCATGTGATGGTTGATTCGTTCCAGTTGTCGCTTGTTTCGTTCAGATAGATTTCAAGACTTGGGTTCCAATCTTTGTAGGTGCAGTATAAGTATAGTTTGACAGAAGTTATTGATTTACCAGTTGGAATCGAGTTTAAATCAAATTTAAGATAGCTTCGCCTGGTTCTTGCATCGGATTTTATGCGCAGGCTTATTTCAGATCCGTGATTGCCGTTTGGAAACTCAGCTTCAATCCAGGAGTCTTCAATGGGTGACAGATGTGAAGGGTAAGAGGATCTTGCGGGAAAGATGAGTAATGGAGAAGCAGTTAGAAAAATTACTAAAAGTAACACTACTGGCTTTTTCAGCAGTAAATTCACTGATCTCCTCTCTCCTCAGCAAGCAGATATTAGTTGTTTAATAGATTTAAAACTTCTGGAATTATCTTCTAGTCTAAGGTAACCTTTACTGTGGTGGTTATCCTTTGAAAATAATGGGCAGACAAGTCATTATTTGAGTTGCAGAGGTATCTTTGAAATAAGGCTTATTTACATGTTTTCATAAGTCTAACTTGGCGGATCTAGTGTTGATGCGAAATATTCATGTGAAACTAAAGGTGAATAAAGTGTCCATGAGAACCGTTTCTTTATTGATTCTTCTCTGCTCATTAACACTTTTGATGTCGATTGGAGCACTAGACAAGTTTGTCGCGGCAGCAGATATGAAAGATAACTGCACTGATTATAGCCGAAAAATCGATTTCAGTAGTTCTTCAATCATACGGGTTCTTGACAACTCAAGTATTCAAGAGGCGATAAACGAGGCAGATCCTGGAGACACGATTTATGTAAGGGCAGGAGTGTATCATGAGGATATTGTTGTAAACAAGTCTTTGTTTCTTGTTGGAGAGAATGCTGTTACTACGGTTCTTGATGGTGAAGGTGAAAGTTTACTTATTCTAAGTGTGATGGCGTCAGATGTTACTGTGCGAAATTTTACGGTTAGGAATACGAGGGCGGATCAGCCGGCCTACGGTGTATCCATAAAAGACAGCCAAAACGTCAGTCTAATGAATGTTACTGTGGGAGAAAGCTACACCGGCTTGGTTCTTACCAATGCTTCTAACTGCGAAATAGTTAACAACGCGTTTATAAACAGCTATGCTTACGGAGTCAATTTACGCGACAACAGCATCAACAATACTATAGTCGACAATTGGATAGTTGCCAACCCAACAGGCATAGCAATCATGGACACGACATGCGAGAATAACAGGTTTCATCACAACAACTTCGTTAACAACACGAATCAAATAGACGTTACATACGCAGGCCCAACCATATGGGACGATGGAAGCGAAGGTAACTATTGGAGTGATTACGTAGGTCTGGATGACGGTAGCGAGGGTAGAGTTGAAGGGGACGGTGTTGGTGATACGTTGCTTCCTCATCAATATGTTGATTATTACCCGCTTATACTGAAAGCGCAGCTTCCTCCTGTGCCTCCGGTAGCTTGTTTCAGCATTTCATCAGGTCCACTTTTCGTAAATAACCGCATAGAGTTTGATCCGTCAGATAGTTATGATCCAGATGGTGATATACAGGGGTGCCTTTGGGATTTCGGCGATGGAACTACTATACGTAGACCACCCAGAGAAGGGGATCTCATAGTTGCGTATCATTCATATGTAAATGCTGGCAGCTACAATGTAAGCTTAACAGTTATGGATAATGATGGCTTAAATGCCAGTGTTGCAAAAGCTTTGACTGTTCAAAAGATGAACACGAGCATAATTATAACGGTGGTGCCCCAAGCAGTAACTGTTGGAAACAATGTGACGATAAGTGGGCATATACAGCCGAAGAAACTGGGAATAGACATTACAATTTATCATATGTTCTATCCTGCATTATGGAAAGAACTTGTAACTGTTAAGACAGATTTCTATGGTAATTACTCTTATGTCTGGACAATAACCCAGGCTAAGGAGTATGTTTTCTTAAAGGCAAACTGGACAGGTAATGAGGAATCTCTAGGTGCTGAGAGCGGTCCCGAAAGGGTTAATGTGGAAAGAATCTTTAGCTCCATAACGGTTGATGTTGAGCCGCAGAATGTTACAGTCGGTTCTAACGTAACTGTATGTGGATCTATAAGTCCTATGCGTGAGAGTGTAAATGTTTTTGTTCAAATTTGCCGTGTAAATGAAACGGGTGTTGTGTTCAATGCAACAGTCAAGACTGATGCTGACGGCTTTTACATCTATGTATGGAAAACGTCAGAGGTAGGGACATGGGAAATTAAGGTTAGTTGGGATGGTGACCAAAATACGAAGCCGGCGGAAAGCAAGGCTGAACCGGTTAATGTTGAGGCAGTTCCTCCTCCTTCTGCTCCTCAAAATCTGCTTCCTTATGTGGCTGTAGCGATAATAATCATAATAGCTTTGTCTGTTATTTATTTCTTGATAAGAAAGCATTAGCATCCGCTGTTACCCTGTTTTTGCGCTGGTTTGACAGTTTAGATTTTGGTGCATGTTATCGTAGAGATTAGTCTTGAGTTTTGGTTTTGCAGCTAAGAAAACCGTTGTTTTACTCATTGGAGAAATAACATGAGGATAGAGTGTTTGGGTGGTTGTGGCTGCCGGGAAAAGTTAATTAAAACCGCTATATTCTAGTTTCATAGGAATAACAGGATGATCGTGTTGAGAAGAGAATTGCTGGTTTTAGGCATTGTGTTGCTGTTTATTGGAGTAGTCGCCACGTCTATAGCGGTGGGCATACAAGAGGAAAAAACGATTTCCAAGGATTGGGATAAAATAAACCCGAATGCTTGGTCAGTTTCTGGCAATTTCACAAAAGGTAGGAACCTGTACTCGTATATCCAGCAAGGGAAATATTGGAGTGCGGAATACCAAGGTGGAATTAATATTCTTAACCTTTCAGTTACAATTCAGGACCCCGATGGAGGTAAAACGGAGCTCAAAGCTGTATTCAGTAGCGATCCTTTGGCCCCAGACCCAAAACTTCAACCTCATGCAGTTCTGGTTGTTTCGAATGATGGAGGTTTGACTTTCGAAAAGTCAAACGAGTTGGAAAAGACAGATGGAACAATTTGTTATAAGGAGATTAGGGGAATTGTCAATTACAACGGGGTTTACAATGTGACATTTCATAGGTCAGGTCCTTTTACGCCCTCGCCGCCTACTCTTATTGGTCTTCAGAGTTTCCTAACTGAAAAGTTTTATCCATATTGGTTTGTTATTGTGGCAGGTGCAGCGTCTATGGTTGCAGGCGTGTTCTTATTAGTATGGGTATGGAAGAACCCGAAAAAATAAGAAAAAGTTGAAAACAGATGCTCGTTAGTTGAAAGCGTTTTTCACTTCTTTTTAGGCTTCACTGGTTTTCCGGAGAAAAGGTGACATGCTACCATATGTCCTTTACCTATGTCTACGAGTTTTGGTTTTATCTTTTTGCAGACGTCT
>Ga0209986_10005363_pt1 | contig 10649 bp, 8 predicted proteins | sample BlataG_FD_183168 | JGI IMG/M metagenome (GOLD analysis project Ga0209986, IMG submission 183168) | Deep subsurface microbial communities from Black Sea to uncover new lineages of life (NeLLi) - Black_00105 metaG (SPAdes) (version 2) | ecosystem: Environmental > Aquatic > Marine > Oceanic >...
AACATTATCTGGATCGACTCTGAGAGTGTTTTGATAATATATTATGGCATTATCAAAATCGTTTAAAGCGCTATAACTAAATGCTAAATTTTCATATAATATTGCATCTTCTGACTGCAGGTTCAAAGCTTGTTCATAACATTCTACCGATTCCTTGAAGTTTTCTTTAAAGGTGTATGATAATCCTAAGTTATTCCAAGCTTCTAAGAAATAAGGGTTGAGTTCTGTTGCCTTTTTGTAGCATTCAATTGCTAAATCGTAATGATTTTGTTCATAAACAACATCTCCTAAATCAAACCATAATTCGGCGTTATATGGATCGAGATCAAGCGCTTTTTTATAGTACCTAATCGCTTCCTCATAATTTTGAATGTTATAATAAATAATAGCAAGATTATTGTACAATAACGGTTCGTCGGGGTTAATGGTTATAGCCCTTTCATAGCATTTTATCGCCCTATCGTATTGCTCGTTTGTTTTATAAATTAAAGCGATACTATTCCAAACATCAGTGTATCCTGGATCATATTCTAAAGCTATTTTATAAAATTTTAACGCTTCGTCGTATTCTTCTAAGTCTTCGTACGCAAATCCTAAATTATAGTAAGCTATTGCATCATCGGGTTCTATTTCAATTGCTTTTTGGTAGCACTTTATTGCTTCTTTATATTGACGCATCATACTAAATGAGAGCCCAAGATTATTCCAAACTTCAGAAAAATAAGGGTTAATTTCAATTGCTTTTTGGTATGACTCTATTGCATAATCATATTTGTTTTCATCGTAATAAGCATCTCCTAAATTAATCCATGCATCAGCATCTTTAGGATCTAATTCGGTTGACTTCTTATATCGCTCTATCATTTTCTAAATCAGATATTTCTTAGAAAAAAAATGTTTCATTCCTATTATTTTTTTGGAAATTTAAAAGGTTCATTAATTACTAGTCACTAATTATCATTTTATCTTGGACTTGATCGGTTAATAAAATTCGTATGTAACTTTTATCGTTTCTGCAATTTACTTCTTCTAATTTACCATTAACTAACACATTTTCACCATTGATTGCTTGTTCGCAAAATCTTCCTCTAAATGAGCTAATTTCACTAAGAATCTTTAAGTCTATGTCTCTGCAATTAATTTTTCTTTCAATAACTTTCAAACACTTAATTTTATAAGAACAAGGAGTAAAAATTGAATTGGTTGAATCAATAATTTTTGCTTCTATTTTTATCCTCCCTAAGTTCTTAAATTTATAATCGTAATAAGTTCCATTCCAATCTTTGGGACTTTTAATATATCTTATAAAAAAATCGATTCCATGAAATTTTCCTTGGTGTAATTTTCTTTTTTCGCTTTTTAGAAAATCTCCGAAGCTAATATCAGACCCTCCAACTCTCCATTTATAATGAGCTTTATATTCCTCCAAATTATACATTCTACAACTGTTTGAAGTTTGAAAAATACTTTTTAATTTATCTTGAAATTCTAAACTATCTTGAGTTCCATAAATAATTATATCAATATCGGAATCTTCTTTACTTAATCCGATCATAGGGGATCCGGATATCCCAATTGAGTTTTCGGAGATATTCCCTTTTGTAATAAATAAATCACACAATTTTTTAGAATGTTTTTCGATTTTTGATAAGTTTTTCTTTGTCTTTAATTCATTGTAATATTCTCGCGGTGTGTAAATTTTTTTTATATCTTCAATTTTGGCGCCCTGAAGTTCTATATCGAACTCGCTTGAAAAAAAAAGGTATTGTGGATACTTTTCTCTTAATATTGAATATCTTTCCTCAAGGGAATAAACTTTTTTAAAATTTTTACCCTTTTTTATCCTATCTCCATTTTTATGTGGATAAAATCGAAGAAAGCAGACTTTTCGATCATTTGGGTGAAGAAGACCTTTTACATCAAAAAATAAGTTGTTGTTTTTTGTCTCAATATAATCTCCTTCAATGCCAGTAATATTTTTCATCTAATAATCAATTTTAAAATTAGTGAATATTTAAATGTTTTTTTAATTCTCCAATAGTGGTCTTTAATTCAGAATACACATTATGGGGGTGAATTGATTCAAAACTTTCAATTTTAAAAGTAATTTTGAAATCATTTTCTAAATTGGGAAAGTCTCTTAAAATAAAGTTTTTTGCCATTTCTCTTACTACATCTTCAGAAAATAGCGGTTTTAAATGAGCAATTCTGACAAGTTTGGCTTCTTCAGGTCTTTTTAGGACAGACTGTATTTTTCCACTCATCGAATCTTCAATAATATCAATGATATCTAACACATCTATCTTATTGATATTTAAATCTTTTATTTGGACAATTATAGTCCCAATTGAACGTTGATTATGAGAGCTAAAAGGTAGGATATTAAGAATAATTTTAACCACATCATCAGATAGGTTAATATCTTGCCTATTTTTAATAATTTCCTCAGCGTATTCTTGGCTCATTTCCTTAGCACAGGGGCAAACTGTCATACCAACAGCACTGGCTCCAATGTAATAACTAAAATCGACTTTTTCTTGTTCTTTCTTCTTTGCCTTTACAAATGAGCTGATCTCATATGCTTTCTGAATGGTTCTCTGTTGTTCGTCTTTAACTTGTACAATTATTTTTCCTTCTAATTTTACATGAATCTTTTCGGTATACGGATGCTGTTCTAACAATTTTCTAGCTATCCTATCTCCAACTAATTCAACCGATGGAGTGGGTTTAAAAATTACTTCATTTATTATTTCTTCAATAGTTTCTGAGGTTCGGGACATATGAATGCCACGTTGTTGAGCTGGCAAAGAGATTAAGGCAGATATTTTGGGGTAAAAAGAAAACCGTTTATTTTCTTGAATAATCTCAACTTTCTTTTCTACTCCCACGATACCAACTTTATCGATTGGAATATCAACAATCGAACCAGAGCCTTGTAAATCTTTCTTAAACTGATGAATAAATTAACACCAATTTTTTTGCTCGTTATTTATATGAGATACCAATTTTTATAATTTTTATAATATATTTTCTATTATATTATTTCTTGAAATAGGAATAAATAAAATTTGAAATAAATATGCCTAAAACTTCGATATATAGTAAATATGGTCTAATTGGAGACGATTTAGAACTAAAAAAAAATATTACAATAGAACGAGATAAAGACGGAAAGATTATTACAATTTCTTACGAAAATATTACAAAGAATATTGATATATCGGGGAAAGGACGAAGTACTTTATTAGTTCCAGGACTAATTAATTCCCATATTCATATTGGCGATAGTTTTGCTAAAGAAGAGGGATTTAATAAAGATTTAATCGATGTTGTCGCCCCTCCAAATGGATTAAAGCATATATTGTTAAATACAATCTCATATGGAACTAAAATTGAAGGAATAAAAAAAGCAGTTTTAGAAATGCTAGCAAATGGCATAACATTCTTTGTGGACTTTCGAGAAAATGGTTTAAAAGGTGTTGATCTTTTAAAAGAAACTTTAAAAAATTCTCCTATTAATAAACTCATTTTAGGAAGGGATAATAATTCAGTTGATGTGGAAACTGTGTTTAAAAATGCTGATGGCTTAGGATTTGCTAGTTATAAGCATCTTTCTCCTAAAAGCAAAGAAAAATTAAGTAGTTTAAAAAAAGAATATTTAAATAAAATTATAGCGTGTCACGACGCTGAACTCTCGAGAAACGAGCCACTTTTTAATGAAATAATAAACGATAATTTAATCGATGTAATTATACATGGTACTCATTATACAAGAGAAGATTTAGAGAGAATAAAGGGTAGAAATATTTCTATAGTTTTATGTCCTCGATGTAACGGTTATTTTGGAGTTGGATTTCCACCAATAAACGAAATTAATAAATTAAAAATTCCTGTAAGTTTAGGGACTGATAATGTAATGGCAAATGCGATTGATTTGTTCGAAGAAATGCGTTATCTATATAGAATTTCTCGTGTTTTATCAACTGACAAAAATAATAATATTCTTTCTTCAAAAGATTTATTGAAAATGGTAAGCATTAATGCTGCTAAAAATTTTGGGTTAGAAAAAGAATTTGGGTCAATTTCAGAGGGAAAATACGCTGATTTTTTTTTACTAAATTTATCTGATCATAACTATTATTCATATAAGATTGATCACAAAAGCATTTATCCGATTATTGTTCAAAGAACAAAGTCTGAAAATATCAAAAAAACATATATTAAAGGCGAGGTAGTATTTGAAAGGAAATAAGCATCCTTACGTAATTTTAAGCGCTGCTATGACAATTGATGGTAAAATCGCTTCTAAGATAGGAGATCCAGACATTTCTGACGAAGAAGACTGGAAAACCGTACATAAACTAAGAACAGAGGTAGATGCAATTATGGTTGGTAAAGGGACGATTTTAAAAGATAATCCAAAGCTTCATATTAAATATTACGATCATAACGGATATTATCGAATTGTGTTAGATAGTACTCTTTCAATACCAATTGATTCAAACGTGATAAAATATAAACCAGAAGTTTACCCCACGATCATATGTATAACTGAAAATGTTCCTTTGGAGAAAATAAAAGATTTCGAATTAAAAAACATTAAGATTATAAAATCAGGTAAAGGGAGCAGAGTTAATGTAGTTAAACTATTGTCAATTTTATATCAAAATGGTATAAAAAAGATTCTATTAGAGGGAGGTGGCAATTTGAATTGGAGTTTTATTAAAGATAATTTAGTAGACGAAATAAGGTTAACAATTGCCCCTTGGATCGTTGGCGGTAAAGATGCTATTAGCCTAGTAGAGGGAGAGGGCTTTTCAAAAATGCTTGAAAGCCCTAAATTTATCATATCTAACATAGATCATAGAAATAATTATGTAATTCTAAAATATAAAAAAGCAAAATGACGGAAGATATAAAAAAAGTAAAAGAATTAAAATCTTTATCAATCAGAAAGTTAAAAGAAAAAGTTAATGAAATAAAAAATGAGTTAGATAAAGAAGATCAAAAAATTATAACATATTCTAAGAATTTCACCCTTTCCCTTTCTAATTATTGTCAAAATCAATGTGGATATTGTTTTTATAATTATAGGATCGCTAAAGAAACAGGGGAAAAAAATGTTGTGTTAATTGAAGATGAAAAAATCGATTTGATAATTCAAAATGCGACACATTATGGATGTAAGGAAGCTTTATTAATGTCAGGTGAATTTCCAGATAGTTTTCAAATAGTTCAGAAAGAGTTGGAAAAAAGGAATTTTAACGATTTTTTACAATTTGTAAAGAATTTAAGCAAAAATCTATTAAACATGAATTTTTTACCTCATACTAACATTGGCATGCTTACATTTGAGCAATTAAAAAGTATAAAGGATTATAACGCTAGTATGGGTTTAATGTTAGAGAGTACTTGCAAAAATCTTTTTAAAAGTGGTAGAGTTCACGAAAACTCGCCTGGTAAAATACCAGAAAATCGAATCGAACACATTAAAAATGCAGGAAAGTTAAAAATTCCCTTCACTACTGGTTTATTATTAGGAATTGGAGAGAGTTTTGAAGATAGGATAAAAGATCTGTTTTTAATTAAGGAAATCAATCTTCAATATGGTCAAATACAAGAAGTGATTATACAAAACTTTATTGAGAAAAAGGGTATACAATACAACCCAAAAAGCCCTATAACGATTGAAGAAACCCTCAAAACGGCTGGAATCGCAAAATTAATATTTGAAAATGAGATTGCTATTCAAGTACCTCCCAATTTAATTCAAAATTACGAGACAGAAGCCATAGAAATGGGGATTGATGATTTTGGTGGAATCTCCCCTTTTACCTTAGATTATATCAACCCGGAGCAAACTTGGCCTAAAATAGATTATTTAAAAAAGATTTGTGAAAAAGAAGGGTATAAACTGGAAGAGAGATTACCAATTTATAATAAATTTATCAATAAAAAGGGATTCTGCCCCAAAAATATTAAAAAAACGATAGAAAATATTATTCAAAATGTCTGAAATATATAATCACATCAAACCAGATATTAAAAAAATTTTCAAAAAAACGGAAGAATCGGAAGAAATCAGTCGAGAAGAAGCTCTTAAACTACTAAAAGTTACAGGGATAGAATTTATTGCCTTGCAACAAATAGCTGATCAGATTTGTTTTGAGAAGAAAAATAACCTTGTAACATTTATTATAAATCGAAATATAAATTTTACAAATATATGCTATCAAGGTTGTAAATTTTGTTCTTTTAGCGTTTCAAACGATAATGAAGAAAGCTTTTTGCTCACTCTTGAAGATCTTAGAGAAAAAGTTTTAGACGCTAAAAATGTTGGTTGTACAGAGGTCTGTATCCAGGGTGGAATAAATCCCGAATTAGATTTTGATTATTACTTAAATATACTGAAGGTAGTAAAAGAAGTTGATAAGAACATGCATACACACGCTTTTTCGCCACAAGAAGTTTTTTACATATCGAAATTATATGGAAATCCAATTGAAGATACGCTAAAAGAATTGAAGAAAGCAGGATTAGATTCAATGCCTGGCACTGCGGCTGAAATCTTAGTTGACGATGTAAGAAAAATTATTTGCCCTAATAAAATATCAACGCCTCAATGGATCGATGTGATAAGTTCTGCTCATAAGTTAGGCATCCCTACAACTTCAACTATGATGTATGGACATATCGAAAATTTACACGACAGAATCGAACATCTTGAAATTTTAAGAAACATTCAGAAAGAAACTTCGGGTTTTACTGAATTTGTTCCTTTACCCTTTGTTAAGGAAAATCCAATTTTATCGAAATTAACAGATTTTCCTTTAAAACCTAGTTATGGAATGGCAGATTTAAAAGTATTCTGCGTAGCAAGATTGTTTTTTAATAATTATATTGATAACATTCAGTGCTCTTGGGTCAAATTAGGTCAAAAATTCGCACAAGTTTCCCTTAACTACGGAGTAAACGATTTTTCTGGAACATTGATGGAAGAAAATATTTCAAAAAGTGCAGGTGCGGAATTTGGAGAGTACTTATCTCCAGAGGAAATAATTGAAATTATTAAAGATGCAGGAAAACGCCCAGCACAGAGAGATACATTATATAAAATCTTAAAATTTCACTAAATTCTGTGATCTTGTAAAAGACTTAAGATATAATGTTGTGTAATTAAATCTGAACTTACTTTTCCTAAAACCTTTCCGTCCTTAACAACTGGCATAGCAGAAATTTGATATTGTTCTAATTCACGTACAATGTCTAGCATATTATAATCCGGAGAGGCTGTTATAACATTTTTCGTCATGATTTTTTCAAGGTTAACATCACTCACCCCATCAGCAGTAGCTTGGGTTATATCCCAATCGGTTGCAACTCCTATAAGTTTACCTTCAGAAAGAACGGCAACTATACCACTATTTTTATCTATCATTAACTTTGCAGCATCTTGTATGCTACTATTCATATCTATGGTTGGAATCGAAACCATTATATCCTTAGCAGTTCGTTGGCTTTCTTTTGCAGAAAGTCGTTGGATGCTTACACGCTGCGCAGCTGTACAAGGTAGCATGTCTGGGTTATCTGCTAATAAATCAACTAGTTCAATCATGTTATGGTGAATAACATTTTCTCTATATTCCTCTCCCGCTATTAGGCGTTGTTTCGATAGTTTAGCAAAGTCGTCTTCGTGATCCTTCAGCCATTTTTCTACTGCTTCACGATTTCCTAACTTTTCGTCCGGAATTTGAAGGTTTTCAGGTGTCTTGATAATATGTTCTTGAGCGGCAAATATTACTCCCCCCGAATTAACTAAATAATCGTTAGCTATCATCACGCCTTTTTCTCCATACACTATTTGTTCCATGCGGGTTCTAGCTGCCTTTCTATTGGGATCTGGAGAGTATGTATTAGCACCTTCAATAATTACAGACCATTTTCCCATTCGATCGACTAATATCGATGCTTCATCAGAAGAGCGTACGCCTAAATAATTAAATATTGGAGCAGCAGGTACCATACAGAAAGCGTTCTCAAGAAGTAAGTTATTAGCGTTTGTAGAAAATTTGGTTGGATGTTTATATCCCTCGGGTGCAATCTTATCTTTAAAATATGTATTAGTAACTAAACCTAAGTTTTTCCATAAACCGAAAAGTTCTTCAATTGGAAGCCCATTTTCATTATATAAATAACCTTCCAAATCACTTATCCCTATTACTTTAGCCTCAGAAATCCGTTCTTTTAGTATATGTGAAGCATGTGCTCCAACAGCTCCAAAGCCTTGAATGATTACCGTAAGATCTCTCTCTTCGGGTATTTCTAAATTAGCAAATTGAGGTAGAACTCTCAATCGTGGCAGAATTTTCAACAACGTTTGCAACGCAATCACAACCCCTCCCGCTGCACCCCCTAATTCATCTATTCGATTACCACCCATATCAGCTGGTTTAGATACAGCGCTATCCAATCCATTTTCTATAGCAACTAATTTCATATCAGCATCTTTAGTTCCAACATCTGGACCTGGAACATAAATATCTTTATATTGTCGTATCAAACGGGCAAAACCACTAATTATTTTGTCGTGCTCTTCAGGAGAGATAGTTCGCTCCGCCACAATACCTGATTTTCCACCCCCATAAGGAAGGTTAGCGGCTGCGTTTTTTAGAGTCATACCTCGAGCTAAATTATGTATATCAGCGGGAGTTATGTCTGGTAACATTCGAATACCCCCCATAGATGGTCTTCCCATAGAAAGGTTATCGACTATTAAATACCCACCAATTTCTAATTGTGAGCTCTCATCCCATATACAAGCTACAAGTTGGGGTCCAAGTCTATCGCTTACAATTCCCAACCTTGATAAAAGATGCTCGTCAACATTGGTAAATTCTAGATAACATTTCCCGTTATCTTTTTTAAGTCTATTTTTTAGAGTAGCTTCCGGAAGGTTCTCGCGAAGATAAACATCCATCTTTTTTGGAATCATGATTTCTTTCCTAATACTTTCTTATCTTTATTTAAGTAATACTTCAATTGATAATAATTTAAGATTTATTTAAGATAGATTTTAAGGTATAATTAATTTAGGATTCATTTATTTATATGGATTTTTCACTTTATATGTGTTTTGAACTATCTATTCTGGTATAATTCTTTTGGGGATATTAAATTTAAAATACAATCTTTGCTCTTTCATTAGTTTATAATTTAAGTATAAAGAATAATTACTTAATTCAAAATTAGATGGACGAGGTAAAATGAAAATGGTAACGATAATAGCCACACTTAATGTAAAAGAAGGCAAACTCGATGAAGCAATTGAAGTTTTGAAGGAAATAGTCCCTCAGATAAAAGCTTCGGAACCAGGAACTTTAGAATACATTCCTCATACAGTCGCAGGTCGTAAATTTAAAAATACGATTATTTTTTACGAGAAATACGAAAGCGAAGAATCAATGAAAACGCACAGGGCTAACTTAGCTAAATCAACTGTGAAATTAGTTCCGTTATTAGAGCCCGGGATGGATTTAAAAACTTGTTTTGAAATAGTTTAAAAAATTTATTTTTATTTTTTTTATTCTACTTATTAGTTGTCCTGTATAAAAGGTTTACCAAAAATCAAGCAAATTTCTGCTCTACTTAACTCTCGTCCGATATAATTAATATGAGCCAAACTGTTAGTTAAGTTTAATTCAAGAATTTTTTTACCAAGTGCCTCCGCATTACTTCCTATTAAAGTTTTAAGAAGAGTATTGTCGTTAGAAAAAAACATTGCGTAGATTTCTTTAGCGTAATGGTTTACATAGAATTTAAAATACCCTATTTTATCGGGAGTATAGCCAAGATCGTATTTCTTCACAAAAATAGCTTTTGTTTTATCAACATCTGGAATTTCTTGACTAGTTTTTCCTTTTGCTTTAAAAATTTTAATGCCGTGATTTATAGGAGGTGTTTTTTTGAATTTTGAGATATAATTTAGTTTCACGCTCTCTTTAAGCTCGGCTACCCCACCCATTAATTTAGTGCTATGCTCAACTGTAAATAATATTCCCATATCCAACTCAATTGCGATGCTTGCTAACAACCCATTTATTCCCACCGAATCGATATCCATAAGCTCTACTACGTTAGAAATGCCAAAGAATAGAGGTAATTCCAATTTCTTATTTTCTTCTTTTAAAACTTGCTTTTTATAGAAGAAATAGGCTTCCAAAGAATTGCAAATCCCTGGAACGATGGGAGTCTCTAATAGTGGATCGGCAATTAACTTTTTAAATCCTTCCTGTCTCAATTCTTGCGTTAATTTAAACAAATTTTTAACTCTTATTTCTGGTTCTTTAGGGAAATAGGCGGACTTGATGTTTGTTGGTAATATTACAATAGGTATATCTCTAGGAATACTTAAGAAGTCCTTATAATTTCCAAGATCTAAACTTAGGATCATATCAACACCTTCATCAACAGCAGCCAATATTTCACTTTTTTCCATTGAATCGACACTAATTAAAACATTAAACTTATTTCGTATAAGTTTAACAATCTCTTTTACCCTGTCTGGATATGGTTTGTTTGCTACACATCCAACATCAATAATATCGGCACCAGATTCGATATAATGTTTTACTTTTTTAACTATCTCTTGA
>Ga0209986_10005364_pt1 | contig 10649 bp, 6 predicted proteins | sample BlataG_FD_183168 | JGI IMG/M metagenome (GOLD analysis project Ga0209986, IMG submission 183168) | Deep subsurface microbial communities from Black Sea to uncover new lineages of life (NeLLi) - Black_00105 metaG (SPAdes) (version 2) | ecosystem: Environmental > Aquatic > Marine > Oceanic >...
AAATGTTACATAGACTGAGGAATCACAACCAAATCACCCATCGTATCCCCGTCTCCCAAGGTCAACGCCAGGGAAGGCCCGAGGGATGGCCTCCTACAGTATCAGTTGTCACAGAATGAAGAGAGCAGTAGAGTGGTCGGTCGGTCAAATGCAGAATCACCTAGGAAGGGATTGGACATTACCATCATAATAATACTCAATGAAAGGAAAACAGAAAGTATGGGGTCAGAATTAAGTGCTAAACTATGGCTTACAAGCCATAGTTAGTGTAATAATAATAATAATAATAATAATAATAATAACCATTAATAACGAGAAAGGACGCTTCAGGAATGTATATGGTAGTTAATGGATGGATTAAGATGGTTCTGCTGTTTTGAAGAAAGTCGAATCTGGAAGTCGGTCATTTGGAGAACTAGTTGAAATAATCAAATAGCAGCAGTACTGCTGACCAGATCTGCTAGAAATCCTGCGGGCGGTCCTCGTCAGCTGTCCAAAAGATAAAAGTTATAACTTTTATCTAATTAGATAGTTGCATCATCGATGATAAGAGGATATCCTCTGATTTAAAGGTACATTTGTATTTAGTGATTTAATTATCAATATTGCAGAAATCTCTTCGATTCAGAAGCATGTTCACGGCATTGAAAAGAAAAGAAGGTCGCAATCACCTTTTCTCAATCAAAACGTTCAGATTAATAGCTATCATAACAATTCTTGCCTCTATAAATATTCTATTTCTCACGAAAACATCTCAATCCCTTTTCCGGAGCAATACCAGCTGTCATGGTGCCCATGAACCCAAGAGAATAAAATATCATGAATGGCAGCTACAGGTGGGTAGGCAGAGCCCAATCTCTGAAAAAGTCAATGCATCATCAACTGATTCGAGTGCACCTGGGGTTCAGAAAAATAGTAATTCTCAAGAGCGTAATAGGGAATTTCACAATTTTGAAGGATTCCTGTCAAACAGCCATGTCAACCCTTTGGTTGAGCAGCCATTTACCGAGGAGGATAAACGTGCCTTTGCAGCTACTGAGAACGTAGCAAGGTATTTGGTGGCAGCGGCAGCAGCTCTTCCAGCAAAGCCACTTGTCACTGTTATCATGCCTTGTTATAACAGAATAGACACCATAGACTATGCTGTTACTTCTGTACTTTCACAGTCTTACCAAAATTTTGAGCTCATCCTTGTTGATGATGCAAGCACTGATGGTACGTTGCAATGGTGCCAGCAAAAATCATATTCAGATCATCGAGTGAAGGTCATAGCACTCCATCAGAATTCAGGGTCATCTATAGCTAGGAATAGAGGCTTGATGATGGCGAATGGTGACTACATTATGTATCTTGACTCGGATAACAGATGGGAGCCACTGTATATGGAAGCCACTGTCGGTGCATTTGCCCGACTTCCAGATGCTGATGCAGTTTACTCGGGGCTAATGATATATAGTCCTCACTTTTCATACGAAAAACCATATTCTGTGTTGTTTGGTTCCCTCAATAAATCACTTTTATTCAACAGGAATTATGTTGACATGAACACCTTCTCTCATACAAGGATCAGCTACAATCGTATTGGGGGTTTTGATGAAGGTCTGCACAGATTTGTTGACTGGGACCTTACTCTACGCTATGCCCGGGAGGCAAAAGTGTACTCTGTCCCAGTGCTTCTGTGCCACTACTACATGGGAAGAGCAAAAAACACAATCACTGGCAATAAAAATCTTGAGAATCAGCTTGAAGTGGTACGTCTTAGAAATGCTGCAAAATTGGTGTCTGCAGAGAAGAAATCAACGTTGTTAGTACTGCAGCAAAACCAATTTATAGCATCATTGAAGCATAAGGTAACAGTCGTCATACCCAACTTTGAATCTTTGACAGAACTACTTGAGGGCATTAACAGTCTGAAAAAACTCAATTTGGGGCCATTATTGAACATTATTGTTGTCGATAACAATTCTTCGGCTGGTGTTATAGAAGTCTTAAAGCAAAAAGCTGCAGAAGGTCTGATTACTTTGATACAAAACAGAAAGAATTATGGATTTACCTACGCAGTCAATCAAGGTATTTTGGCAGCTGCTAAGGATTCAGACATAGTCTTAATGAATAGTGACGCAGTAGTTTTGAATGGTGCTCTTCAAGCTTTGCAGCATGCAGCTTACACCCTGAAGGATGTTGGACTAGTTGTACCTCAACAAATCCTGTGTGGTCCCACACCTACCATTAAAGACCATGTCCCATATGCAAACCCTGATTATTGCTGTGATGTCAACCCCTCTTACCACCACAAGAACATCATCAACCCTCCATTATTCCACGATGGCAAAGTATTAGAGCTGAATTTTGCGCCTTTCTTCTTTGTCTACTTGAAACAAGATGTTTTAGCGAAAGCGGGATTGCTGGATGCGGAATTTGGTCGCCATTACCGCTCAGATAGACTTTATTGTGACATCATTCGACACATCCATGGCTTGAAGATTTATCATATTAGCAAAGCACAGGTTCTCCATAGGTTGCAGGTCTCAACGTCAGCTCTAGCCTCCATTTCAAAGGAAGAGCATCAACTTATGTTGAAAAAGAACGATTGGGAGGAAGCAAGTAAGAAAGAACTGGGCTTCCGTTCTGCTGCCTGGAATTACTAACTATAGTTTAGGGTTTAGGTAAATATATTTAACACTATATGTATACTATTTAGATTTCTTGTTATAATTTCATTCATGGATGGCTTTGCTGAATTCAATGGAACTAGATATTTGACTGCCGGCATTGCTGGTGTGGGAGGAATCAAAGTAGAGGTCATGCTCCTTCACTAGCGCCACGCTCCCGCTCCGGCCAGATGAGAGCGCCAGTTTCCTATATGATGGGAATCAGTTTTGCCAGAGGAGGAGTCAATTTAGTAGCCGGATAGAATAGGAAGTAAAGATAAAGAAATATCAATTACTAAACAAGAGCAATAGTAATAATAATATGCCAACACCAAAAACCGGGGTGTGTTTCTATAACTCGTCAATCTAATATCTAATCGCACGTATTATACTTAATAAGGCTAGTAACAGACTATAATAGCCGTTAGAGAAGATCTATGATCTATATGTAATGAGTTATTATATTAAAGAAAGAAAGATATTTTATCAAAGAAGAGAAACAAGTGGTTCTTAAGTCGGGCATGAGGCTAGAACAGGCATGAAATCTCTCTCTCTAAGCTTGTAGTTGTTACTGTCTGGTGCTCCCCATTTGATCCATTCCCCATTTGATCAAATGGGGAGGTTTTCAAAAACTCCCCATCTAGTTAAGGTAATCATTTTATACGCCTTGTTACGCAAATCCTTTCAAGTATTTTATCTCCAAGAGTTATAATGGCCTCTGACTGCTTGATTTAAGGAACCCTTGCCACATTTAGTAAGACATTGCTTTTAAAATTACATCGCAAAATGGCTGCAATTAGCGACAAGGACAAAACTTTTGTTGCTGTATACACTTATAGCGAGCAAAGTCGTGATGGAAGAAATAAAACCACGACTAAGACAATTAACTATCACAGTTTCAAAGATTACATCGTTAACTACGCCACCGAGAAGAAGGGCACCACCCTCGTCAGCGACGAACTCTTCAAGCAAGCTGTTACTTACCATCAAAAGTTGAGAGACAACCCAGAAAGAAAACCATCTGATTTGTTGAAGTGCCGCTGCATCAGATGATGATGATGATGTAGTAGTAGTAGTAGTAGTAGTAGTAGTAGTAGTAGTAGTAGTAGAGGATCCATTGGAATTGTTGGCAGCAGCGGCATCCGACGTTGCGAATGCCGATGAATTTGAAAAGGATGCTGAGGTGGATTTGATCCATTCTGGCATAGTTATAGGCACTGCAACAATAGTCACAACAGACCCAGTATACTGTTGGGGGCAGACGCCAGTTGGGGAGGACCACGTACTGCTGAAGAACTTCCAATTGAATGCCAATGCTAAATCCGTGAAGGCTAAGCTGATTGTAGACAAGTGTCTTACTACTAGAAAAGGAGATATGCAGCCAACCAGTCTGTTTCAGATCCAAGAGGTTGATACATTTAGAGCAAAGAAGTCTATGCTGCAAAAGCAAGGAGCAGGGGACGACACAGCGACAAGTCCGCCTCGGAAGAGACTGAAGAGGACCGTCTCTCAACAAAATATAACAGATGGTGAATTCAGAAATGCACATGCACATGACACTACAAGAAGGCAAATTTTGGCACAGAGTAATGCAGAGGCAGCAGCTTTAGAAGTGAACCAAGTTGTGTTTCTCACAATACCTAAACAGTACATCAGCAGCAACCCGGGAGACTTGCCACGCATGCCCTGCAGAATCGAGAAGGTACACAAACCTAAGAATTATAAACACTCACATACCCAGTATTCCTTGAGCTGTGTCTATGGTATGTTGGAGGGTCAGTTTACTACCAAAGATCTTTGCCTGGCACGTCACAGAATCCAATTTGAAGGAGCCGAGTGGGAACCAAACGAAATACCGTTCAAGAAAACACCCACCCTGTCCCTGCTAGATGCCGCCAAGAAGAAGTCTCAAGTCCAAGTTGGAGGCAAATGCAAATGCACCAGTGGGTGTGGGTATGCATGTCCTTGCAAAAAAAGTGGGCAACATTGTGGGGAGCACTGCACATGCGGCACAGGCAGCCAATGTGATTGTGGCAACAGAGCAAAGGCGGTGCCATCGACGAAAATGATCACCAGGGCAAATGTTAAAAGAGGGGGCAAAACGCATTCTAAGAAGAAAAACTAGTTATTTATCACGATCTGTAAGAGGTTTTGGTCTATTCTAACGGCAATTATCGGTTTACTTCTACCATGCAAAAGAAATGGCTTCCATTCTGATATGCAACACTATTGGCTATTGATAACCAGCACAACGCAACCATCATAAGCCCATCGAATAAATAAATAACAATTCAAAGTTAATTCAATGGTGCTTCCTGGACCAAATGGGGACTCCCCATATAGTTTTACCAGATGGGGAGAAAACCAGATGGGGAGCACCACTGTCCGCCTTCCTCCCGGGGGTTGCAGGGCAGCAGTTGCCGCGCGCTGTTGCCGCCCACCTGCCGCGAATCTCATTCCCATACTGTAAACAATGAAAAGAACTCAAATAGGCCACAGGCAACTTATCTCACCTCCCATGTTCAAATTTATTGTCGCTCTAACAATTTTCGTGTCTGCTCATATGTTGCTAATGAAATCTTAATTGAAGGCCAGCTGCAAAGGCGTCATCCATCCATCGGATACAAACATGGGCCAACAATTAGAATTTGATATGGGAAGCTTTGCAGCCCCTGAGATTGAGAAAAAAGTCATTGCAACAGTCTTTTTTGGGGGAAGGTTTATGCTGAAGATGATGTGTGTGGGGAGAAGCATGTGTGGGGATTTCTTTCTCTTGTAGCCTGCAGCATCGGTAGATAATCACCTGTTATCTTCTCCTTAACAGCACCAATACCTAGATTTCCATTAACATAGAAATAATGAAAGTAATACTGGTCATCATCATGGTCAAGATGCTAAATGAAACTCTATAATAATTGCTCCCCAATCGTGAGCGTTAACGTTGGCCGGTTGATGGGTCGGGGAGCTACAAGACTGGATTTGCTTTCTTCAACCCAAGCACTGTGTATCAGGTATTATATTTGGCTATCCTTTGAATCTGCTGAAGAATACCTCGCTATTTGGACCCTGAAACACAAAATATTGATTACTAATCCCATTTTTTTTCCAAGAATATAATGCACAAGAAGAGGGCCTCACTCGTGCCTCTTACGTTTGATTATGATGACTCTACTGAAAGAGAAACCGCTATCAACGACAATAGAGACACTGCCGAGGGGGGTCAATCTTCCAGTGGCTCCCGACCACCAAGCTTCGTTCTCTCTCGCAGTAGCAGCTCCCGAGTAAGGGCAACCCAAGTAGAGTAAGTTTGTATACACTGATTGCAGAACCATTACAAATACAAATTACAGCATGTATGCTAATAATAATAACATCTCATTTCAGAGCCATTCTTTGTTCTTGCTCCAAATTGACACCGCCACCAAACCACAGTTGCGCCTCTCCTGTCAAAAGTGACAATAACGTTGGTGATAATTCAATCATGAATAATCATTCCCCCACATCATCTAATAACAACAATATGCTACGTTCCAGTAGATTAGAGCAAGAGTACAAGATGTTAGTAGATGGCCACGAAGCATCAGTTGCGCTCAGTGAAGCTGGCTTGCGTTGGTCGCACGAGATCAGTCGTTGTTGCATCCCCGGAGTGAGGAGTGAGACGTTACCATTAGGAGAGATACTATCAGCTCAAGTATTACCTCCTCATAAGCTAAACTCATGGATATTGTTCACTAAAACAGCGCATAGATTAGTGCTTTGTTCTTTTAGAAGATCAAAAGACAATCCTGCGGTGTGGCACCCTCGCAAAATCACACTGGAAAGCTCCCACGAAGGTGTACTCTTCAAATGGGCAGCATTCATCAACACGACTGTAGCAGCTGAACAGCATCGACCCAAAGCTTTACTCGTAATCATTAATCCATTTGGTGGATACAAGAAGGCAGGCTATTTATGGTCGTCAATGGTAGCTCCTGTTTTTGACAAGGCTGGCATTCGCTACACTGTCCTTCAGACTAAGTTTGGTGGTCACGCTAGAGATAAGCTAATGCAAATGTCTATAGAAGAGCTGTCTTCCATTGATGGCATTGTTGCTATTGGTGGTGATGGTATTTTCCACGAGATTGTGAATGCTCTGTTAGAGCTGAGAATAGAGGGCCATGAAAGAGGAAAGTTGGCGATGTCATTACGAGTGGGGCACATTCCTGCTGGTTCAACAGATGCTGTTGCTTGCACCTTAAATGGCACTAGGAGTGCTTTCTCAGCAGCTATGCACATTGCTTTGGGTGATGCAACACCATTAGATGTATTAAGAATAGACACTCCTGACGGTCGACATGACTTTTCAATGTGCATGTGTAGCTATGGCTTTATGGGCGATTTGATGAAGGAAAGTGAGCAAATGCGTTGGCTTGGTCCTCTCAGATATGACGTTCTTGGTGCTAAAATGCTCTTGTCTAATAGAGCTTACAAGGTCAAGATATCCTTCTTGCCAGCAGAGTCGCTAGGGATGTTTGGATCCAGGCCTTGCCATGCTAATTGCCCATTGTGCAGTACTATTACCAGCAGCAATGGGACGGTAGCAATAGATGCGACAACTTCTGCCAACATGACTGCACCATTTAGTTCCTCTACCATCAATCCCCAACTTCATCATCAAAGTCCAGTGAGAGAACACAGCTCGAGAGCATTGTTACAGCGTAAAGACGAATGGATAACAGTTGAAGGTGAATTCACTGGCATCATGCTGGTCATCATGCCTTGTAGAAGTCCTAAATCTAGCAAAGGTGTAGCTAAATACGGTCACCTCTCTGATGGCACCATTCATCTGGTTATGGTTAAAAGATGCTCAAGGTTGACTTATTTCAGATTTTTACTCCACATGTCCAGGGTCGGTTTGGAAGAAGGAAAGCACCTGGGTGGTATGGTGGAGGTGAAGAGAGCAGTGGCTGTGAGGATTGAGACTCAAGGGAAGGAGAGTAGGTGGAATGTTGATGGTGAGTTGTTGGGTGGAGATAGGCCAGTTAATTCGTTTACTGCTGAGGTACACAGGGGTGCTATTGATGTGTTTGCTAGAGGTGTAGAAACTTGGTAACACAAGCCATCTCCAATGTATAGCCTGATTTAAATAAATACATGGTCTCCATATTAGCCTTAATCTTATATAAATTAATGTCTACAGTATAGTTAGAAATTAGTTAGCTTCATCATTACATCTTGTCATTAGTCATTAGAGGGAGGTGGGTGACCGTTACCACCATAATAGCTAGGTCGTTGTTGTGGCGGTGGAGGCCCTCTCTGCAAAGGTGGCATGATGCCACCGCCTTGGCCTCCGTAGGGCTGTTGCTGTCTATGATACTGTTGTTGTTGGGATGGAGGGGCACCCCCTTGGTAATGTTGTTGTTGTGGTGGTCCTCCTCCATGGTACATTTGACTACTACCTCTATGCTGATCACCACCTCCCCTTCCTCTTCCCCGTCCTCCATATTGTTGTTGGCCGCCTCTACCACCACCATATTGCTGTTGTGGTGGTGGTGGATACATCATTGGCATCATAGGTTGAGGCCATGGAGCCATCATTTGTAATTGTGGGTCAAACTGCTGGTAATATCCTTTCACATTAGCTTTGTGTTTGTAGCCAGAGTTGTGCTGCTTTCGGACGGCGGGCTGTGATGAGATGGGGTGAGAAAAGGAAGTGAGTGGTGGGGGTTTTAGGAAGACGTCAATAGAATGAAAATATTGGGTCACTTACTGAGTCATGAGTGAGGTAGGCATCGCAATAATCGCAATAGTGACGAGGCATCACAAATTTTGTGATTAAATATCCTTTGCTTAAACTTCAAATGCTTCCTTTTGAACTATTGTTATTACCTATTGGATTCTATGATGTGGGATTAGTGATTTAAGTATCGTTATAATGAATAGAAGGTCTCCAAAGGCCACCAGGAAAGAGGCGCGGTCAGACTTCGGGGTTGGCCAACCACTATTTAATAACCATTCCTGTCTCCTTTCAGCCTATGTCATCATTTTACATTTAAGCCCCATCCCCAGGAGAGTAGGCATACAGCATTGGGTGATTATGGTGACAATAGACCGCTCCACAATTGTTTAGAGAACAGGTGTAGAGAGAGTGGTGAATGGGAGCTCTAAATGAATGTGAGCGGGAGCACCAACAAGTGGGGGTTTTCTTGAAATATATGGTTTTTGAATTATTGCAAAGTTGAACCATTTCCATCAATGTAGTTCAAAATTAAGGTTGTATTTTATCCACCTGGAACCATCTGGCTCTTTAATAGACGCGAAAATGGGCTATAGCGTGGATCACATTGGTCAACAGGGGGACGTTTCGAAGCAGCTCGTCATTAAAAGCTGCGACATGAACGAAGAAATGATCTCTGATGCCACTACAGTAGCTGTTACGGTGAGTTGATGAAGGTTGACACACTTTGACCGCAACCGCCAACAACTCCCCAGACGCTCACCCGCTCTCCTTCCCTCATCTCTCAGGCACTGGATCGCTTTGTGATAGAAAAGGATATAGCAGCACATATTAAAAAGGAATTTGATAATAAGTACGATGGTCCATGGCACTGCATTGCAGGTCGTCATTTTGGAAGCTATGTCACTCATGAGTCGAAGCATTTTATCTACTTTTATGTCGGCCCCATTGCTATCTTGCTCTTCAAGACTGGCTAACTGTGTGCGGGTTCTTAATTATGAACGAATAAACTATCAAAGATTCTGCATACTAATAATGTGAATCAAAATATTTATAATCCTTTTACCATTATCTACCTCTCTTTGTCGTACCATTCAAACTTGTGACAAGCAATAAAGGGGGTTGTGGATTTATATTACATTCATTTTCTCATCAGAGTTTTCTTCTGCTGCATTTCATACCTATTTGAGAATGAACTCTTTCTAAAGCTGAATGGTACTGCATCTGGTCAACATCTGTTTCAAGCTTTGCAATATCTATATCACAAATAGTATGATTTGTATCCTGCAAGATGAAGTCGCCCTTGGAATCTGTGTCAAAATGCAGCAATTGCGAGGTCCCATTCAATGACGCCAAGTACTCCAGCTCTTGGGCCTCCCAAAGCGAGCACAAAATGCTCAAGTTGGTGCACATTTTGGGCAAGATTTCTTCCAAAGGTTTCAACAAAGGAAGTATACAGCTCAACGTTGGAAGAACATTGGAGTCAGTCGATAGATTATTGATGGTACTATTTAGCCACGTGGAGTGGTAATAATGAGATGCAACAGATAGAAGGAAGGGATCAGGTGACACATTCTTTTTTTCATCTTTTTTCAGAGTCTGATGGTCCTTGTAGCCAATCACTTCTTTTACCAAAACATCCCAAGGGTCAGCACCTGCACTCTGTATGCCATTGTAGTTGATTATTGTCAAATTCTCCTTCCCGAAATGCCGGCTGTACAATTCAATCAGTCTCTTATAACACAGACCACCAAATCCCCCTATATATGTATCAGGACCTGCAATTGGATCTATGCTAGAAAATTCCCAAAGAAACTCTTTGAAAGATCTTGGTATTATACTCTTGTTAAGCTGTGTGTAATAACTCATGATGTGCTCCAGCTTGCGGCGGTAAAGTATGACTACAGTAGTATCATAATCTGATAAGATATCTGCTAATCGAGCTACTGCGACGTCGTCTAACAAGTCGAAACCTTCACTGGAGAGAATGACAGAGTCATTAGTCAATTTCAGGGCATACTTCAAGTCAGCAACTGGATCCAGGAAGCACTTAAACTTCTCAGCTTTATTCATGTCCCCTCTGAGCTGGGCAGCAACTCCAGCAAAATGTTTCGCCTGGCATTTGCATGGCTTTGCAATTGGTACAGTAAATCCGATGCTTTTTAAGAGATCCCTTTCTTCACAAAGCTTCGTTTGAATATAGGTGGACGCAACCTTGTGAGGGCCAATGTGGAGAATGGCTCTGGGCCTTGTTGATTTGATGTTGGTTGACGTCATGGCTT
>Ga0209986_10005365_pt1 | contig 10644 bp, 10 predicted proteins | sample BlataG_FD_183168 | JGI IMG/M metagenome (GOLD analysis project Ga0209986, IMG submission 183168) | Deep subsurface microbial communities from Black Sea to uncover new lineages of life (NeLLi) - Black_00105 metaG (SPAdes) (version 2) | ecosystem: Environmental > Aquatic > Marine > Oceanic >...
TCCGGTCATTGTGCCCAGCCAGTAGGAAAGGAGCAGAGCAGTGCCAATGGTAACCGCTGTAACTAGGGTAGTCTCAAAGCCGACAGCAGTGCCCATAACAATATTAGTCGCTGGTCCTGTCTTTGATGCATTGACAATGGATTTGACCGGTCTGAATCTGGCTTCAGTATAATACTGGGTGATATAAACTACAGCGACACTGGTAAGCAGACCGACTACTCCAGCAGCGAACAGCCAATTGCTGCCCAGCATGCTGTCTACCGTGAAAAACATACCTACAATGGATAGGGCAATAGCTATATAAAAACCACGGTTTAGGGCATTCATTGGGTTCTCATCCCCACGGATACGTACGCCAAGTATGCCTATCATACTGGCAATAATACCAAAGGCACGGACAACCAGAGGAAAGAGAATCCAGGCAACATTTCCAGTAATGGCGTAGATAGCAATACCCAGTATCATCGCCCCGATGTTCTCGGCGACGGTAGATTCAAAGAGGTCAGCACCACGACCAGCACAGTCACCGACATTATCGCCAACTAAATCGGCGATGACAGCAGCGTTACGCGGGTCATCCTCAGGTATCCCGGCCTCAACCTTGCCGACAAGGTCAGCTCCCATATCCGCCGCCTTGGTATAGATACCACCCCCAAGCTGGGCAAAAAGAGCCACGAAGCTGGCGCCGAAGCCAAAGCCAACAATCAGGTGAGGGGCAATATCGGGTGAACTAGCTCCACCATACGCAAAATAAATAGCGGTTACTCCCAGCAGGCTCAGAGCCACAATGAGAAAACCGGGAACAGCACCGCCACGCAGGGCGACATTAACCGCCTCTCTCAAACTATGCTGAGAAGCGTTAGCACAGCGGGCGTTAGACTTCACGGCAACAATCATGCCAATAAAGCCGGAGACGGCTGAGCACAAAGCACCCGCCATAAAGGCAACGCCTGTTCTCCAGCCAATGCCGAAGGCGGTTATCCCCTCTATGCCTCTATGACCACCAAGAGCGCCAACCAGGACACCTATGGCTACGGCTACCACAATTGACAGCCAGCCGATAGTAGTATATTGACGCTTGAGAAATGCCCAGGCTCCTTCGAAAATCATGTCGCCAATCTCTTCCATCTGTGGTGTCCCCGGGGAGCGCTTCAGGACATTTCTGGCCAATAATAAAGCAAAGAGAATGCCTATTATTCCAGCCGCCGGTACCAGCCAAAAAATTCCTGGCATCTTTCCTCCTTTTTGCTACGCCTTTAATATTTTCCAGTCAATTTTAAGAGGTCACTTAGCAACCTATCCCCCTGACCCCCTTCCCTTAACAAGGGAAGGGGGAGTAGGTTAGAGAGGGGCTTCGCCCCTCTCTAGAGTCTCTTCCCCCTCTCCTTCTCAAGGAGAGGGGGATTAAGGGGGTGAGGTGAGTAGACAATATCAATTTTAACCAAACTGATAATTTAATCCGTTGGCTAGCGGAGGTTAGGAGATTCTCCCTCGAATTCGCTTAACCTATCCTCTAGGTCCTTTTGCCTTATGACTAATGTCAGGTCACTGCGCGTTCTCTCCAGGACTCCACGAACCATGTCAGTAGTGCGGCGAAGACCGCCAGTTATAGCATCAGGGAAGTCCATAGTAACCAAAATATTATAAATGTCATCCATAGCTGATAATAATTCGTCACCTCGAGACAGGTCACCCTTTCTCATACTATCCAAAAGGTAGCGCCTTAGCTCGCCGACAGCTTCGCCCAATCCGTTCAAGTAGGCTACGGAGTCAATGCCCAGTTCATCAGGGTCGGGAGGTTGTTCCCCGGTTACCAAGGCAAGGGTGATACTGCCTTCAGCAAACTCCTTCCTGGCATCCCGGATAAAGCCAGTGTTACTAAGCTCGCTGTACATGGCAACAGTTTGCTCAGCCTCATCAAGCAGGTCACGGGCTGATTGAAGCAATTCTTTAGCCTGTTCAAACTCCTGGCGGTGCACGGCACGGATAGCACTGCTACAGTGACGAATTACTTCACGACACAGGGGCAACGCCTTTTCTCTAGCCGCATCTTTAGCTGAGAAGCTCTGCCGAATACGGTCGGCAATTGGATCTAAATTATCGGTTAACCTACTCACTTTTGTGCCTCAAGTCTGGCTACTATTTGTCGAGCGGCATCTTCTACGTTCTCGGCGCCTAATACCGCACTAATCACAGCTACTGAGTCAGCGCCAGCAGCTATAACCTCAGCGGCATTATCTCGAGTAATGCCACCGATAGCCACCACGGGTAGGGTTACTGCCTGCCTGATCTGGCGTAGCCGGTCTAAGCCAACTACTTTTGCCGTTTCTTTAGACGGGGTCGGATAGATCGAGCCGACGGCAATGTAGTCAGCCCCTTCAGACTCAGCGGCAGTAGCCTGGTCTACAGTAGTTGTTGAGCAGCCTAGAATTTTGCCTATTGGTAGCAGTTTGCGGGCTACCGATACCGGCAGGTCATTCTGCCCCAAGTGCAGCCCATCAGCATCAGCCGCCAGGACTAAATCAAGGTGGTCATTTATTATAAAAGGCACGTCGTGCTCAGCGCATAGATTTTTAAGTTGCTGGGCTATAGGCAGCAGTTCCCGTTTACCACTGAGTTTATCACGCAACTGAATTGCCTTGGCGCCGCCGCCAATTGCCTGAGCCGCTACCTCAATATGACTGCGCCCCTTTAGCGCTTGGGTATCTATTATGACATAAAGGCCGACTACACGCTTTATCTTATCCTGACGCAGTAGTTTAGACAGCAAATTTTGCTCCACCGTATAGAGATTAAATCGAGCTTGCTTGAACTTCTCTGGGTCTAGCTTAGTCTGTGGAATCTTAGCTAGTTCCTCCATGACCCTGAGTGATTCCTGAACCCTTCTGGCGTTAGCCACTACCGTTATAGGTAGCTCCCTATATTTCTCTTCTCCAGGAGCTTCAATATCAATGCCAACATCACCTTCCGAGTCTCGCGACTGAAGAAGCTGACGGTTAAATGACCAGTTGCCCTTTATTAGGTCATGTCGCATAGTTTTTAATTGTTCAGTTAGCCCAGCATCGTTAAGCAGTAAGCGGGCTAGGTCTTCAAGAAGGCGAAGCCCCTCACCAATGCGGTTCAGGTTAGCATCAATGATGCGTAGGGTGTTTAATTCTGGTGAGGTCATAATCACTCCTCAGCGGTTAATTCTAGCACAGCCAGATTGGGAGGTAAAGCTAGGTAGCTCTCAGTCTTCACTTACCGCATTTTCAATGAGTTCAATTCGTGATGGCTGCCCCTTTTGGTTTAGCTCCACTACCACCACATCAATACGCCAAAATGGGGGTAGATTATCATGGGTTTGCCAATAGTAGGCAGCGGTAGCTCTCATCCTTTCCTTCTTGGCTGGGGTAATTGATTCTTCAGGGCTACCAAACGCCAGGCTCCTTTTAGTCCGCACCTCAATAAAGGCAAGGGAATCTTTATGCTTGGCGACAATGTCAATCTCACCTTCTGGACAACGGTAGTTGGTTTCCAAGATATGGTAGCCTCGCTTTTTGAGGAAATCCTTGGCTAGCTTTTCGCCCAGAATACCAGTGTTTCTGCGTTTCATTTAGTGAATTAGAGATTGTTTATCAACCTCTCCTCTTTGTTTCCATTTAGTAACAACCCTATCCCCTTTATCCCCTTCCCCTTCAAAGGGGAAGGGGAAGATAATTGTTAAGAGGGGCACAGCCCCTCTTAAACTCCCCTTAATAAATAACCCGGTGAATTATGTCTCTGACTGGTTGGAAAGACCGACGATGGATTGGGGATGGTCCCAATCGGTGTAGGCAAGCGAGGTGCTCCTTGGTGCCATAGCCTTTGTGGTGAGCCAATCCATAGCCGGGATAACTTCTATCAAGCTCTACCATCAGTTGGTCTCGAGCTACCTTGGCAACAATGGAGGCACAGGCAATGGAAAAGCATAACTCGTCTCCATTTTTTATTCCTTTTTGCGGTAATAACACCTCAGGCAGGCGCATATAGTCAATGAGCAGGGACTGGGGTGGTGGTGAAAGCCGGTCAATAGCCAACTTCATAGCCAGGCGTGTTGCCTTGATTATGCCCTGGGTGTCTATTACTTCATGGCGAGCCATGCCAATACCTACAGCTATGGCTATTTCGTGGATATGGTGAAACAAAAGTTGGCGCCTGGCTGGAGTCAACTGCTTGCTGTCCTTGACCAGGTTTAGCCAAGGGGCATCTATATGGCACGGTAAAATAACGGCGGCGGCTACCACCGGACCAGCTAGGGCACCACGACCGACTTCGTCAACGCCAGCAATACGGTGGTAGCCTTGCGCCTCGAGCGTTTCTTCTTCAGCAAAAGATGGTATCTGAAGATTGTTTGCCAACCCTATCCCCTTTATCCCCTTCCCCTTCATAAGGGGAAGGGGAATTGGTTATATAAGAGAGGCTTCGCCTCTCTTTAATTCTCCTTGACAGCTTGTCAAAGATGGGTAGCCTGAAGGGGGAAACCCCTTCAGAATCAAGCCATCCCCCTCTCCTTTCAAGGAGAGGGGGATAAAGGGGGTGAGGTTCTTACATAGCCTCTTTGGTCTACCCTATCTTCTATTATCCCCCCACCCAGGACAGCGTCACCCTGATAGAACACTACGGATTGCCCAGGGGTAATTGCCCTCTGCGGCTGAGGAAAGTTTACCTCAGCCACCCCATCTCTAAGGTAAAGTCTGGCGGCTACTTCAGGCGACTTGTAGCGGATTTTAGCCGTTACACTGATAGGCTCTTGAGGCGCTTCCCCCGATACCCAACTCAGCTTACTGGCAAAGAGGGCATCACTTAATAGCTGGTCTTTGCTGCCAACCACCAACCTGTTATTGGTAGTATTAAGCTTGAGCACATATAGGCGCTTATTTGAGGCAAGCCCTAAGCCCTGCCTTTGCCCCACCGTATATTGGGCTAAACCATCGTGCCTGCCTAACACCCTACCCTCGGTGTCAACGATGTCCCCTGGGTTGAGGGGAATATGCTTGGCGATAAATGACCGATAATCATTATCCGGGATAAAGCAGACATCCTGGCTGTCATGCCGGCTACTGGCGGGCAAGCCCAGTTCAGCAGCCAGTCTTCTTACTTCTACTTTGCGAAAGGCGCCTATAGGCAAAAGCAGGTGTTGAAGCTCCCTTTGTCCCAGGGGGTAAAGGAAATAGGACTGGTCTTTAGTTATGTCAACTGCTTTTAGCAGGCGATAGCCACTTGGTGAGCGGTCAACTCTAGCATAGTGACCGGTAGCTAAATAGTCCGCCCCCATTTCTAATACCCGGTCAAGGAGTAGACCAAACTTGATATTCTGGTTGCAAACAATGCACGGATTCGGCGTGCGCCCCAGGCTATACCCCTGACAGAAATAGTTAATAACCAGACTCTGGAATTCTGTCTCAAGGTTGAGCCGGTGGAGAGGAATATCCAAAAGGCGGCAGGTATCCTCTAAGGAGGTAGTGGAATTTTGGCCTGACCATAGCTGCAGGTGAATGCCACTAACCTCATAACCAGCTTGCTTTAATAGTGCCGCTGCCAGTGACGAGTCCACCCCACCACTCATAGCTACCACAACCCGCTTTTGGGGCATCTTTAAGTCAGCCTCCTTGTTTTGGCAGCAGTCGGCTTGCCTTTTGCCAGATAATCTGCTCTACTCTCCGTTTAAATTGGCTGGCATCAACTACCAGCCAGCGCTGAGGGTCGTTAGCCGCCAGTTTGAGATAACCCTCCCTCACCCTCTGATGAAAGGCTATATCCTCCTGCTCAAAGCGGTCTGGCTTCTTACCTCGTTTACGAGCCAGCCCTTCCTCCGCTGGGATATCCAGCAGAATTGTCAGGTCAGGTCTTAACCCCTGCGTGGCAGCATTATTGACCGCCTTGACCATTTCTAAACCTAATCCCCGCCCATAGCTTTGATAGGCTGTAGTAGAATCGGCATAGCGGTCACAGATAACGACTTTCCGCACCTTTAGACTGGGCTGGATGACCTTGTCTACCAGTTGGGCACGCGAGGCGTTAAACAGCAGTAGCTCGGTCAGCGGTGATATATCCGCATTCTGCGTCCATTTTAGCCAGCGACCTATCCTCTTACCAAACGGAGTGCCACCTGGTTCATGGGTTAAGATAACCGGAATAGCTAACTGCGATAGCCTTCTGTATAGTGCCCGGGCTTGGACACTCTTGCCACACCCCTCCCCTCCCTCAAAGGTGATAAATAGAGCCATAATTTACCTACTTAGTTTTATGCAGTGTTACTTATGAGATTGTTTGCCAACCCCTCACCCTTTATCCCTCTCCCCTTGATAAGGGGAGAGGGAAGGAGATTTTTAAAGGGGGCGAAGCCCCTTTTAATTCCCTACCCTTTATAAATCTTCACCCTTCTCACAGGGTCTTTGCCCAGGCTTTGTGAGGAAAGGTCGCTTCTTTCGGCTATCAGGTGCTGCAAGCGGCGAATGTAGGCGCTCTGGGGGCTGAGTTCCACCGCTTCCTGACCACTTTTCACCTGACTAACCGCTTCTTCTGCCTCACTAAGGGCAAGCTTAAAGGAATCTGCTTTATCCGTGCCCTCGGTGGGGGAGATGGTATTTAATAGCTGCCTGATTTGAGGTGGCGTGTTGCTTCTAAGGACATACATGGGCACGTTGGCTATTTCGGCGTCCCTGACCTTTTGCGGCTTTCGCCGATAGTAGTTCTTGGTGGTTACAAACAGATTGGCATCGTTTAGGTTGTTAACTATATCTAGAGTCAACTGCATGTCTCTTGCCATCTGTTCCAGTCGCCCCCGGTTTACACCGAAGAGATAAACCTTAGATGGCTTGTCTTCCTTCACTCCCCGCTTACCTTTAGTAGCTTTCTTAGTGGTGGTAACCGGCTCTTGCTTTTCTATTCTGACCTCCCCTGTCTCATCCAGCCAGCGAGTCTCGGTAGCTACCGACCGACCGCGCAGGATGGCATCAGCCGCTTCACCAACATCAGGATGAATAGCCACCTTATCCCGGTCCTGAATTTCAACCACAATACTAAAGGTAGGTGGTGACATACGCTCCAGTATAGACTTCTGGGTGCCCCTTCGCTTGGCCTCTTCATCACCCAGGGTTACCGTCTGGATACCACCAATAAGGTCACATAGGGTAGGGTTCATCATCAGGTTATCCAAGGTGTTACCATGGGCAGTGCCCACCAGTTGAACCCCCCGCTCAGCGATAGTTCGGGCCGCCTGAGCTTCAAGCTCAGTGCCGATTTCATCGATAACGATTACCTCAGGCATGTGGTTTTCCACCGCTTCAATCATTACTGCGTGCTGCATGGTGGGGGTGGTTACCTGCATCCGCCGGGCGTGCCCAATGGCTGGGTGGGGAATATCGCCATCGCCAGCGATTTCATTTGACGTATCAACAATGATAACCCGTTTCTTAAGGTCATCGGCTAATACTCGGGCAACCTCACGGAGCATGGTTGTTTTGCCCACCCCGGGGCGACCTAACAGCAGGACACTTTTGCCCGACTCAACAAGGTCTTCTATGACTTTTATAGTGCCAAAGACCGCCCTGCCCACCCGACAGGTAAGCCCGACAATACGACCTTGGCGGTTGCGAATGGCTGAAATGCGGTGCAAGGTGCGCTCGATTCCAGCCCGATTGTCATCACCAAAGCTACTGATATGAGCGGCCACATAGTCAATGTCCTGTTTAGTGACCTCCTTGGGATTAAAAACTACCTCCCGCTGGGGGAAGCGGGCTTGAGGGGGGCGACCCAGGTCAAGGACTACCTCTAGCAGTTGGCTAATGTCTTGTTGTTGGCATAATGGCTGGCGAATATGCGGCGGTAGAATGTCAAGCAAAGCATCCATGTCATCGGTGATTACCTTTTGCAACAGTAGCCTCCTCCACCAGAAATGATTAGCCCGTCCGAGCCCACAAGTTCTTGGGCAAGCGGACGGGCAAAGCCTCTACTTCCAGATATTGTAATATAGCCATAGACTCGGCAAAGGCGCCTTGCCAGGCAAGGACACCTATCCTCATACTACCATCCTCTAGGTGCCAACAGTTCCTCAGCCGGGATTTGCTTTATATCTAACCCAGGCATGGCTTCCCCAAGGTTCTTGGAGACTTCAGCGATGATTTCGGGGTCTCGAAAGTGGGTAGTAGCTTTGACAATAGCCCTGGCTCTAGCCTCCGGGTTGCTCGACTTAAATATACCTGAGCCAACGAAGACACCTTCGGCGCCTAGCTGCATCATCAGGGCAGCATCGGCTGGAGTAGCCACTCCGCCAGCAGCAAAATTAACCACCGGTAGTTTCCCAGTCTTATGTATCTCGGCTACCAGTTCAAAGGGGGCTCCCATTTCCTTAGCCTGTGTCATCAGCTCGTCCTGGGGGGTATTTACCAGTTTGTGGATGCCACCCATTACCGCCCGCATGTGTCTGACGGCTTCAACAATATTACCGGTGCCAGCTTCACCCTTGGTTCTAATCATAGCCGCTCCCTCACCGATGCGGCGTAAGGCCTCACCCAGGTCGCGGCAGCCACAGACAAACGGAACCTTAAAGTCGTGCTTCCAGATATGATGCGATTCGTCAGCCGGGGTAAGCACTTCAGACTCATCTATGAAGTCTACGCCAAGAGCCTCAAGCACCTGAGCCTCGACGAAGTGACCTATGCGACACTTAGCCATTACCGGTATAGAGACTGCCTTCATAATAGCTTCGATAACGGTTGGGTCAGCCATGCGAGCTACACCCCCAGCAGCTCGAATATCAGCTGGGACTCTCTCCAGTGCCATCACCGCACAGGCACCAGCCTCCTCGGCAATCTTGGCTTGTTCGACGTTGACGACATCCATAATCACTCTGCCCTTTAGCATTTGAGCCAGCCCAATCTTGTCCTTCCATGTGCCAGTTGCCATATGTTCCTCCTCACGCTGCACTAAGTTAACAACCTTCTACTTATCAATACATTCTACTATTGTTTAGATTGTTTATCAACCTCACCCTCCATCCCTTTTCCATGATTTAGTAGCTCTTTCGAGAGACTTCTGTCCCTTGGTCATCGTAGAGCACGGCGACATCAGGGTCACTATTGTTCCAAATGGCCCGACCATATTCAAAGCTAAATCCTCCCCATTCGGGATGAGATTCGTTAGTATAGACTCGGATGCTTTCACCTGGAGCCAAGGTGTAAGCCGGAAAAGTGAATGATGGATAACCTTGTGATATATCCTGTAGCACCCAACCAGCCAAATCTTGTGGTTGGTCTCCGAGATTGGTGATTTCTACATATTCATCGGACTCGACACTAGGCACCAGACCGTCATAAAAAATGCCGGTAATCTGGATATCTGGGGCTTCTGGGGATGGCGGAGGTGGCGGGCTCGGTGCCCAAATCCCCCGGCCAGCCTGCTTGGCTTCCGCCTCCAGCTCCTCCAGGCAATCCTGGTATTTAGTATCCGGTTCGTAGACTTTAGCCCAGGCAAGCCCCTCTCTTACCAGCTCAGCGTTGATAAAGGTATCATCGACATAAACATAGCGTAGAAGTCTTCCATATTCGTCAGTTTCAGAGACGTCTTTCTCCAGTCGCAGGGTTTTCCCCTCCACTAGCTCTCTGTTGTATCTGGTAGCCTCTTCAGCCAGCTCACAGAATTCGGCTCGTTCATCACCCAGCTCCGGCGCATCTATACCCATATAGCGAACCTTGTGTACTGAGCCAGCAATGTCAACCTCAATGGTGTCACCATCAATGACCTCAGTAACCGTTACCTCCGTTTCCGGAGGCGGACTTGGCGTTGGAGCCGGGCTAGGAGTAGGAGCTGGGCTGGGAGTTGGCGTGGGGCTAGGAGGAGGGGTGGGACTAGGAGTTGGGGCAGGCATAGGAGGAGCCGGGCTAGGAGTTGGCACAGGGCTGGGAGGGGCAGCAGGAGCGGCACAGGCAATCACTAAAATAAGAAATAAGACCAAGATAGCGCTGACATATTTCGTTTTCATATTCAACCTCTTTTATATTACACCAGTGGTCTCTTTGCTGGTATACCGGGGCGGCGCGGGTAACGCTCGGGCGTTGGCGATACCTTATCAATTATTACTAACCAGCGCTCACCGGTAAACTCCTCCAGGTCAACCCTCTTCACCTGTCGCAAATTCCCGCCTAATAGGCCAATCGCCTTAGTAGCTCCACTTATTTCTAGGTCAATGGCTCCCTTTTTCTGGGCAATAAAACTACCACCAATTGTGCAGAAGGGTAAGGTTAATTCAACCACGGTCGGTAGCGGAGCGACCGCCCGGGAGAGCACCATGTCAAACCTCTCCCGATACTGCGCCTGATGAGCCACATCCTCAGCCCGACCGACCACAATTTCAACGTTACCTAGTTCAAGCTTCTGCTTAAGGTGGTGTAAAAAGGCTACCTTCTTAGCTGTAGCCTCAAGCAGCACCAGCCTTATATCAGGGAATAGGATTTTAAGGGGTAATCCCGGTATGCCAGCACCAGTGCCAACATCAATAAGGCGAAAGCTAGCATCACCTATCGGTTGCTGCCAGGCTAGGGGCACGGTGAGAGAATCGAGAAAATGCTTTATTTGCACATCTTCATAACCGGTTATAGCGGTAAGGTTTACCCGTTTGTTCCA
>Ga0209986_10005366_pt1 | contig 10644 bp, 10 predicted proteins | sample BlataG_FD_183168 | JGI IMG/M metagenome (GOLD analysis project Ga0209986, IMG submission 183168) | Deep subsurface microbial communities from Black Sea to uncover new lineages of life (NeLLi) - Black_00105 metaG (SPAdes) (version 2) | ecosystem: Environmental > Aquatic > Marine > Oceanic >...
TGCGTTTCAACATATTATGGTGGATTCCTGAACCCCTGATAAAGGCTTCAAAGGCGGGAAATGAGAAGCATTCGATTTCTAACGACCTAATATGTAATAGGAAGTCAGAATCTTGTGTGAATGATCGAGTGTAATCCATCTATAGGGACAATGTGTGTCTTGCATAGTGAGTATCCCTTCTTTCTTATCGAGTACAACATCGTATCTAAGTTTCTGTGGGTTTCTAAGGATAAGATATTTCCTTTTGTTATTTTGGTGTAGCTCTTCAACGCCTCCTTCTCAGAGCCCTCTATGTCCATCTTTAAGAAGTCTATCTGCTTAACACCAAGGGACTCCATCAGCTTGTCTAACGTAGTTAGCTTAACTTCAACCAAATTGATTCTACGTGTTAGGAGGAGGTGTTGCATCTGGAGGTGGGCAAGTAAGCTTAGTACGTGTCCGCGAACACCGAATTTGGAGGAAGGGCTCGTTAATACGGTATTACTTATGTATGTTTTGCTAACAATTAGCTTTTTCCAGCAGGTACTGCTCCACAGCCCCGCATTAACTAGAACTACGTTCTTGCATCTGTTCTTCTTTACGTTATAGGCTAGAACCTTAAAAGCAGCGGGAAAAGGTTCCAAGGCAATGACTAAACCATCTGGTCCAACTACCTTTGAGGCCTTAAGCGTTAATAAGCCTGCATAGGCCCCCGCATCAACCACAGTCATACCTGGCTCTAACTTATAATACGCTTCATAGTAGTGAGGGTTCTCAGAATTGTATATTTCGTCTATAGTGCGATCAATCGGCACTGTATTATGAAAGCCGCTATTGGGTAGGTAGTACTCGTTCCCATCAGGAAGGATTCGTCTTATCATCTATAACACATTATGCGGGCAGGTCTATAAACATCACATTCGCTCACGCATACTATTTGTTTCAAATTAATGTTTCTATTATGTCATTTAATCTCTTGCACATTCTCTCTCTAGAAAGTGTATCTTTTAACTCTAATACTCGAGAGTGAAGCGCTTTTCTGAACTCATTGTCAGATATAAGCTTCATCATCGCATTTGCCAAGGAATCTACATTTCCAGGTTGGAAAAATAAAGCATTCCCGTTCATCAACTCTAAAATGGCTCTCAGTCTAGGAGCAATGATGGGTATGCCCTCTGAAATGTATAGAAAAATCACTGAGGTAGTTGTTAGCTCAGAATTCATCGTTCGTTTTCTCGCAATTATAGCTATATCAGAACTTTGCACTAGACTACGGGCTTTTTCACCAGTAATGGACGTTAAAAATCTAACTCTCTCAGCAATATTTAAAGAGCGACATAATCCTTTTAGATGTAAACATTGATGTTCCGTCGAAAATATACCAATTATTAACTCAATCCCTTTGAACTTTTCCGCAATCTTCGCAAACGCCTCTATTAATATATCAATACCATCATAATTGCCTGTTCCCCCAACATACACCATCGAAAAAGTATTTTTTTTAAGATGGGGAATTTTATGTTGCGTGGTTTTCTCGCGCATGTGGACTTCGACTCCTTCATAAACCACTGTGATTTTCTCATTTGCAATAGACCAATTATTTACTAAGAAGTTTTTGAATGTTTTTGACACTGTTAAGATTTTGTTTGCTAGAATTGTTGCGCATTTTTGAAAAAAACACATAATAACAGCATAAGGATAATACATTTTGGTTTTTAAGGAGGCTCCGATTCCGTCTATGATTAAGCTTGATGCCAAGTCCTCAACATGAAAAATGAAGGGGGTTCGAGTGATTTTGGAACTAAAACCAGCGATGAAACCTAAAAAGGCAGCTCGGGTATAGAGTACACTAATGTTATACTTCTTGAGCGTGTGGACCAATGCGAATAAAAGACTTATGTCTTCTTTAGGATTTTCCCAACTGTATCTCTTTTCCAGTCTTATAAGCTGAATGCCATCCAAAAAAGGCTTAAAGTTAAGCGTGGGTTTGGAATAAAGCAACCAAAAAACCTCATAACCTTTCTTAATTAGATATTGCGAGTAATCGTAAATGATTAACTCCCATCCCCACATCAAGTCTGAATAACTGTCGATGTTACAGTGGACTAACGAAGAATAATTCATTAAAAAACAGATTCTACCTCTCATTTCACTCGCTACCTCACGTTTTAACATATTTTATTTCCCAATAATGAAGGCTTCAGAATAAACTAAAATGTCGTCAATCCAAAAAATACAGGTCTTTCCCGGCGCTGGGTAAGTGAAATAAATTTGCAGAAGGTCTATTGAATGAAGCTGTGGCGTTCTCTGGACAGCGGTTATATCGCCTAATAACATTGTTATCTGCGTCCAGTTTTGTGTAGGTTTTTCGTCTGCAACTAACATAAAATAATTGGTTTCATTTGTAGCCAACTTGACTTGTATTTTTTGGTAATCAAATAGCGCCTTAACCCAAAATTGTAGTATACTCGCATTGCTTAAATCCAAAGATTCGGGTAGGTTAAGTGTTATTGCCGCCGTTTCCAAATTAGGGGCTCGGTTTAATACGGTAAAAACGGTTTTAATTGAAGCATTCCCTTCAACTCTGTCTAAATCATCAATCTCGATAGTACCGTTCCCATATAGGGTAAAGATAGACCAATGGTACTCAGAGTCACAGTTACTAATCAATACCAAATTATCTCTAACAAAATTGCCATATGCTATGTTTGTGACGTTGTATATTCTTGTCTTAAAGCCCTGTTCATTGGATGATTGAAATGATATCTGAGATCCATAAAATGGATCTGATGAGGAGTATAGAACCTTCAGCTCCGGGAATTCTGAGTATAACATGTGGTCTACTATGAGATAGTTTACATTGAACTCTCTAATAAGAGAGATGAGCTGCGTATCATTAACATCCCCGAATAGAGATTGAGCAAAAAAAACCGTTTTGCGATCCGTATACCACGCCCAGTAGTTACCTGATCTAGCCATTAGAGTATCATCAGGTTGCGTGTTCTCCTTAATCCACTTAATTGCTGGATCCCAGCCATATTTTGCTGAAGTATCCCACTTTTCATAAATGTCGGTCATGTCGTTATATATAGGATACGAGAATATCATCACATTAGCAAGCAATAATGTACAGGCAATTAGACTCATAGTTGACTTAAGATTTACTGGCTTTCTGATTTCTCTAAATTTCAGTAACATTACAAGTTTTTTATCTAAATTAAGTGAAGAAACGGTTGACATAATAAAAACGATTGATGAAGCAGCTAACATAATCCAAAAAACTGACACAGGAACTATACGTCGAGGCTGGAAATAGGTATACCTAACCATAAGGCTCCATACGAGCCCAAAAAAGAAAGGGAAGGAAAAGAGAAGCAATGTTTCCTTCAATTTTCTAAATCTAATCAAAGAAGCGATTCCTAGAAATATGACGGTTTGTGAAAGTGCCGAACATAATCCACTCCAGTATAAACTAAAGGACTCGATACCAGCACTTACGTCGAACATTTGTTTGAAAGTGCCAAAATTGCTACTTATATTTGCGGAATACACATCTGAGCCAGCGAAGACTTGTTCTATCAATGGCATTATTGCAATGTGGCTTATATGAAAAATGAAGTGCAAAACGTAAGTAGTCAGTATCATAACTAAAAACACTTTCATTACGCGTGCGCGCGTAAACCGATGAACAATATAAACTGCAACTAGAATTATTGTGGGGAAACTAACGCCCACAAAAGACAATGTCCAAATAAGAGAAATGCGGTATTCTATTAGAAAGCTACCCCACAAGATGCTGAAAAGTAACAAATTTCTAAAGCTCAATTCCCTATGTTTTAGTGAAGAGTAAATGAACATGGAAGGCATTACGCCTAAGAAGATTACCACAAAGTTGAATGTCCAAGAGTACCATGCCAAGAATAAACTTAACCCTGCTAGCAACGGCATCAATATGCTGTCAGTATGTTTTAAAGATAGAAGAGTCAAGTACATGAATAATAATACGAACAATAAACTTACAATTTCGGGACCGCCCACCAAGCCAACATGCGCCAGAAACACGGGAGAGATAGATAGCAAAAATGCAGCAATTACAGCAGTCATCCGATCAAGTAGTTCCTTACATAAATGATAAACAAGAATGATTGACAGCGATCCAGCAAATATCAACATAATCTTAGCTGATAATAAAGATACATTACCAAGTGCAAAGTAAAGAGCTATAGCAGAAATTCCCGAGATATACCGATGCATTCCAGTAGAATATACCACATTAGCGTAAGTCGATGAATGGAATAGCATGTTTGAGGAAAAAACGCCGTTCTTCACAGCGTTTCTAGCAAGGTCTAGATACTCTGCACCATCGGAGTGAGGGGACGGAATAAGTTGCTGATTGTAAAGACTAATAGCCAAGAATATAATTAAAATTATTACTAAAATGTGATCAACTTTTCCCAAACAGTCTTTTAGACCTTTAAATTCAAGATTATACCCTTTCATCTTGAATGAACATAGCGTTAATACTAATACAAAAAATAATGTTAACAGGTAAACTGACACTATAAAGTTGACTGGTTGAAAGACTAGTCCTACCAAGTGAATAGTATAAATGTTCAGCAATTGGTAAAGGAACCCAAATATAAGGTAAAAGCCAAAATTCTTTAAGAGGGTTTTTTCTAGAAAGCACGTCACTAAACAGTATCCGGGGATATATAGAAGAGAAAAAATTCCTACGAATAACCTAATAGCAAGTAAAAACAAGTTATCGCTTAGCAATGCCGAGTGTACGGCTATGCCAATGGCGGCTAGTATTAATGGAAAAGTAAGTAGCGCACCTAAAGCCTTTCTCATAGGCATGATTGCTTCTTATCCCCCTTATTTAGGTATAAATGATGCATTTAGAATTCCTTCCATTCACATTAATTCACAAGCCTTATTGAGGCTCATCAACTGAAACACGATTACGACTAGTCATGGTCCTTTGAGCCAAAGATGAAAACATAAATCACAGTCCATCACCAGTTAACAAATACTTCAACTCCAAGTCCTTTTGCAGAGTAGATTTTTGCCCTATAATGTACAAAACTATAAGCATGTTTGTTTTCCAGAGACATCTATTTAACCTTCAGCAAGTCAACAATTATGTTTAGGAATTCTTCAGCTATCTTATTTCTATCAAAGTTCTGTTCGATTATTAATCTGGCATTTTTTCCGGCTCGTTCCCTGAATATCTTATCTTCATGCAGCTTTTCTATTGCTTTAGCTAATTCTTTAACATTAAGCGGTTTACAGATTAAGCCGATTCCATTTGCACATATAAGATTTGCAAGTATCGAGTCTCTGTAAGCTGTTGCGATTACAGGTAAGTTGCATGCACAATATTCGAAGAACTTGGCTGGTAAAGTGTTCTTCAAGCGAGGGTCATCATCATATGGGACTACTCCGACATCGGCTACAGATAATATTTCAGCAAGTTTTTTCTTATCATTTTTTACGCCCAGATAAACTACTTTTCCTTCTAGGCCATTTTCCTTAGCAAATTTTGAAACATAAAGGAGATCAGGGCCTTTTCCAACAAGCACAAGTATAATATTATACGCCTTTTTCAAAAGGCATAAAGCCTTAAGGACAATATCTAATCTATAGCTGCCGCCTGGACATGTACTTATGCCTCCACTGTAAACAATTATGAACGCGTCAGACGGCAATCCCAGTTTTGACCTCATTAGTTTTTTATCGCTTGGATTGAAGACAATCAAATCCGCTCCATTAGGGATTATTTTTATCTTATTAATACCTCTAGCTTTTAAACCGTTTATGTAATTCGGAGTCACCGCTAAAACAAGGTCGCTTTTAGCGTAAAGAGACGACATTATTAATTTAAGTGCTCTTGAACCCACTTCGAATATTTTTCCCTTGGCCTTATTTATCGCATTATCTTCCCATTCATCTCTAAAGTCGAATATTATTTTAGCTCTTGATGTTTTAGCTCCCATATAAGCCCCTATCGCGGTCAACAGATGTACAGTTGGAACTGAGATTACTACAAGATTTGGATCTAGTAGAGGGAAAAGGATGATAAGAGTGAATATCGATGAGAACCATTCGAAAAATGGTGAGAGAAAATTTTTAGTTGAAAAAGTTGGGCATACATTAAGAATTCTGAACCCCCTCCAGAACCTTGCTCCTGCCTTGCTCAAGGTCTTAGGGGAAAATGTGCCAATAACATCTACTTTATACCCTTTACTTTTGAAATATTCAGCGAAGAAGCTTATTCTAGTCCAAGCTGCTTGTGGGTAGGGATTAGCATTACCTAGGAATAAGAGTATTCTCATTTTTGCTAATCTAATTCCAGCTACCGTACTCCTACTCATTGGCGTTGGCCGTGCCTTATTGTACAATAACCTGTGGATTTTGAGAAAACTGATGTTCTAATTATAATAATTAAGATGTTCCAAGCCCCACAGCTGCAAACTTGACTTTTTTCTTGAATTCGTTTGGGTTGTATACCCGCCTGCCATCAATGATTATGGTTTTTCTCATCTGTTTTACAAAATCCTCCGGGTTAAGCCTTTTGAACTCGTCCCATTCTGTTATTATTATGCAACAATCTGCACCTTTAATACAGTCGATGGCTGATGTGGCATATTCGATCTTATCCTTGAAGATTTTCTTGGCATTGTTCATGGCTGCGGGGTCGTAGGCTACAACATTTGCGTCCCTCTGTAAGAGTTGGTTGATGATTTTTATGGATGTAGCCCCACGCATATCATCAGTGTTTGGCTTAAATGCTAAGCCTAGGACTGCTATTCGTTTGTCTTTGAGGTTATCTAGGATCGTTTCGCATAGTTCGACTGCTTTGTTAGCTTGGGCTTTGTTTACCTCTTCAACGTCGTTAAGAAGCAGCGGGTTATACCCTAAGTCTTTGGAAAAGGCTATTAGAGCTCTAACATCCTTCGGCAGGCAACTTCCTCCGTAACCTAATCCAGCGTTCAAGAACAGTGGTTCAATCCGCTTATCTAACCCTATACCTTTGGCTACGACTTTCACGTCTGCACCAGGAACTTTCTCGCATATATTAGCGATGGTGTTGATGAAGCTTATTTTTGTGACCAGGAAGGTGTTATTAGCGTACTTGGTGAGTTCAGCTGTTGGAAGGTTTGTTCTAATGACAGTCGGCATGTTTCTGCCATAAAAATCTTTATATATGCTTTCCAGAATGTCGCCCGATTTTTGGTCATATTCACCTATGATGATTCGATCTGGGTTCAAGACATCGTGAAGCGCACATCCTTCACGTAGGAACTCAGGATTCACACATAAGCCAAATTTGATACCGCAGCGCTTGCCTGAAATATTTTCAATGGTTAGTTTAACTACCATCTCTGTTGTTCCGGGCACGACTGTACTTTTAACTACAATTAAATGGTAGCTTCGTTTTCTCTTTAGAGCTTGTCCAATTTCGCAAGCCGCGCTCTCGACGTATCCTAAGTTGATGCTTCCATCAGGTTTGCTAGGGGTTCCAACAGCAATAAAGGTTATGTCCGAACTCAAGATAGCGTTCTCACATCCTAACATACATGAGAGCCTGCCATCTTTCACAACCTTTTGCAGCGATTCTTCTAGACGATGTTCGCTGAAGGGTGATATACCTTTGTTGATTAATGTTACCTTTTCGGGATCACGGTCTGCCGTGATAACTTTGTAGCCCTTGCTTGCGAATGCGACTGCTGTACACAAACCAACATAACCTGCTCCGACAATTGAAATGCAATATTGCACCATGTTTTTAAGCCTCATTTTATAAGCATTAAGTACGTCTTGGTGAGTAAACAAGCGAATATATAATTGCTCTCATAGTTTTAAATCGTGTCTAGAATGCTCAGAAAGTTGCATTTTTTTCGAATGTTTATAAGATATGGCTAGGGCTTCCCAATATGTTTCAGGATTTCCCACGTCTAATCTGATTTCGTCATTGTTTAGTTTTATCGCTTGAACTTTGAGTCCTTTATCGATAAGCTTTTGTATTCCATCGGTGAGCTGTATCTCGCCTCTCAACCCAGGTAAAACTCTCTCTAAAATGTTCATGATTATGGGGTTGAATATGTAGATTGGCATGATTGCTAGATTTGTCGGTGGCTTTTCAGGCTTCTCTATAACGCTCGTAACACTAAATGCTTCACTGCGAGTTTCTTGAACTTCGGCTACACCATATTGTTTTGGGTTCTCAACTTCCTTTAGTAGGAGGGTGACATCAGTTTTTCTTCTTTTATGAAGTTTTATTAACCTTGTAATAGGATCTGCATTGGAGATTATATAAGTGTCGCCAGCATAAACAAGAAAGGGTTCATCTCTGATAAATGGTTTAGCCGTTAATACTGCGTGGCCGAAACCCTTGGGCTCATGCTGATTAATCCATAGAATCACGGAATCTTCAAGCTTCCTATAAAATTGCTCTAGACTTAATGCCAATTCATGGTTCCCTTTAGTGTTGAGTTGTCTAATGAAGTTTCGATCAACAGTGAAGTGATCTTCCACAACCCTTTTACCTCTACCAATGACAAAGCAAAATTCTCTAAAGCCATAATCATATAGTTGCTCAAAAATCATTTGAAGCAGAGGCTTAACGCAGAGACTTCCGCTATTAGTTTTAGCGAAAAGCGGCAACAATTCTTTAGGCTGCTCCTTCGTCACAGTAAGCAGACGTGTTCCAAGACCAGCCGCAGTTAGGACAACTTTCTTAACCATATCTTCACCATATATACACTATACGCTATTATATGAACCAACTAACTCGGGAGTGAAGTACTATATTTTCATTGTAGAATTTTTTTTCTTTTATCGGCCTCATGAATAACCTCACAACCGTAGAGTATGCTTATACACATCAACATATTGGAGCGCAATGGATCTCCAATTTAGCCTTCGTTCCACTAGTTGCCTTGATTTATGACCCATTTCTTTCCTTAATTTTTCATTGTAAATCAGGGTCTCCAGATATTTGTGGAGTTCGTTTATACTGCCTCGCTTAAATACGAAGCCATTCCCATACCTTACGCCGTAGATTTCTACGGGGGAACGTGCTATAATAAGAGGTAAACCTGTTGAGGCTGCCTCAATAATGGAAATGGAGGACATCCCGGGCCATACTGCTATGTCGCTTGCACTATAGAAAGCGGGGAGACTCGTCCTATGAACCCATGAGTGAAAAATAACATTATTTAAAATCTTAAAGCTCGATATAAGGTGCCTAAGGTACTCTATATATGGTGGTTCTCCACTACCTATTATCAAAAGTTTTACCTTGCGATTTTGAGTAATAATGGGGGCCACGGCTTTTATTAGTACGTCAATGTCCTTTGAACGATTTATTTTTCCGCTGTATACTATCACTATGTCAGTTTCAGATAGATTCAGCTTTTTTCTCAGAATCATTCTTGCTTTGGAGTTGAATTTGAAGAGTATTTCATCGGCACCTAAAGGGATTATACAAAATTTATGGCGAGGTGTGCCAAACAATTGCTCTTGAATTTTCATCAATTCATTAGATTTAACAAATATTTTTTCAGACCTATTCTTAATATAAAATCTAACAAGCAATCTAACAAAATAAAACAGCAATCTTCTGGATATTCTGTCCAGCGAGGGAGTCTGTGTATACAAGCTTCCAAGGATCTCATAGCCAAAAAAATGACGAGTGCTAATGAAAACCATCGATAAAATGGAACATAAAGGTTGACAATGAACAATTTCAGGTTTTTCCTTCCCAACAAATTGAATAATATAGGCAATTCCACTGAGAGTGGGTATGTAATCCCCATTTAACGATGTTAAATATGGCAGATTAATAACTTCAAAACCTTCCCTCATTCTTATTCTTGAGATAGCCCCGTTCTTGCCAAATGTGAATACGTATATTTTATGCCCAAGCTTTGTTAGTTCCCTAGCCAAGTAATACTCCAAATATCCCTTATCTGGATTAAACTGTTCCACAAAAATCACAATCTTCATGCTGTTTGTAGACAACCTACCAACTACTTAACGTAAATGACGACGCTACATATGCTTTAGAATTGCGCGCGCTCTTTCGTTTTATCATTGATCCCACTGTAATTGCAACAAAGCCTTTTAGCCCATACTTCTTTCGCAGTAGAGTGCGGGCTTTTCGATTTGGCTTAAACACGTTATGATCAACTCCGTGGTGTATCACCGTTATTTTTTTACCAAGGAAACCTTGCTGTGTCAAACATTTTTTGGTTAAAAAAGAAGGAGTTACTATATGATTGCTCTTTTCTAATGCACGCCTTTCTATAGCGTTGAAACATGAATCCCAAAAATTGTGTGTAAATCTAGAATCGTGATAGTAGATTTCAACGATCTTATTATGCCTAACAAACAAACCCGCGCTTTCATGCGAATGTATGACGTCATAATTGTCCAGTTTTTTCAAGCTACAACTAAGCATAAAAGTTGGTTCGCCAAAAATAGGAGGATGTATTAGACATGAAAAAACATCAACTTCAGCGCCAATTCTTCGAAGCTCCCTGACCAAGGGAACCAAATGACTTATTGTCCCAAGACCACCAGCAGAATATGAATAGGTGAGAAGTGCTAGTCTCATCTAATCAACATGAAGTGGCGATAAAGGACATCCGCGAATATCTC
>Ga0209986_10005367_pt1 | contig 10644 bp, 14 predicted proteins | sample BlataG_FD_183168 | JGI IMG/M metagenome (GOLD analysis project Ga0209986, IMG submission 183168) | Deep subsurface microbial communities from Black Sea to uncover new lineages of life (NeLLi) - Black_00105 metaG (SPAdes) (version 2) | ecosystem: Environmental > Aquatic > Marine > Oceanic >...
CTATCTGATAGCTGAAGGGTACTTCAATGAAGGGTCTGTTGAGCAGTTGTCCGGCCGGCAATCGACGACGAAGAGTTATACCTCGGCCTTGGTCGGGATTGCGCTGGATCAAGGTTATCTGTCAAGCGTGGATCAGAAGATGATGGATTTCTTCCCGGAGTTCGCGGGACAGATAGACGATCCGCGGAAGGAACAGATCACGATCCGGGACCTGTTGCAGATGCGCGCCGGATATCCCGATGAGGAGCGCACGCCTCCCTATTTAGATATTCTTTTTTTAGCGGCAACTGGCACCATCTGCCTCACCTGGTTGATTTTCCACTCACCAGCGATCCGGGAACCGAGTTCCAATACAGCAATCTGACGTCCCATCTCCTGGGGATCATTGTGGCACGGGCGTGTGATACAGATCTCAAGTCATACGCTCAGGAGAATCTTTTCACGCCGATTGACGCGGAGGTGGGCGATTGGAGCCGCGATGCAGATAACTACAACTTTGGGGCTCTTGAAATCTACGTTACGGCTCGTGATATGGCCAAGTTCGGCTTGTTATATCTCAACGACGGTGAATACGAGGGGAAGCAGGTTCTTTCAGCCGACTGGGTCAGGGATTCACTGCAAAGGTACTCGGAGGATATCAATTTCACTGGGTGGATGTGGGAGAGCAGATACGGTTACTTTCGCGACCTCGGGTATGGCTATCAGTGGTGGTCCGCCAGGGTAGGCGACCATCATTTCAACTACGCTGTGGGACATGGCGGAAACCTGATTGTCTTGCTGGATGAGCTCGACATGATTGTTGTCACTACCGCGGATCCCTTGTACGGCCCCGACTTAGTGGGGGAGGGAGGATGGAAATACGAAGGGGCGATCATCGACCTGGTGGGCAAGTTCATCAAATCCTTGCCGAAGAGCTGACGAGCAGGTTTGAGTGACGTTCCGGCCAGCTAATAACAAGTTAGGTTTTGCAAGCTTGCAGGATGTATTGTGGTATACTATTCTGAAAATGGCCGGATCAAAGTAAATTAGTAGGAATGCTATGAAAGCGATTGTATGCACAAAATACGGACCACCGGATGTTCTTCAGCTCAAAGAGGTAGAAAAACCTATCCCTAAGGACAATGAAGTACTCATCAAAATATTTGCAACAACAGTATCATCAGGGGACTATAAAATTCGAAGTTTCAAAAGTCCTATCTTGTAGTGGCTCCCCATGCGAATAATGTTAGGTCTCAGAAAACCAAGAAAAAAATACTAGGGGTGGAGCTAGCCGGGGAAATTGAATCAGTAGGCAAAGATGTAAAACTATTTAAAGAAGGTGACCAAGTTTTTGGAGCTACCGGTTTTGGTTTTGGTGCTCATGCCGAGTACATATGTCTGCCTGAAGACGGGGTGCTGGCAATAAAACCGGCCAATATGACCTATGAGGAAGCCGCCGCCGTTCCTATTGGGGCATTAGCCGCATTGTTTTTCCTTAGAGATAAGGGAAATATTCAGAGCGGACAAAAAGTCCTTATCTATGGAGCTTCTGGAGCGGTAGGTACTGCTGCGGTACAGCTTGCCAAGTACTTTGGGGCAGAGGTTACCGGGGTATGCAGTACCACGAATTTAGAAATGGTGAAATCTCTGGGAGCCGATAAGGTAATTGATTACACTAAAGAGGATTTTACCAAAAGCGGTCAGACCTATGATATTATTTTTGACACGGTAGGCAAGAGTTCGTTTTCAGGTTGTGTAAGATCACTAAAGCAAAAAGGATTCTATCTTTTAGCTGTCTCTCGGCTGTCACTTATTGTTCGAGGGCCATGGACTTCAATGACAAGCAGCAAGAAAGTAATAAGTGTGATAGCAAAGAATAGTACTGAAGATTTAATTTTCCTCAAAGAGCTTATTGAGGCGGGAAAATTAAAATCGGTCATAGATAAACGCTATCCGTTGGAACAGACTGCCGAGGCTCACAGGTATGCCGAAAAAGGACACAAAAGGGGAAATGTAGTCATAACTGTGGAACATAATAACAAAACCTAGACGCTGCCACATATCAGGACAAGAGAGCGATCCTGGATATGCTGGCCATAAAGGTCACTGCCACACCGGAGCATATTGACATAGAGGGAATTATCCCGTTGGAAACTACATTCGCACAATCATCGGACAGTCCGTCGAGTTTACTCACCACTGGACAAACATGGGCATGACGACGTGGATGTAGTTATCCACCCCTTCCGGACGGATAACACCGGGGCTTGACGGATTGGTAGTCTCCAGAGCTACCTGTGGCTCACGAAGCACACTCAGGACATCAACTAGATACTTACCATTAAAGGCAATCTTTGCCTCTTCACCCTCAACAATGGCATCAATCTCACCGACATCATCGCCTATTTCCTCTGAGCGGGCAGAGATGGTCATCTTGCCTGGGGTTAGCTCACCACCGGGGACTATCACCAAACGGACAATGCCACTGCCATCACGGGCAAAGATAGAGGCTGTCTTGGCTGCCCTCAAGAAGGCAGCAACATCAACTACCACCCGCGTATTGTAGCTCTGGGGAATAAGCTGAGCATAATTGGGGAAAGTACCCTGAACCAGCTGAGATACTAGCTCGATATTCTTTAGCCGAAATAGAGCCTGGCTCTTATTGGGATTTACCATTATCTCAACTGCTTCCTCCTGGTCAGTCATAAGCCGATTTAGCTCAGCCAGGGTGCGGGCTGGAATAATGACCTTGGTCTTCTGGCTAACCGGGGTAGCCAGAGATAATTTATATACTGCTAACCTAAAGCCATCAGCCGCAGCCAGCGTCAGTACATCACCATCAAATTCAGCATCAATACCGGTAAGTACCGGGCGAGACTCCTCCGTGGCAGCAGCAAAGACAACATGGGTAATTCCCCGATGAAGGGCTTCTACCTCAACCTTGGTGGTAATACCCTGTTCAATCTTAGGTATCGGCGGGAAATCCTTGGCATCAATCCCGCTAATTCGTGCCTCAAATCGGGCACACTTCAGCTCCAGGGTCTTGGTCTGTGACGGAAGGCTAATATCAACCTTATCGTTGGGCAAAGAGTTAATAAACTCGATAAGAAGTCGGGCGGGAACAGTAATCGCCCCTTCTTCCTCTACCTTGGCACCAATCCAGCAGCTAATAGCCATTTCCAGATTGGTAGCCGCCAGCTTAAGCCGAGACTGGTCGGTGGCTAAAAGGACGTTATTGGTTATCGGCAGGGTTGTTCTAGTAGCTACCGCCCTCCCCACCACACCAAGCCCCCGATTTAGATTCTCCTGAAGACATGTTAACCTCATAATACACCCCCCAAAGTATAATCTTGTGGTGGATTAGTATACACTAATAATTAATTCTACTCAAGGGTAATTGTGCCACTTTTGCCACCACTTTTTCTAATTAGCCGAATGCTCTCAATTTGGATGCCCCGGTCTACCGCTTTACACATATCATAGATAGTCAAGGCGGTAACCGCCGTAGCCGTAAGCGCCTCCATCTCCACCCCCGTCTTGCCTATGCTCTTTACCGTAGTGGTGATTTCCACTGTACCATTCTCTTCATCCAGGCCGAAGTCAACCTTAATATCTCCAATAAGAACTGGATGGCACAGGGGTATTATATGCGGTGTTTGTTTAGCCGCCATAATACCAGCTAACTGGGCTACAGCTAATACATCCCCCTTCTCCATCTTACCTCTCTTTAATCGCTTAAGGGTAGAAGCCTTCATCCTGACCCGGCATTTGGCTACTGCCTCACGCTGGGTATCAGGCTTACCAGTAACATCCACCATTTGAGGTTGGCCTGAGGCATCTATATGCGTCAGCTCCTCCATAATTAACCTCCTACCTGAGAGAACGGGCGGCCTTTAGGGATATAGCCCTCTGCCAGGTGATGACGCAATGGCTTATTAGCCACTGCCGCCTCAATCAGCTGCTTCAGCCCGGCTGAAGATATACCGCTACGCAGGGGTTGCTTCAGGTCTACTTCATCATCAGCTAATAAACAGGGGCGCAATCTACCATCAGCAGTAAGCCGTAGCCGATTACAATGAAAGCAGAAGTGCTCACTAACTGGGGTGATAAAGCCAACAGTGCCCCTGGCATCAGGAAAACGGAAATACTTGGCCGGCCCATTACCGACACTGGGTAGGCAAGGCTCTAACTCACCCAACTGCTCAAGGCGCTTTCTCATATCACTGACTGAGACAAAATATGAGGCTGTGGCACCCACCTCAGTAACAGGCATAAACTCAATAAAGCGCACATGCCACTCCTCATCAATAGTCTTAGCTGCGAAATCAAGTAGCTCATCATCATTAATGCCAGACATAACCACCATATTAAGCTTAACCGGATTAAGCCCAACCAACCTGGCTACCTTGATACCCTCAAGCACATCGCCAAGATTAAGGCTACTACGAGTAACCAGCTTAAATCTGTCTGACTTAAGGGTATCTAGGCTTATATTAACCCGTTGTAAGCCGGCTTGCTTCAGTTCAGCGGCATAACGACTAAGCAAGGTACCGTTTGTGGTCAGAGAAATATCATCTATAGCCTCTATTTGTGCCAACATTTGTATCAATTCAGTCAGCCCCAACCTCACTAGTGGTTCGCCACCAGTGAGCCTTACCTTATTTATACCCAGCTCAGCAGCTACCCAAGCTATGGTGTAGATTTCCTCATAGGTAAGAATGTCCCGGTGAGACATCAGCCGCACCCCCTCGGCTGGCAGGCAATAGATACAGCGTAGATTGCAGCGGTCAGTTACCGAGATACGTAAATAGTTTATAGGACGCTGGAAGGAATCAGAAAGTCCAGTCATACTCCTAACCTCTTCAGTACCTGGCGTACTTTTCTGGCTGCCTGCCCTCGATGGCTAACCTGGTTTTTGATTTCCAGAGGTAATTCAGCCATTGTCCTACCTAACTCAGGGAGGTAGAAGATTGGGTCATAGCCAAAACCCTGCTCTCCCCTGGGCTCAAAGGTTATAACACCAAGGCACTCCCCGGAGCAAAACTCGACCTTACCCTCGGGTGTAGCGATAGCAATGACACACCTGAAACGGGCAGAGCGCCTCTCCCACGGCACTCCCTCAAGCTTTGCCAATAAATAACTAATCCTATCCCTGTCTGAAGCCTTTTCACCAGCATAGCGAGCCGATAGCCGACCGGGTTCACCACCTAAAGCGTCAACCTCCAGCCCTGAATCATCAGCCAAAGCTAATAGCTGACTCTTGGCGGCTAAGACCGTTGCTTTCAATCTAGCATTCTCCTCCAAGCTCTCGCCTACCTCATCAACAATAATGGTCATACCCAGTTCAGCCAAGGTAACTAGCCCAAAGGGAAGGTTTTGAAGTAAATTCCTGTACTCACATACCTTAGCTTCATTATTTGTCGCCAAGAGCAGCTTGTAACGCAATGGGACCCCAGAATAAGTAGTTATCTCAAAGGTTACCAATAAACTCGTCGAGAGTCATAGCAGCCATAGTCATAGTCTGTAACGTACCTCTCGAGCCCAGCTCCATAGCCACCTTGGTTATAGCGGCGTCGTCTGGGGCTTCCAAGATGTTAACAAAGTCATACGGGCCTAAAAGGGCATACTGGGCTAGTATCTTAACTCCCATGGCTTCGACCTCTTTATTCACCTCTCTGATTCTCTGTGGATTTTGTTTTATGGTCTTCCTGCCCCCCTCAGTTAAAGTAGTCAGCATAACATAGGTTGCCATTTGTCTTACCTCCAGTTAAATATTTTTAAATTCAGAGGCATTTTCCAAATGATAGTCCTCACCATCTATTTAATCAAGGTCAATAAACCTTCCCTCTAACTTTTTCGCTACTTGAGGCATGGTTGTGTATTCCATCCCCTCTAGAGGTAGGCGGTGTGGTTCAAAAGGACCGTGACGACGCAGAAAATCAGCAATATCACTGGCTTGCTGGCGAGCGTTATCAAACGACTTATCAGCAAACATATCACGAGGTCCAACAAGCTTGCCACCCGATAGTTGAAAACCAAGAGAAACAACTCGGGGTGGACCATCAAAGCGGGTTGGGGTGCTATCTTTAATAGCCACTGGCATAAGAGGACCGTGATGCGAGCCCCGCATCCACCCCTCCACCAATAAAGGCAAGGTAAATGGCTCCAGAACCTCCCCTACCGCTGGGAATTGACCCTGAGAGCGAACAATACACACCGGGTCATCCTTACCCACATATCGTCCGGCAATTAGAGATAAACGCTGGGTAGAAGACACGGCAGCTATCTCCTTGGTCTCCCGATGATAGACCGCTTTTACAATATAACGTGAAGGTGCTCCTATAAAAACGAGCAAGTCGTAAATCTCTTCCGGGGCATTAAAGGTTATCCTTTTATGTTCCTTGACATCATGCACTTCAAAGGCAAAACCAGTGTGCATATTGGGAGCAATAACCAGCCCGATGGTATTAAATGGGTCGGCAAATATCTTGTATAGTGGCATATTCCATGCCCCAGACGAGGTCTTATCAGCCATAAAGATTATAATAGTCTCGGCAACCCGTTCCTCAAACTCCATCTCAGCCACCCCAGGACCAAGCCCCTTTACTGTACCGGTAAAGGCATCCGACAGCAAATCCTGACCAGCGCCATGAAGCTTTAAGTTTCTAGCCACCTGGGTGCAGTCAACAAAGGTGTCCCAGGCAAGCTTATGGATTCTTTCGCTATCCTCACCCTGCTGGTGGGTCATAATCAGTTGCAGGTCATCGCCACACTTGGTTACATGATAGTCAATCAGTAGCCCCTCGCCTTTAGCCTTAGCCAGGCACTCGCCAGCCTTGGCTAAGACATCAGGGTGAGATTCAGAATGACCTACATAACCACCAACATCAGCCTTGATTACACTTAGTGTGATACTCATAATTCCCTCCTTAATAGAATTTGGTTAATATTCAATCCCCTTTCGCGCCTTCATTCCTTCATCATAAGGATGCTTAATCTTCAGCATCTCAGTGACTAGGTCTGCCAGTTGAATTAACTTGGTATCGGCCTTACGACCGGTAAGGATAAGCTCCACATTCCGTGGCTTATCAGTAATAAGCTTAATTACTTCATCCAATTCGACCAGATTCCAGGCTACCGCCAGATTAACCTCATCTAGCACCACTAGGTCATAGCTACCACTGAACACAGCCTCACGGGCAGCAGCCAAAGCCTGCCTTGCCTGTTCTTTTTCCTCTGGCTTAATATTAGTCGGGTCAATGAACCCTAGACTGCCAAACCTAGCTATATTGACATTAGGTAACTGAGACAGGATATGGCATTCTCCATAGGGGTAATCGCCCTTCATAAAGAAAACAATATATACCCTCAGACCATGACCCAAGGCTCGGATTGCTGTCCCCAGCGCGGCTGTGGTCTTGCCCTTACCATCGCCAGTGAAGACCTGAACCAAACCCCTGGTGAAGGGTTCTGACGACGGACTCCGTTGTGATACCTGTTCGGTCAATGAAAGCCTCTAACCAAGAATTGGATAACCAAATAGCCAAAGACTGGGGCAATAGTAATGACAGTCTAACAACCTCATCCAGCCATGTCAAGAAACAAGCTAAAGGGAAATATTGTTATCACGGTAACAATAATGATATGATAATGCTCACTGATAACCGAAAATTCATAAGCCGGAAGGAGAAAGACTACAATAGAAATAATCCCGGCCATAGACCTTAGACAGGGCAAGTGCGTTCGCCTCTATCAGGGTGACTATAATCGGGAAACGATATTCTCTGATGACCCGGTAGACGAAGCCCTAAAGTGGCAATCAGTGGGAGCGCCAAGGTTACATATTGTTGACCTTGATGGTGCGGCTAAGGGTGAGCTCTGTAATCTGGGCATTATCACCCAAATAGCCAGTGCTGTATTAGTTCCTACCCAACTGGGTGGTGGCATCCGCCGTCTGGAAACGGTAGAGCAATTACTTAAAGCTGGTATAGAGCGTGTCATCCTGAGTACAGCTGCTGTGGAAGACCCTAAGCTGATTGAAGAGGCATGCCGTAACTTCAGCGAGTCTATTATTGTTAGTATTGATGCCAGAGAAGGATATGTTGCCACACATGGCTGGCGTCAAGAAACAGAGTTAAAGGCTGTAGAATTTACCAAATCTATGGTTAAGCTCGGGGTAAAGCGTTTTATCTACACTGATATTAATCGTGATGGTACCCTGACCGAGCCCAATTTTACGGCTATCTTTGAGCTGGTCAGTGCCATCAGGTTACCTATCATTGCCGCAGGAGGCATTTCATCGCTAACCCACCTTAAAATATTGAAGCAGCTGGGCGTAGAGGGCGCTATAATAGGTAAGGCACTCTATACCGGGGACATCAACCTAAAACAAGCCCTGGTTGCCGTTAGCTAAACGTAGAAAAGGCTGACTACGGCAGAGGAATAAACTGTGAACTTCGTCAGACGGTTGTTTGGGATATCTGAGGAACCTGAGGAACTGGAGTGGTTCGCTCAAGTTGATGAGATAAAGAAGCAGTTCGATGATATTAACTCAGAGGTGCAGAAAGCAATAAAGTATGGGACAACTGAACTACGACTGGCGACATTCAACAGAGCGTCCAAGGAACTGCCTGAGTTACTACGGAAGCTCGAAGCTCTACCACCAAAAAACGAGCGAAGACAAGAATCATTCGCCTGCTTCACAGAGGGGCTGACAGGCTATTTATTGGCTTGTCGATACTTCAAGAAAAGTCTGGAGGAAAATGACGAAATGGCCTTCATGCGCGCTGTTGGGCATCTGAAAGAGGCTGGAAAATTGATGAAGGAAGCAAGAAAAATACTCAAAAGAAAGCATGCGAAATAACGAAGTAGCTGCACTACACCATCGTGGGCGAAACCAAAGGAGAGTCAAAGAGGGGCGCAGCCCCTCTTCATAAAATCTTCCCCCTCTCCTTTGAAGGAGAGGGGGAACGAGGGGGTGAGGTAGATAGATAATTTAGAGTTTAACGAAAAGGGGCTTATCCCAGCTATAGCCCAGGATGCTGATACCGGTGAGGTGCTGATGCTAGGCTATATGAATGAGGAGGCACTGCGCCGAACTCTATCCAGTGGCGAAGCCTGGTTTTATAGTCGAAGCCGAAAGAAGCTATGGCATAAGGGTGAGACCTCAGGCAACCGCATCAAGGTGCGTTCAGTATGGAAGGACTGCGATAGCGATACTATTCTGATTATAGGCAAGCCTACAGGTCCGGTGTGCCACACCGGCAACAAGACCTGCTTCTTTCAGAAGCTAACCAAACAAGATATAGAGGCAAGTCATCAAGAGGAAGCCTGAGCTGCCTCCTCAACGTGGTCAATTTCCACTGCTCTTTTCAACGCCGATAGAGCAACCTCAAGCTGATTATCATCAGGCTCCCTTGTTGTCAGCCTCTGTAACCACAATCCTGGAGCCAGGAAAGCCCTGACTAAACTATTCTTAGTATGCCTAGCACCAAAGTAGGTAACTTCATAGCCAAGGGCAGCAATAAGCGGAATGAGGACAATTCGTGATATTACCATTACCCACACCGAAGGTCGACCGACAATAGCAAAAACGATGATAGCTATAATCAAAACGGCAAACAGAAAGCTGGTACCACAACGCACGTGAGCTGTACTATATTCCCTAACTGCCTCTACCTCTAGCGGAACTCCAGCCTCATAGGCGTTCACCGCCTTGTGCTCAGCACCGTGATAAGCAAACACCCGCCTAATGTCAGGGACTAATGTTATTAACTTAAGGTAAGCGATGAAAAAGCCCAGTCGGATAAAGCCCTCTATCAAATGGAATATGATGGATAATTGAATATAAGGGTCAAGCAATCTGGTAACAAAAAGGGGAGCCAAGAAGAAGAAAGCAACAGCAAAAGCTAGTGAGCCAGCTACCGTAGCCCAAACCAGTCCTCCCGAAATCTTCTCCCCTTCCTGCTCCATAGACACATTGGCTGAGTAGAGTAGAGTCTTGATACCTAAAACCATAGCCTCAATCAAGACAACGACACCCCGGACTAAAGGGGTTCTCCTCATCTTACCGGTAGAAATGCCAGGCAATGGCTGAGTATCCATAACCATTTCCCCATCAGGCTGACGCACTGCCGTTACCACAGCCTTCTGCCCCCGCATCATCACCCCTTCAATAACTGCCTGACCACCGTAATAAAACCTCTGTGCCACAACAAACTCCTTAATAAACAAAAAGGAGCAGCTCAGCAACGCCGCTCCTATCTTCTACAAGACCCCCCACTTAATCTTCCAACTTGTAGCGCCGCTTAAACCGCTCCACCTGCCCCGCAGTATCTATCACTCTACGCTCTCCGGAGAAAAATGGATGGCACTTACTGCACACCTCAACCTTCAATATCTTCTGGGTGGAGCCAGTAATAAAGGTATTGCCACAAGCACAAATTACCTTGGCATCGGTATAATACTGGGGATGAATCTTATCTTTCACACTATTTAGCTAGCGTAAACGCTAACCTTCCTCCTGTTGTTACTGGTAGGCTCGAATTTAACAATACCATCAATAAGAGCATAGAGGGTATAATCCCTGCCTACACCCACATTATTGCCGGGGTGAATCCGTGTGCCCCGCTGCCGAACCAAAATAGTCCCAGCATGCACACTCTG
>Ga0209986_10005370_pt1 | contig 10640 bp, 10 predicted proteins | sample BlataG_FD_183168 | JGI IMG/M metagenome (GOLD analysis project Ga0209986, IMG submission 183168) | Deep subsurface microbial communities from Black Sea to uncover new lineages of life (NeLLi) - Black_00105 metaG (SPAdes) (version 2) | ecosystem: Environmental > Aquatic > Marine > Oceanic >...
CAAACCTCTTAGAGATAGAACCTGAACTTAAGAGAGCATTCGAGAAATATTACACGGTCAAGTACGAAAACTACCTGGTCCCTCAGAACTTCAGTGCCCATCAAACACCAGTAACAGCAAAGGCAAGAATCAAATCATAGAGGTGTAAGAAGATGATTGTAAAATTACACCTTAAGAAGGAGCTTAAAGTTCCCGTCGATGCAGAATCCATTAGTCCAAATTTCTTTGCTGGAAAGCTTGTAGAAGAGATCGCTGAGCTTCCTCTCTGGAAAGGCAACCGAAAAATCCCATTGAAAGACGTTTTTGGAATAGAAGGACCTTCCGGAAAAGTGGCAAATGAGTTAGTCATCCACATCGATGGAAACCTATCTAAAGTTCAAAGAATAGGTTCAGGCATGACAGACGGAGAAATTAGAATCGCAGGAGACGTTGGCATGCATCTCGGCGTAGAAATGAAGGGTGGAAAGATCACTGTAGAAGGGAATGCGGGTTCTTGGCTCGGCTCTTCTATGAAGGGGGGAACTATCGAAGTGAATAAGGACGCTGGCGACTACATAGGTGCACCCTACAGAGGTAGCACCAAAGGCATGCGAGGAGGAACCATAACTATCCATGGAAACGCTGGAACAGAGGCAGGAAGATATATGAAAAAAGGCCTCATTAGAATCGATGGTGATGTCGACCAATTCGTTGGCATCCACCTAAAAAAAGGAGCAATACTGGTTAGAGGAAACGCAGATAGTAGAGCAGGAGCATTCATGACAGGCGGAAAAATAATCATATGCGGTCACCTCAAATCCCTTTTACCCACTTTCACCATTGACAGCATGAAGAGTAAAGCAAAGGTGGAGGAAGAAATAATCAAAGAGCCCTTCTACCTATTCATTGGCGACCTAGCAGAACATGGAAGCGGAAAACTCTATCTGGCAAAGAACAAGAACAAACACCTAGAAGCCCACGAAAAACTACTACAATAAACCACTTATCTAATTCGCGTCTATTCCAAGGTGAGATATTCAAGATGTTGAGTGTAAACCAAAAGGCAGTAGTATTGACGGAGGAACTGTGCAAGAACGCTGAAGACTACCAAGTAGAAATAAAGAAAAACAGCAAGGGAACGACAATAGTCGACGCAGGAATCCATGCGAAAGGAGGTTTTGAAGCCGGGAGAATCGTCACAGAGATATGCATGGGAGGACTGGGCAAAGCGCGAATATTCCCAAAACTATATGGTGACACTGAGTTAATCTCTATCTTTGTCCAAACCGATCATCCAGCTATTGCCACATTGGGTTCCCAGTTTGCAGGGTGGCAAATTAAAGAAGGCGACTTCTTCGCGATAGGTTCAGGTCCAGCCAGAGCCTTAGCCTTAAAGCCCCGCAACATCTACGACGAGATAGAATACAAGGATGAATTCGATTCAGGAGTAGTCGTCCTTGAAACTTTAAAAGAGCCATCTGAAAACCTCATAATTGACCTTGCCCGTCAATGTGCAGTCTCTCCAAGCCAGCTCTATGTCATTCTCGTTCCAACAACAAGCATAGCGGGATCAATCCAAGTCTCAGGAAGAATCGTGGAAACGGGTCTCCACAAACTGTCCAAGCTGGGAATTAACCCTTTATCTATTCAACATTCATGGGGATACGCTCCCATCGCACCAGTTCACCCAAAATTCATACAAGCCATGGGAAAAACCAACGACGTAATTCTCTACGGCGGAGTGGCATACTATGCTCTGGAACACGAAGACGACGACGAATTGAGCGCGGTTCTTGAGAAAGCTCCTTCCTCAGCATCCAAGCATTATGGCAGACCATTCAGCGAGATCTTCAAAGAAGCCAACTACGACTTCTATAAGATAGACTCAAACCTCTTTGCCCCAGCAAGGTTCATCGTAAACAATCTTACGACAGGCCACGTCTTTGAAGTTGGAAAGCTGAACATTGAAATTCTCAAAAAAGCTTTGAATCTTTCAACGTTGTAACCTTGCCATAAAATACGGATTTTGAATATTGATTCTCCTTTCATAATAGATTTTAAGCCAAAAACATATCGCAATTCCGAGTTGATATGGGCAAACTTGAAGAAATCCGCTTAAAAGTTGCTAAACTGCAGATAGAGACTAAAGAACTTAAGCGTATGAAATCAGATTGCAACCACCTTAAAAGATTCCGCAAGATGATTGTAAAAGAAAAATTTGACTGATAGCGCGATGATTTGATGGAAAAGAAACTACGAGAGACATTGAATGAGGCCCTCGATCGACTGCTTCAAGTAACTCTCAGAAAGCGTTATTGCCGTCTAATGAATAGAGAATTTCTCAGTCTTGTCAATTCACAAACGGACTTTCTTTTCGGATTAGTTGTGGGAGACATGCTTGAAGGCTTAGGCTTCTGTATCTATGGTGCATATAAGAGGAGCCCTAACGACAAGGAATTCAGAGAGCTATTCAAGATGATTCAAGAGAGATCAAAGGAAATCTATGAGAAGATCGAGTCGATAGAACCCCAAAAAGAATTAGATTGATCCTCTTGCACGCTTCCTCGGACTCCCTTTGTGCCTCTTAATCTAATGCAACAGTCTTTAGACTGGAACCTACGACCTTTGCCGAGAAGTATCCAACAGGAATTGTATATAATGCAAGAGTGGCGTTAAAGATCCCCACTAGAGGGAGCATCGCTACGATTACGTCTACAGGCAAACCAAACCCTACGGGGGGAGGATAAGGAAGGCACACCCAATTCACTACGGTCATGAACGCTACTCTGAACAAGGTTCCTAGAGTTGTGAAAACGATCGGCAAAGCTACTTCTCGCCTCTTCCCAAAATGGTGACCCAGAAACACTTGCCCTAGGTAGATTCCAAACATCATACTCAGAACTGCAGCCAGATTGTAGAAAGGCCCTGTAGGCAGTTCTCCAGGGAATAGGGCAAGAAGAACAGCTGTGTTAATCATAGCTATACCTACGCCTACTTTTTTGCCAAAAAGCAAAAAGGCAGCCACTATCGGTATCTCCCAAATCTGATAAATAAGAAAGGGCGCATATGGTGCGGGGATTTTAACAGGTGACAAGTTGAGAGAGACTGTTAGCGCCGCAAAGACGACTATTGCAGCAATTCCTTTAGAATCCAACATTAGTAACCCACTTCTAAGGAGCTAACGATTTTCACTCTAGCTATTTAAGAGTAGCTACTTGAAAAAGAGTTACGCATACACGCAAGTCTTTAACGAATTGCAGGGAAGAAAGTTAATTACTACAGCTTATGAGGGTTTACACGATTTCTTGCATAAGTGTAATGGGTTATTAAGAGAAGTTACGGTTGGATTATAGGCACCCTCAAGGAATAATAGTACTGAAGATATATTGTGTATGGGAGAAAAAGTGAGAAGAGTTAACTCCAAGTTGATTTTAACTTTGCTCGTTGTTGCCATAGGTACATTGGGATTTAACACACCTTTGATCATAGCAGAATACAGATATGTCGACCTTTCGATTTTAGCAACGTATGAAGCGAATTTTCTTGGAAAGGAGATCATAACTTCTGGTATCTATAGATCTGATTTCTTCTATATTCCTGAGACATTAGCGAACGCTGTTTTGGAGGATCCGTCTTCTCAAACCATATTAACTATGTACATTAGCCCTTTTTCAGCACCATTGAATGGCAGCATTATTATCGTTCATGGATTAGTTGACTATGATTTTTGGGGTGGCTACTGCTTCTATGTTCAGTTCTGGGAATTAGGGTCGTATTCCTGGTGGAATCCTGCTGATGTTAATCAAGATCTGAAAGTGGATATGGATGATGTTGTCCTTTATGTTAGCGCTTATGAAAGTACTCCCTCAGATCCTCATCGGGATCCCTTCTGTGACATCGCAGAACCGCATGGAATCATAAACATATTTGACGTAGTTATGATGGCAAGCAGCTACGGAGCAGAGTATAATCCTTAGAATCAGACTTTTCCACAGTTGACACAGCGCATACAAACCAAGCCTATGCCCGACATGGCAATTCACTAGACGCACCATACTCAAAGCTGCGCAAACAAAAAACGAAAGCGCAAAGAAAAATGCCCCAGCGTATAACTCTATCGTTCTTTTTCGCTTTGCACCATTCACACTGCGAGAATGTAATTTATTGATGGATTGTTATGCTTCCAGTCTTGGTTTCTGCAATGAGTCTTCCTGTTCCAGCACCAATACGACCTGTGTGCCGATTTCGTCTATATTGAGCATCAGTTAATTCCGGAATACATCTAATACTCCCCAAGCTTGTTGATGCTTCTACTGTTAGATTAGGTTGACCTCTTAATGAGATATCAATGCTGCCCACACTTGTCCTGAACCAACTTTCGCCCTCTGACAAAACACCAGAGAATTTTATGGAACCTGCAGAGCTACGAGCAGAAATTGTCCCATCTACATTCTCTAATTTAACAGATCCAGCTCGGGTTCTTGCTTTAACTGTTCCTTCACAGTCTTGGATGTTCACCGTGCCAGCTGAAGATTCGACCACAATAATGCCCTTCACACCAGCAACTGCAACGCGACCCGCTCTTGTCTCAAGATCAAGATCCGCTTCTGCAGGCACTGAAACAAGGATATTGGCTCTCGGACCAGTGCTGAAGACATACGATGACCAAACCCAGAAACCGACTTTGGCACGACAAATGACTGTTATTACGTTGCCATCTTGTGAAATATTACAGTCCAAGTCCTGGGGTACTTTCAGGTCTAAGTCAATAGTTACTTCACCCTCAGAACCTGATTTTACTTTAACTGATCCGGGTGCAATATTTGCCACGACCACCTTAGGCTTTCCAGTTATCTTGAAAACATGATGTCTTTCTATAGGCGTAGTCTCTGAAAGTACTCGACTTCCACAAGTAGGACAAAAATTCGCGTCTTCAGGAAGTACAGCTCCACATTGTCGACAATAGGACATTTTTCTCACCTTATCTATCTTCCCGATTTGCAGATGTTATATTTAAATAGTGATTATTGGGCATTAAGGGAGGGAAGCATGCAGAGGATGTTTCCAAGTATTTAAGGTTCAAATCTCCGCCATAAGGCCTTCGTTAATTGCTTTTGACGAAACAAAAGAGCGCAGAATACGTTTCGTTAAAAACTCCGCAAAAAAATGAATTTAACTGAGTTTGTAAAAAAATTTTTGAAAGTAAATTAGAAATAGACTATATGTTAGCTTCTATGCGCATGCATCGTGTGGGCAACTGCTAGACTTGCCCTTTCATGTCACCTCTTTTTTTTTCGGTGGTTAAGTAGTGTTGGATTTTTTATATGAGTAGATGCACATGCAAGTCGAACAAGATGAATACTGCAGAACTGATAAGCCAAGCCCTCAATGCAGACAGCAACAAATACAAAAGCCTAGTCGAGGAATCTACAAGGCTCCTAGCTTCAGAGAAGGGTCAAATCGGTAGTTTAACCGTGGAAGGGCGACTTGTCAAGATGGAACCTTCAGGGGAAGCAATCGTAGTAGGCGACTTGCATGGCGACCTTCAAAGCTTAACGCACATCCTGAAGAGCTCCAACTTCTTAGAAAAGGCATCAACGAACGCTGGGGTTTTTCTGATTTTCTTAGGTGATTATGTGGATCGAGGCTCCAACTCCCCAGAAGTTCTTTACCTAGTTTTGAAACTGAAGCAACTCTTCCCAACTAACACAGTGCTGTTACGGGGAAACCACGAAGGCCCTGACGACTTAATGCCTTATCCTCACGATCTGCCTCAAGAACTCAACTCGAGGTTTGCCAGTGAAGGTACATCCATCTACAGAGACGTTCGTAAACTCTTCCCTTATCTGCACAACGCGGTCATCGTGAGAGGATTGTGTGTGATGGTTCATGGAGGAGTGCCAAGCCACACCACATCAATAGAAGATTTGAAGTTTGCCCACTTGAAACATCCAAAAGAAAGCCATCTGGAAGAGATACTCTGGAGCGATCCAATAGACTCTAAGAAGGGAACGACTGCATCTCCAAGAGGTGCTGGCAGACTCTTCGGAGAGGACATTACAAAGCAATTCCTTAAAGCTCTCAATGTCAGGTTCCTTATTCGGGGACATGAGCCAGCTCAAAACGGCTACAGCACCAGCCACGGAGGAAAAATCTTAACCTTGTTCTCAAGAAAAGGCTCACCCTACTTCAACTCTTCAGCGGCATATTTGCTCCTGAACTTGTCTTCCACCCCAAAAAGCGCCAATGAACTAGGTCCATCCCTCCATAAGTTCTAGTCTTTCAGTTCAGTGTATCATGTATTATGGGGAAAGGCTTATTCATTTCTCTATAAGCTAAAGATTTGAAGGATCATCAACTCGAAACGAGAGAAACAAACGTGGCTAGTAAAGAAACACGGGGCAGAAGGAAAGCGGAGGATTTGGAGGATTATCTGAGACAAATACCTGCCCCTCCAAGAGAGCACGTGGAGGAGTTGAAGATGGAGAAACGTCTCAAGCGGATGCTTCAATTTGGAAGCGTGAAGCTTTCAGATGAGGAGTTGCAGTTCTATTCGAGACAAATAATGCTGGATGAAGTAGGCTTTGACGGACAGCTGAAACTGAAGGACGCAAGAGTTTGTATTGTTGGCCTTGGGGGTTTAGGCTCCACAATTGCTGTTCAGCTGGCTGCTATGGGAATAGGACATTTGAGACTTGTGGACAGAGATATCGTTGAAGAATCCAACCTTCAAAGGCAACACCTCTACGACTTCGACGTTATCGGATTCCCAAAAGTTGAAGCTGCTACGAAGAGGCTGGAGAGGTTAAACCCTTACATCAAACTTGAACCGACACCTCTCTCAATCAATGAACTTAACGCTACCGAAATTCTCCGCGATGTTGATGTGGTCGTTGATGGTTTAGACAACATGAAAGCGAGGTACATCGTAAACAGAGCTTGCGTCAAACTGAGCGTCCCCTACGTGTTTGGAGCTGCCATATCAACATTCGGAAACACCTCAACAATAATCCCACAGGAAACTGCTTGCCTAGCATGTTTTTATGGAAAACTCAAGGACAGAGACTTGCCTTCATGCGCAACAGTAGGCGTCCACCCATCAGTCTTAGGAATTATCTCAAGCATTGAGGTTGCTGAAACCATCAAAATAGCCTTGGGAAAGAAACCGAGTCTCAAGAATAAACTACTCTACTGCGACATAAGCAGCATGCAATTTGAGGAGATTGAGATTGCACGCCTAGAAAACTGTCCAGTCTGTGGGCATCAACCAGAAACTCCCGCTAAACCGAGTAAAGGCGTCTTGGTTGAAGAGAGCTGCGGAAGAAACAACAAGAGAGTCTTCATCATAATCCCAAGAGAGACTCTAGCCTTGGATCTGGAAGAACTGGCCAGCACCTTGAAAGCGGAGGCAAACCTGAAGGTCGAAGCTAAGTTCGGCTTAACCTTTGCTAGGGAAGAGATCTTGGCAAGCATTCTCACAACTGGCGTCATGATAATTGAGGGAGCCCAAAAGAAGAAGAACGCCCTGAAACTCTACAAGCAGATCATGGGCAAGATTGGAATCTCATGATCTAAGAAATACTAATTTAACAAATTCGCAAGACTAACTGTGAATCTTGTTTGGCTTCTATTAGCTTCTAACTGATTTCTCTGTTGGTAGGTGTGGCGAGACATCAGTGAATAAACAAACAAGCACGTGGATGCACGTTTAAATGAGGTTGAAGACGCTCTCAAACAGATTTCTTGCTAGCGCATAAAGTTCTACGCGATAATGCTTAAAACGTTATGGTAAAACCATTTTTTCATATATGGAGAAAGGATGATGTCAAACCATTAATCGGTAGTATTGTGTCGTTTCAGGGTTCGGGTGAAGTTCCATGTAGACTTTTCTCTTCCAAAATCCTCAGAGCTTTCAGAAGAGCTTGCGTACTCATATTCTCTCTGTTCAAGCGAATGATCTTCATTCTACCATACTTCCTAATTATTACTATCCCTTCCTCGTCCAAGATTTCGAGGTTACGGCTAACTTCACCATGCGTACTATTCACTCTGCGGACAAGATCCATCACGTGAGTCTGCCCGACCTTGGCTAGGATCTTGAGGATTCTTTGCCTGCAAGTGGATGCAAGTATCTTTTCCAGATGCAACAAAAACCCCGACAAAAGATTATCAACTTTTCCTCAAAAGTGAAGCGATGCAAAGTACAACTGCGAAGAGGAGAGTAGAGTGAACATACACGTATAATGGCTCAATCCACCGAAGAATCTATACTCCATATTTCTCGCTTGTTAGGCACTAATCTTTTTGAATGAATGCTATGGGCGACTCGCGCTGTTCACTTTCAGTCATCTCTCTATATCGGAAACACTTCGTCTTCTATAAAAGATATGAAGGCCAATGACTCTGCATGCGCCCCAGTGGCGCAGTGAACAAATTCAAAAGGAAAGGAGGTGAGAAATCGATGAGAAAAATCATGGCTTTCCTTTACATCGCAGCAATATGCCTGTCTTTAGTATGCATCGATATAACGTATGCTGACGACCAATTCGATGTACTGATTCTTGTCGACTACGATATCAAAGATGACATACAAGCAAAACTCAACCAATACATGACTGACCTCAACAATGAGGGATGGAGCTATATCCAACGTAATGCAACTGAAAACGAAATGAGTGAAAACCATACATACTTCAGGGAACTCCTTCAGAATTATTCGAGTGACAACAGCATTAAAGGTGCGATTTTAATAGGCGACTTCCCATATGCAACATTCAAATATTTTACATCGGTATATCCCTGTGATTATTACTACATGGATCTAGATGGCACTTGGAATGACACGAACAATGATGATAACTATGACGAACATACTAATGGAACTGGCGATATCGCGCCAGAAATTTGGATAGGCCGAATCATAGCTTCTACTATTGATGGCAGTGAAACCCAACTCATCAACGACTACTTCCAAAAGAACCATGACTACAGAGCCAACACAAGTTCTCCAACCTGGCCTCAACGCGCGCTCGCCTACGCAGACCAAGGTTTCAGTCCACTTGGTCCTACAGGAGATTACTCTTCTAACATGTCAGATACGTATTTCGAGATAGTAGAGAACATGACTACGTGTCTTGAGAAAGTTTACGGTGAAGTTACAACAGTATACGCCACCTTTCCTGGTGACGAATCCACGACTGCTAACGACTACAAGAATAGACTTAATGCTACAGTAGGGAACGAATGGGTATGGCTGTTGGCCCATGGCTCCTTGGTGAATATATCAGGGGGGCATTCAGATTTTTCTAAGTGGCTTTGGACTGAACATACGGGATGGGATGGTGAGCCTGAAGGTAGTGTTAACCAGGATTTCTACCTTGATCATTCCCCAGAAGCATACTTCTACATCTGGGTCTCCTGTAACACGGGAAATTACAGCCATCAAAACAGTCCTGCAAACAGCGCTATATTCGGAGACGGCTGGGGCTTAGTGTCAATCGCGCCAACTGCTGGAATTGGCTATTCGTCCAACTCCTTCTTTGAGTTTTTCGACAAACTATCACAAGGTGAATGTATTGGCGAAGCCTTTAAGACACTTTGGAATCGCTGTTATGACCCCCATTGGGATCTTAGCTATGATCAGGGTAGAAGGTGGTGTATTCTAGGTGATCCCACGCTTTGTGTGTCATCGGCTCAGGAAACTGGGACTCGATACTTGCAGAATGCGAAGTGGGATTCCACGTACTGGAAGATGCTCTTGTACAACACAACAACATATACTAGCAAATCTAAGACGATGTTTGGCGAAAAACCAGGTGCGTATTTGGGCATCAAAGTCTATAATGGAACCACATGCATTTCAGGGGCTTCTGTGATTCAGGTCGGATACTGGAATGAATACTCTAATGAAGTTCAAGGCACGACGTGGAACTGTAGCGAACACAACGTAACTGACACCTACATAAAGATAGAGATCTGGTACAAATTCTATGGTTACAGCTGGACCAGCATGGGTGTCGCCTTCAAAACTGAAACATTCGCACATGAACGAGCTCAAAACACCGTCCTGAACGCTACAACATGGGCAATCTACTTCTATGGCTATTTCTATCAATGGGAACCTTTAGGTCCTCCGGGAGTCAGGTCTACGATAAGGCTCTTCTGGGGATCATCAAGCAAGAACAGCCGCATAGAAAACATGACCTTTAACAGCGAATAAGCCACCCCAACAAAGACAAACTGTGGGCCTCCAATCAGCTCCCCTCTTTTTAGAATAGGAAAAATGCAGGTGCTCCGGATCTTCTGCTTTTGGTTTTAGTTCCACCATTCTCCGTAGCTTCCGCACACGGCTACTACGTCGAAGATGTTCACTATCCCATATGGTTCTGCTAAGTCGCAGAGGGGATTCCAGTGTGGGTCTGACGGAGTACTTCTATAAGCATTGGCGCAGAGCACAACATCATAAATGTCTATTTTCAAGTCATGGTTAATATCCGCTGGGTTCCAGTAAGAATTCATAAGTGGATAATTGTCCAAGTCATAGGCGGCGCCCAAGATCGCATATGGCAAATCTCCTATGCCATCACTTCCAGTCTCATTCTGATAAGGTCCACTGTAAAGGTCCGTAACGTTGTAACCACTCCAGTAGTTTCCTCCGGAAG
>Ga0209986_10005371_pt1 | contig 10640 bp, 9 predicted proteins | sample BlataG_FD_183168 | JGI IMG/M metagenome (GOLD analysis project Ga0209986, IMG submission 183168) | Deep subsurface microbial communities from Black Sea to uncover new lineages of life (NeLLi) - Black_00105 metaG (SPAdes) (version 2) | ecosystem: Environmental > Aquatic > Marine > Oceanic >...
TAAAACATATTATGATAAAATTGGAGTTAAAAAATCGTGGGTAGAGATTGTAAAAGAATTTACTTCAATGAAAGGAACTGTTATATCTCCTCGAAAAAAGTATCGAAAATTGTATGATGATATGATTCTTTTATATAAAAAATATGAGGATTTTGTACTACGTAGAGGGACAAACCCAAAAAGGTATCGCCAAAAATTTAAGGAAGTATATTTTAAAAAGAATAAAAAAAATTAATATTAAAGGCTTAGTTCAGGTATGTTTTATCATAATATCTTACATAATTTCGATCATTTTAACTGGTCTTATCATAACTGGACCGATTAATCCCGAAGGCATAAATTCCTTTTTCTTTTTATGATTTTTCCAATTTTTTCCTCCTTTTTTACCATAACCAATCAACCGATTACGTAGTGTTGGAGTTATTATAATTTCAATTTTATTTTCTCCACTTTTAACAATATCGCTAACATCTATTTCAAATGGATAAACCAATAACGGTTGAGTTTCAATGTTGTTAATTTTTACGACTGCGACGTCATGGACCAGCCCAAGATTTAAAATTAATTTTAAATCTTCTTGGATGTATTTTTCCTCCAATATGAATTTTAATGCATAAACACCTTTACTTGAGCAATATTTTAATTCCGGTATATTGCACCAATCTTTTAACTCCTCTAAATTGATATGAATAGGAGTAAAATTACCTAGATGATCCCGTGATTGAGTTTTAAAAACCCATTTCTCAAGTGAAATAGAAGAAGGTATTTCATTTTCGATTTTTATAAATTTCTCAGAACCATCGCTTAATTTTACTAAAAATTGACCGGCAGTTTCAATTAATCCAAAAATTTCATTATTAATTCTTTTAGTTTTGATTGGACTCTCGACAACATGAAGTTTTTCTTTACTTTTTTTAAATTCCAAGATATAAGAATCATAAGCGTCAAAATATAAATCTATCTTAATATAATCATTCTCTTTTTTATACTGAACTGCTTGATTAATTTCTCCCGTCCATGGATTTAAAATAAAAGGAATTTTGTCAATGTGAGAAAATTTTACTGAAATTTTTATTGGTCGGTTATTTGAATGACGTAGGAAATAATAGTCAGAATTTTCTGTAACCTTATGAATATAATAAATTGACGGCTGTTCTCCCTCATATAAAATTCCGGGTTTAATTTTTAAATATTCAATAATATAATGAGCGAGATTTATGGAACTCTCAACGTAATAAGATTTTTTATTTTCAATTAAATTCTTAATAATGCCTTCTATCTCTTTATCATTTACTTCAAAATTTAAATATCCGGGTTGTTTTTTAGGTAAAATATTGATGAATATAATTGGGATTCCAGATGCAGCAATATCATTTAATTTCCTTGCTAAGTCAAGTGAAATAGCATCAACATTCGGTAATATTAATACTTCAAATTTGGCTCCCCCTATTAAAACTTTATTTTCCTTAACTTTACTATTTAATATGCTTTCTTCGTTGATATGCGTATAATAAAAACCATTTGCTGTCAGATTATCTGTTAGATTTATTAGAGATAAAGTCCATTTGTCATTACCATCCAAATTATCCTTATTCTTTAAATGAGCATTAATCTGCCCTTTCGCTAAGGGTGCATCATTTTCATCTAAATAACCACCAACTAATTCCTCTTTTTTTAATACAGAATCGCAATAGTTAAATATTGGATAAAAGATTGCAACATTAGAGACAATTTGCCCATGTTGTAATACATATTGGCATCTAGTTATGTATTTATTCATAATTGGAAAATATTCATAAAATGGATTCATTCTACTGAAATTCGATGAAAAATTCATTGAATTTGGTAAATAAGGTGTGGAAAATCCACAATAACCGGGATATGGAAACAATGGATTCTGATAAGGAAATCCATGATATATCATCTGATTAATCCCTGAAATAAATAATCTATCTGCAGCAACTTTCCATTTTAGTGGGGTTGTCATATAATCTCTCTGATTCCATACAATAGATTCGGCTGTGACAATGGGTTTTTCATATATTAAACCTGCAGAACCAGCCAATTTCAAAAAATCTATTAAACCTCCCGCATATAGTTGTTCGGTTTCGGGTATATGAACAATTCCAAAACATTTTAAAGTATCTGCCCTAATACCATAAGCTTGAATCCGACTTTTCAACTTATTTTTATTGGCCCAATCTGTCATTGTTTGAACAAACTCTTCAGAAAATAAGTCTGAAATTGTTTTTTCAAAATCATATCTAAATCTTTCCCCAATTTTATCTTTAAAGTCAAAACAAGGAGTTTCACCACCAAGAAATGCTTGAAGATATTTATTATCTCTATTTGGAACAAAACATACTGGAAGAAAGGGTGTTAAATCATATCCTCGTCGCTTTTTAAATTGTTCTAAAAAATCATCTGTCCATAACCAATCAGAACTTAATTCCAAACTGTCAGTGAAAAATGCTCTTAAAGTATTTCCAAAATGATTTCCAAAATATTTCTTTGCCTCCCCCAAATGTAAATCTAAATGCTTTTTAATAGATTTAGATGAGAGATGATCTAAAACCAAACTAACTTTATCAGGAGAAGATCTGCAATCAAATAATGGTATTGTTCCTGAAGGACCCTTATAGAAAGCTAATATCTGCCAATCTCCTTCGGGTACTTGCCAATCTAAAACATTATTATTTTTTACCTTATCAGTTAAGATTATAATTGATTCTTTTTCAATATAAGCGGTCTTAATTTCTTTATATTTGATTTCACCCGGTTTCCCAATAGGTTTAGCTGCTACAACAGCTTCTAATCTCATATCTTCCTTGATAAATTTTCGTTGCCCTAAGCCTACATTTGGTGGATCCTGAAATTGTGGTAATTCACCTACATAGTGTATCGGACCTTTTATAATTTTTTGACCGATCAATAAAACCTTCATAGAATCATCTTTAGTAATGTGAGTACCTCCAGCAGGCCAAGCAGATCCAATAGTGAGATCTATTATCATATCCCGCTTAGATGCTTCGTCTAAAACAGCTTTAATCATTTCATAGTAATATGGCTGCATAAACCTATGAGAACGAGCAGCTCTTTTCATATCTTTTTTTTCCAATCCTATTGGAGAACCTATCATAAAAACTTGAATTTCGGCTCCTAAAAAACCCGCCTCATCCAATTCTTGGATTTCTTTTAATAATTCATCTTTCTCCACATCTAAGCCCGTCCACCAAAATCTTACCATTGGACGAGCAGATATTAAAGGATTTTTGAATTCTTCCCAATCAATGTCTTTTAGATTAAACATCTTTTTTCGATTTTTCAATTTTTCAAGATTAATTAAATTTTAATAATTGAAAAGAGTAATTCTTTACCAATCAATTCAATTATCAGATAAATAAAAACTTATAAACTTCAAAGTTTAAATTCATAATTATGTCGAGACGAGATATTGCTTGGTATGAAAATCCTGAAATAAAAGGTTTATTTATCAAAGCAGCGAGCAATGCAATGCGTGGATACCATGCTCCCATAACAAGTCCCAAAACTACTTTTACTGGAACAAACAGTTTAACTGATTTTATAAATCATTTAGGAGCATTTTTAAAGGATGGAGAAAAAAGGGTTTTGATTGTTGTTGATAAAGATTTGAGAAAGTTTGGAGAGAAGGTAGCTGAGCGATTGGTAACTTTAAGAGGCATTGATTCAAGGCTATTCGATAATGTTTTACCAGATGTTCCCAAATATACTGTTTCAGAAGGAGTAGAAATCTGTAAAGAATATGATCCAAAGGTAATTATATCTGTAGGAGGAGGTTCTGCTATTGATACCAGCAAAATGATTTTATTATATTATGAGAGACCGGAGATTAATCTAAATAATTTAATGGCTCCAAGTTATTTAGGTCTTAGAAAAAAAGTACATTGGTTAGTTGCTATACCAACCACAAGTGGAACCGGAGCCGAAACTACTTTTATTGCGGTTGTATCCGATACAGATCGAGACCCGCCAAAAAAGACTGAAGTTGTATTATATGAACTTTGCCCGGATTTCGCCGTATTAGTTCCTGAATTTGTAAAAACTATGCCTCCATACTTAACTATGGGGACAGGAATGGATGCTTTAGCACACGCTATGGGGAGTTATGTATTAACAATGAGTACGGATTTTTCGGACATGTGTAATTTAAAGGCTATTGAATTAATATTAAAATATCTTCCACGTTCTGTGAAAAGAGGGAATGATATGGAGGCACGAGAGAAAATGCAATTAGCCGCTTATATCGCAGGATTGGGTTTTGGAAATGTTTCTGGTGGAATTGAACATTCAATGGGTCATTCATTTGGGGCTTTGTTTCACGTGCACCATGGGGTATGTGTTGGACTATTTCTATGTGCTTCAATTGCATATCAATCGAAGGTAACAAATCGCTTTTTGGACATAGCGAGGTTATTTAGCGTTAATACAGAAGGAAGAAAGCGTAATGAGATATTAAAAGAATTATTAGAAAAATTAAGAGAGTTCATGAGGTCGGCAAAGTGTCCTATTTCTATAAGAGAACTTGAACAACCAAAAATTTCAAAGGAAGATTATTTAGCCAATATTGATCAAATGGTTGAATTTGCATTCAATGATTATTGCACCTTATCTTCCTCACGCAAGATTGATCCTCCTCAATATCGAAAGATTTTTCTCATGTCCTATGACAACAAAATAGAAGATTTAATGGAATTATATTATAAATAAAGGAGAGATGATAGAAAAATGACTCAATTGTTTGGATATAATGGAAAAATTGCATATATTGATTTGAGCAATCAGAAGATTGATGTTAAAGATCTTGATCCTCATATTGCAGAGAAGTATATTGGTGGAGTAGGTTTATCAGCAAAACTGACTTACGATCTCCTTACGGATAAAGATTATGAAATATTAAAATCAGATCCGTTTGCTGGGAATAATCCACTAATTTTTGCAACAGGTCCTCTAACAGGTACTGCAACACCTTCTAGCAGCAGATATTCAGTAACGGGGATATCTCCTTTAACTGGAATTTGGGGCGAAGCAACATCGGGGGGATTTTTCCCAGTAGCTCTAAGAAGATGTGGATATGATGCATTAGTTATAACTGGAAAGGCTAAGGAACCTTTATATTTATCTGTTAATGATGGAGATATCTCTTTTAAGGATGCAGAGAATATCTGGGGCAAAAATACAAGGGAGACAACAGAATTAATTAGAAAAAAACTTGGTGACGGTAAAATACATCTCGCTTGTATCGGACAGGCTGGTGAGAATTTGGTTAAATATGCTGCGATTATGAATGATGAAGGAAGAGCAGCCGGAAGATGTGGTCTTGGAGCTTTAATGGGAAAAAAGAAATTAAAAGCGCTCGTTGTTAAAGGGAAAAAAACTATAGAATATTATAGTAAAGATGAATTAATATCTAAAGGTAAAGACTCATTAAGAAATATACATAATTCTTTTGCAATTAATTTCTTTAGTCATTATGGTACATTAATATATTCTGATATGGGAATGGTTCTTGGGGATATTCCGGCAAATTATTTCACAAATACGGAATTTGTTGCTGAAAACTTAACAGGACGGGCACTAAAAGAACAATACCCCGTTTTGAAATATGCATGTGCGGGATGTACAATAGGTTGTGGTAGAACTACTATTATTGAAATAAACGGTGAGGAAGTTAAAGTTGATGGGCCAGAATATGAAACAACGGCCTCTTTTGGTCCAATGTGTGGCATTTTTGATTTTAAACCTGTAATTCAGGCAAATCAAATTTGCAATCTTGAGGGTGTTGATACAATTTCTAGTGGAGTTTCAATATCATTTTTAATTTACCTCGTCGAAAATAAAATCGCAATTGATAAAATTCAAAAATATTTATCAGATATTACTTTGGAGGAAATAAAATGGGGAAATAGTGAAATAATGCTTAAACTATTAAATAAAATCATTAGAAAGGAGGGAATTGGAGAATTACTTGCAGAAGGAGTACGAATTATGGCTAATAAATTAGGTGTAGATCCTGGATTAGCCGCTCATGTAAAAGGTCTGGAAATCCCAATGCATGACCCAAGGGCATATGCAGGTCAAGCTCTTACATATATGACTTGTTGCATAGGTGCTAGCCATGAAAAAGGTGATTTCTTTAATATTGATGGTGATGCTGCATCATTTTCAAAAATAAGAAAAAGTGACCGATTTAATATTAACGAGAGAGAGGAATCTGTCATGGCCTTACAAGATTTAACATGTATATATGATTCTTGCGTAATTTGTAACTTTCCCCATATCAATATTCCCGTTATGGGACGTTTATTAAAAGCCGCTACTGGTTTTGAATCTCTAGGGAAAAAGAAATTATTTATGAGAACAGGAGAAAGGGCATCAAATGTTAAGAGACTGATTTCATGCAAATTAGGAACAACAAGAAAAGATGATATCTTACCAGAAATTGTCACCAGAGTTTTAGAGAGTGGCGGTACCGCAGGATTTAAATTAGATTTATCAGAAAATTTGAAAACATACTATAAAAAGCGAGGATGGAATGATAACGGTGTCCCAACGAATGAAAAATTAGATGAATTGGAAATCTAAATTAACCTCAATTTTTTTTTTTTCTATATTTTTCTGTAAAAAAGAATCTCTATTTATAATTCAATTTTTATTTCTATTATAAAACTTTAAAAAATTGGTCCAATCGTTCCTTACTTTGATATTTCAAAAGTTTTTTTAATGATTTTTTATCTATACTATCAGTTGCCAATAGAAAAGTCTTGAATTCTCCATCTTGCTCAATTTTAGCAATAATTTCTATGGTTTTATTATCTTCTATTTTTACACTCTTTATTGTATCAAAATTATATATTTGTCCAGATCTTAATTTGATTTCAACCATTTTTTAAAACCAATTCACTTAGATGTCCTACCTTGTGAAATAATTATTACTTACTATAAAGATAAAATCAATTTATTTTAAGGTATAATTGATTTTAAAATTTTGTTAAAAAAAATAAAATAAAAAAAATAAAAAATCTATAGATTTACATCATTCCAGGAGGCATTCCTCCCATTCCACCCATTCCACCCATTCCACCCATTCCACCCATTCCACCACCTGGAGGCATTGGGGGCATAGCAGATTTTGAGCCGGCGATTATATCGTCAATACGCAGGATAAGGCTTGCAGATTCGTAAGCACTCTTTATTGCTTGTTTTTTGACAACGGTTGGTTCGATAACATTTAAATTCATCATATCTTTCTCGATTTCTCCCTTTTCCAGATCTATTCCCGCATATTTATTACCAGCTTGATGAGCAGCCCTTAATTTAACCAAAATATCAATTTGATCAAGGCCACCATTTTCAGCAAGTGTAGTTGGAACAATATCTAAACTATCGGCAAATACATCAACAGCTAATTGTTCTCTTCCTCCAAGAGTGGTTGCATATTTTCTTAATTGAATAGCAGTCTCTACTTCTGGAGCGCCTCCACCGCCAACAATATTTTCATCTTCGATAACATCTTTAACTACGGATAAAGCATCATGTATCGCACGTTCTGCTTCATCTACAATTAATTCTGTTCCACCACGGATTAAAATCACTACTGCTTTTGGATCCTTACATTTTTCAACAAAAATCCAAGAATCTTTCATAATTTTTCTTTCTTCTACTAATCCCGCGTAACCAAGTTTGTCTTTATTTAAATCACCAAAACCTGTAAAAATCATACCACCTGTTGCCTTGGAAAGCTTTTCCAAATCCGATTTTTTGACTCTTCTTACAACTAATACTCCAGCTTTAGCCAGAAAATGTTGAGCCATATCATCAATCCCTTTCTGACAAATTATTACATTTGCACCAGTATTGATAATCTTATCCACCATATCTCGAAGCATTTTTTCCTCCTGGTCAAGATATGCTTGTATCTGCTCCGGACTAGTGATTTGCAACTTACTATCAAATTCTGTTTTTTCAATCTCTATTGCCGATTGAAGCAATAAAATTTTAGCGTCTTTAATAATCTTTGGCATGCCAGGATTAACAACTTCTTTATCCAAGATAATACCTTTAATTAATTTTGTGTCATCTATACTTTCTCCTTCTTTTTTCTGAATTTGAACCTTATCTAAATCGGCTTTCCATTCTCCATTTACTTGCTCGGCAACAGAAATTATAGCCTCTACGCAAATATCTGAGAGTAAATCTCTTGATTCTGAGACCAATTTAGAAGACATCGAAGTCATTGCTACTTTCTTGAGTATATCCTTATTCTCTATAGTTGCTTTTTCTGAGATATTATCCAAAATTTCTAAAGCTTTATCAGCGGCTTTTCTAAAACCTTCAGCTATTATAGTTGGATGAATTTTTTGTTCTAATAATTTTTGAGAACGTTTTAATAATTCTCCAGCAAGTATTACTGCAGTAGTTGTTCCATCTCCAACTTCTGAATCTTGAGTTTTAGCGACTTCCACCATCATCTTGGCTGCTGGGTGTTGTACGTCAATTTCTTTTAAGATTGTGGCACCATCATTCGTGATTACAATGTCGCCGAATTGATCCACTAACATCTTGTCCATTCCCTTTGGACCAAGGCTTGTTCGAATAGCCTCGGCAATTGTGATTGCAGCGGCTATGTTGTTGCTTTGAGCGTCTTTACCTTTAGTTCTTTCAGTTCCTTCTCTTAAGATTAGAACCGGTTGACCACCTAGTTGCATTTTTAAATTTCATCTCTTCCTTTTAAATTAAATTTCAAAATTTTTTAATACTATTTAAATGATCTCTATGTCATATAGATTTTAAATTTTTCTCTATTTTAACCTAGAAATTATTTATTTGAATTAGGAAAATTCAAATTAATCCATAGATACTTTAAAATTCTTTATATCACGTCTATTTGAAGAAAAATCTAGATAAAAAAAGGTATTAAAATTTTACCGAAAAAAAATAATTTTTACATCGAAAGGTTTATTTTCCATTGCTTTATCTAATTCTTTCTCCTTTTGATAAAAAATGGCTTGTCCTTGAAGTATTTTTGCTAGAGCTATCGTAAGACAATCAGCTTGCATCAAGCACTACTGTTTTCTTTCTCATCTTCCTTGCGTCCTATATATAATTCTTCAAGAAATTCTTTAGAAGTTATATTTTTAGCGGGTTTGCAAAAAATCTCAAATTTTTCCCAATCTTTTAACATTACAGTTCCCATTAATTATTTTATTAATTACAAATTTTTTAAATATTAAATTTTAGTTATTTTAAGTGAATATAAAATTCTCTCTTTTAACATTGTATTTATTTATTTGAATTAGAAGAATAGTTAAAATTTTTCTTTTCTTCTTATTGATTAAAAGATATTTAATTTCAAGAGAACAAAAATTTAAAGAAGTTATTTTGAGCGTTCTCTTCTTTTTGGCCGTAAATCCTTACTCCGGCACAGTCTACACTTTACCGCTTTAATTGGATTATGCGCTCCGCATTTTCTGCAAATTGAATGTTTAGCTATTAAATGGTAAGTTGCGATTTTCCGTTTGTAAGGGTCATCTATGGGCATTTTCGAGAACTACTTTGAAATTAATATAAAAAATTTTAGATACTATAAAAGATACTTAATAATCTATAAAATTTTTGAAATTTTCCATTTAGTCTTAAGGTAAATCAAAAATTTAATATTTGATTTTTCCTTTAATTTGAATATAATAGAGATAAATTGAGATTAATAATAGAAAAGTAGATATGGATTAGAAAGCAAATGCCAAGAGAAATTTTTGATTCAGATCAATTCATAGAATTAAGTAAAATTGCTATTCATTGTAGAGTAAAGCGTAGGAAAGAAGATGTTAAATTAAAATTAAGGACTAAGAAGTACTTATTTACTTTTAAAACAGATTTTAAAACTGCAGAAGATCTGATAAATAAAATAGATTGTTCAATTATAGAATTGTGAAAGAATGTATAAAAGGTAAAAGAAAATTTTAGATTTACCGGCAGATAAAACATGCATTAAATCGTCATTTTTATGTTCAAATTGTAAGCGGAAGTTAGAAAATAATGAAATTTCACAATTTGATTTAGAGATCGCAAGAGATCTTTTAGAAATAGAAGCAAAACACTCCTCATTAGAAAAGGCTTCTTTATATAGGACTATTGATTTTGGAGATGTTGTGATTTTTATTGTAGGAAAGGGAGATAAACTTAGATATAATGGGGAGATTTTAAAATTTCTGAAGAAGAAATATGATGTTAAATATATAATATTAGTTGAAAAAACTAAAAGAATTAGGCAAATTGTAGAGAGTTTAATTTCTCCGGGTAAATTGATTGGATTAAATGAAATTTTTGTGCCTACGGGAGATGTTGAGTATAAAGCAATAATTAGTAAGATTGATAAAGACAAAATTCTTTTTACTAAAGATGAGCTTGAAGAGCTTATTGAGGAGATATCAGGAAAAATTATTAGAATTAATTTTGAATAAATGAATAATTTTTCTTTTTATTGATTGTTTCACTATATAGAGAGGATTTCATTTGGTTGAAATTGAATACAAACAAGTTATTTTAATAAGGACAGATCTTGGAATGAGTGCGGGAAAGAAGTGTGTTCAATCCTGCCA
>Ga0209986_10005372_pt1 | contig 10636 bp, 7 predicted proteins | sample BlataG_FD_183168 | JGI IMG/M metagenome (GOLD analysis project Ga0209986, IMG submission 183168) | Deep subsurface microbial communities from Black Sea to uncover new lineages of life (NeLLi) - Black_00105 metaG (SPAdes) (version 2) | ecosystem: Environmental > Aquatic > Marine > Oceanic >...
ATAACTCAAAGTAGCTCCACTTAGAGGAAAACCTGGTCCATCAACCTCAACCTTCAAAGTCAAAGGGTTAGATTGATACTCAGATATTGACACCTTCACTATGGGCGTAATGCTAAGTTGAAATCCGTAAGTACCATTTACTCCCAGCAGCCGTGAAGCTGTTCCATAAGTTATAGAATCACTGATGGGGATAAACAAGTAACCACTAGGTCCCAAACTAATATTATTGTACCATTCTCCTGAACCACATGGATACTCTACGGGTTCTCCAGAAAGCGAAATCAACCTCATGAGAGCGAAGGAGCTAAGTACGTAGCCGCTTTCTCCAGGTTTTTGAAGTCCAAAAACAGACAAAGTAGCGTTTGTCTCACCCCAATTGTACGGATAGCCTGGACTTAGCAAAATGTTATCCAAAAGGTCGCTGGCTTTAAGTGCAACATGCCTATTTTGCTGGTACAATATTGCAACCTGCAATGTTTGGGTGAAGAGACCTATGAATAGGAGTATTGCTCCTGTGAAGGCGGTCGTGGCAACCAGATGATCAATTGTTACTCCTACCATTCTTACTTATCTCCTCTATCCAAATGAGAAACTTAAGGTGCCATTGGAGAACTTCTCAACCAATACGCAGGCATTCGTAGAATTGCTTATGAAAGTTGAGTCCTGCCACAGAACGTTGGGACCTAACGTAACTCGAGTCATGACCGTGATGTCTGTTCCTTTTAAAGCGAGATTCAAGTCGATTAAGGTGCTGTTCTCAAACTTTTGGCTGGAGGCAGTGATGTTATAGGGAAAGAATTCGATTGAAGAGGGAACTTCAGGAATTTGAGTAGTTATTCCAGCAACAATCTCTTCTCGGTTCAAGGAGAAGTACAGTTGTTGGATAGTTGTTCCCATGTGACTCGCAACGTCTCTGAGCTCGTTTTCCCTACGTCTAAGTACCCATGCATCCATCATCCACCCGGCGGCTACAGGTATCAAAATGACCTGCACCATAAGAATTGGAACCATGATCACGTATTCGAGACTCACATGTGGCAACCAAAGACCCCCGCTGACATTTAGGCGTGCACTCCTAACCCGACGTCTACTTCGCCAACGTAGAGCTCAAGAACGGTTTCAGTTGTAAAGGACACCTGCTCTTCGAGTTGAGGAAAATTGAAGAAGAAATTGTCGAAATCCGCTTCCGGAAAACTCACTTCAACCTTGAGAGCAGTAATACTTTCCCCTAACTTAGAGACAGAATTCCCTGTCATGGTGACTGATTGGGAACGTTTCGGGGTCTCACCCACTGACAAGATGGGCAGGTACAGCCTGACGTAGCTTGTGTCACCGATAGTTAGATTTACCATTCTCACAGAGGGCATGACTACGACCCTCAAAAAATTGCCGTCGGCCATGTAAAGTTTTTCCACGACGAAAACCTTCGCATTTGGCGCAGAAGCCCCATCTAGTAGGAATCCGCTGTTGAAGGAGGGATAGAGCAGGTCAAAGTAGTTGTCCCCTACTGAGTGGTAAGTTATGGGCATGTTGAAGCATAGTATGCCTGTTGTGCTTGTGTAGAACTTCACATTTGACTGCGAAGTGGTATTGACGTAGATCGTGTAGTTTAGAGCTGTCTCAAAGGCGACATCCCCATATCTGCTTGAGTAGCGAGCTGTCTCAGTGCGTCCTATTGACCAAGCAACATTATCGATTTGAAGCGCGAAGGTTTGCATAAACTGCTTGGCTGAGTTGAACTCGCTCTCAGCAATCCTAAGCACTAGGAAGTTGCTGGCAAAAGAGAGTGCAATGGTTACCAGCCCTACGATCATCCCGGTTACTATTACTGTTGAAATCGCTGGGCTAACTGCCTTGTCCCTGCGTCTTCCATTTCCCCTTAGACCCATGTAGCCAACTAACCTCCTAGAAGTTGATTAGAGTCGGAGCCACCTTTGCTGCTATTATGGCAATTACCGTTAGCAAAGCTGAATGCTTGAAACCTGCTGCTACTGATTCTTCGCTGATTTTTCCACCTACGAGCCCAATTAAATAGCTATGAATAATGACGGAAGTGGAGAAGATGATCATTAATGAGGCAAGCTCGGGGGAAGCTGCAGCCGCAGCCTCACCTGTCGCCATACTCACCGTCTTACTCGTGAAGGTCAGCATCATAATCGTTGTGGCAACTAGCATAAGGGCTGCAAAGTAAGGCATCATGATGTAAGGTTTGACAGACATCTTCTTTTCCCTCTCCACTTGTTGCGTTGTGGTGCAGAACCTGGCAAGGGATTCAATCATGGCGATCGTGCCTCCGCCTACATCAATTGTCTCTACAAGAAGGAACATCACAATCTGGGTTGTCCAACTCTTTGTTCGTTTAACGAAGTCCATGAAGACCTTTCTTAAGGGGATGCCCCATGAAAGCTCGGCAGTTATCTTCCTTAAATGCTTGCTGAAGCAGCCATACTCTCGGTTAGAGAGAGTTTCGATGCACTTTTCTGGAGCTAAACCGGTCTTTCTGGTTTCCGTGAGATCCTGAAGGAAGAGGGTTACCCCTTTCTCGGTGCTTGCTTTCTCACTTGAGAGCCTTATCTGGATAATCGCAGGAGGGGCAGATGTGATCACTAATGCTATTGCGACAGCTGTTGGAAGGTCAACTATGCTTGCTATTGGGGCGAGGAATGGAACATAGAATATACCCATGAAGTTCGTCAGAAGCATGAGTACTGCAACTGCTATTGCTATGCATATTCCGAAGGCTTTGTAAGGTCCCCAATCGGTTACCGGAGTCTTCGGTTGCATTCCATGTGCAAGGTAGATGAATACAAACGAGAGTAGAGGTGTGAAGACATAGGTGTACAGGATTATTCCCGAGTATGAGGACATTCCTGTGCTGTAGATTGATTCTACGCTGAAGAGGATGTAGAAGCAGAGGGACATGAGGACCATTATGATGATGAATGATTCCAGGAGCATGCCTAGTCGTTCTGCGGCTGCTCTCACTCTGGCGGCTCTAGTTTTGAAAAGCTCTCCAGCTTTTGTTTCAAGGAAGCTTGTGACATCGCCTCCTATGATGACGGCAGATGCGTAACCCCCCACGAATTCTCGATAGATATCTAACGGGTTTGCCTTTGCAGACCTCTGCATCGCCGTGAGGGGATCTACTCCAAATATCTCAACATCCCTGACTAAGTTTCTTGCTTCTTGACTCATTGCTGGCAGCAACTCTGCCTCCCCAAGCCGTTTGAAACTTGTATATGGTGGAATCCCACCTGACGCCATAACGGCGACGTAGGTTGCGGCGAATGGCATATCTCTCTCAAGGCGTGTTGCCCTTTCACCGGCTTTTGACATAGGGGCTAGCATAAAGATAATCATTACAAAGATCGGAGTGGGCACAAGGACGATCAGAGGAATGAACTGAAATAGATATAGAAGCACGATGGCGATTACACTGACTGGAAGGGTTAGAAGGGCCGCGAAGAACATCAACGATACATATGTTTCAGGGTATATTCTCATGTCTGCGCGCTGGAGATATATCTTGAACTCAAAGACCCTTTCCAAGAATATTGGGGCTAATCTTCCGAAGAAACGGAATGAAAGAGCCTCAAGAGTGTTCAACAGTGGCAACTGCTACTTCCCCCAAAGAAACTTTTCCATAGAACTCGTCTGGCCTAGCGTAATACTCCGCAATAATTGCTGCAACATCTTTGTAGCTTCTAATGTTCTGTTCCCTCATCCAATGGAGCACTTTTGCACGTTGCTCAATCTCTTCTTCCAAATCCCTCTTGCTGGAACCAGTGCGCTCACCAATGTGAGGCAACATCACACTTTCATCAAATGAACACGAGAAGCTGTCCTTTGTCGGTTGCCATTTGAAGATTCTCCGGTAATCTTCATAATTAGCCACTTCGCTTACTTCCATCACTCGTCTGAAGGCTTTGGTTTCACCATCTTTCGTGAGGTGGATTCTTTGGATGGATAGAACAGTGTTCATCAAGGGTATGTAGGCTGGTGCGATGTTCATTGGTTTTTGAGTGAGACGCTTAACTGCAGAGTCAATGTCTTCTGCGTGCATTGTACTCATACCACCGTGTCCTGTTGCCATAGCTTGGAACAAGGTGTAGGCTTCGTTGCCTCTGATCTCGCCTACGATGAGGGTGTCAGGTCTGTGTCGCATTGAAGTTTTCACAAGGTCGAAAAGGGTTACTTCCCCAGTTCGGTTCTCTCCTAATCCGTAGCTTCTCCTGGCGATTAGTGAAACCCAGTTTTCGTGAGATAGATTGAGCTCGGCGGTTTCTTCAATTGTGATAAGTTTGCTTCCAGGTTTGATGAGGCATGCAAGAGCATTCAACGCAGTGGTCTTCCCAGAGGCTGTTCCTCCTAGAATCATAATTGAAGCGTTATTCTCTAGGCATAACCAGAAGTATGCAGCCAGCTTTTCCGAGAATGTACCTAGGTTGATTAAGTCGATGATAGAGTAGGGATCTTCTCTGAATTTTCTTATTGTGAAGGCTGTTCCGAAAGGCGTGATCTCCCGCCGATAGCACACAGCGAGTCTGTGTTTTCCTGGTAGGGAGGCGTCAACTATTGGAAAAGCTGAGCTTACATGTTTGCCTGCCATATGAACAAGCTTGACTACTATGTTGTCAAGTTCAGCATCTTCTCGAAAGACGAGGTTTGATTCTATGCTTTCGAATTTCCTATGCCAGATATAGACCGGTTTCTCAACGCCGTCGCAGGATATGTCTTCGATGTTGGGATCACGCATTAACGGGTCGATTCGTCCGAAACCTACTAGATCCCGCTCAGCGTGGTAGAGTATCTTGTACCAAGAGACATCGGGTAGCCACCCCAGACTGATGCGGTATTTGTCGACGATTTGTCTTGCTTCTGTAGCGAAGAAGCTCCTAGGATCGTCGATCTCTTCTTTTGGGGACTCAATCTCCGCCAAAAGGATGTCTAACACAAGGGTGTAAATATTTTGTTCTAAAGGATCAAGCTGTAGCTCATCAAGAATATACTTATATTCGCCTGTTTTCGGATTTTGGACTATGGCTACGTGTGCGAAAGGCTCGTACAAGGGGTATCTTTCGATGACTTTGAATCCTCTGGGAACGGGTTTTGGAGGTGCAACTTGAACAACTCTTTTCTCATGAGTTTTGTGGAGCTTTGGAAGTTTAAGCTTTTTTAGAGTATTCTTTAGTCTTGATGATGCCTTCTTGAGATGTTGCAACGTTGTTCTCCTAGACAATTAGATTATGGACTGTGTATTAAATATTGCGTCTTGCTAAAGCGTACTTAAACTCCGACACCCAACACAGGTCAAAAATCCGGAAAAACACGACTTAGAGACATAACCCATAGATGGCAAAAGCTGCAAAAAAAAAGAGAAAACTATCTTCCTAAAAAGAAAGGAGGACTTGTGAGTATTTCACAGTCAATTCGAGGAAAGGCTTGAACCACCAAAGGCTGGCTGGGACTTTTATCCCTTAAGCTCAGACAACTTACTCTTAAGAGGAGGAACAATCTTGAAGAGATCCTCCACGATTCCATAGTCTGCAACGCCAAAGATAGGCGCGTTTGCATCCTTGTTTACAGCTATGATCAACTCTGAATTTTTCATCCCAAGGACGTGTTGGAAAGCACCACTTATGCCGAGAGCAATATAGACTTTTGGCTTGACTGTCTTTCCAGAGCTACCTACTTGCCGATCATTAGGAAGCCAACCCTTGTCAACGATTGGGCGCGAACACGCTAGCGTGCCTCCCAAAATCTTCGCCAGCTCTTCTATCGAAGGAATCTCCTCAGAATCCTTTATCCCTCGTCCGATGCCTATGAGGGTATCAGCTGCAGTGATGTCCACGCCTCCCGGTGGAGGTAAAACGTATTCGATGAAGCGTTTTCTAATCTCTTCTTGGACAAGAGGAGAAGGGACTTCAACGATTTCTCCGTTAGCTGGTGTTCCCCTTTCAGCTGGAAAAGTCGCTTGGCGGACAGTAACTATGTAGCCCTCTGCTTTTCGAAGAGTAGCGCTAACATTTACTTTGCCACCGTACATCTGCCGTGTCACAGTCAAAACTCCGCCTTCATATTGCAGTTCTATACAGTCTGTTGCCAACGGCATATTCATTGAAACCGCTAGACTTGGAGCCAAGTCCACCCCGAAGGAGGTGTGTCCCATTAGAATCAGTACTGGACTATGTTCCCGTATCAGATTAGACAGAACTTTCTGATATGCTTCTGAGTTGAAATTCTCCAACTTTGCATCTTGAACCAGCAGAACTTTCTCAGCATACTCGGTAAGAGTTTTCGCATATTCTCCGACATTGTTTCCTAATAGTACTGCTGCAAGTTCTGCGCCCGCTTTCTCCGCTAGCTCCTTACCCTTCGTCAGCATCTCGAAGGTTATCTCTCTAAGTTCGCCTCGCCTGTGCTCTGCCAAGACAAATATCTTACTCATCTAGACTAACCCCCTTGCCTTGATAATTTCAGCAACTTTAGCTGCTATATCTTCTGGGCTTCCTTTCAAGAACTCTGCTTGCTTCTCCACTGGCGGAACATACATCTTCTCAATTCTCACCCAAGAACCTGATTCGCCCACTTCGTCCTCACCTAATCCTATATCAGTCAATCCAAGGACTTTCACTTCTTTTTGCATCGCCTTTCTGATCCCCATAATGGAAACATAGCGTGGCTCGTTGATTCCAGTCTGAATAGTGAGGAGTGTGGGTAACCTTACTTCACCAACTTCTTCCAGACCGCCTTCTAACTCACGGCTAAATCTGATAGTATCATCGTTGAATTCGATCTTTTTGATCATCGTTGCGTGGGGAATTCCGAGAAGTCCTGCCAAGATTGGCCCCATTGCAGCATAGCTGTCGTCGCCCGCTTGAGCGCCTGTCAATATTAGGTCGAAGTGCATATCTTTCACAGCTTTGTTCAGGATTTTCGCAATAGCATAGGAGTCGGAGCCTTCGAACTTCGGGTCAGTAAGTCTTATTGCATTATCGGCTCCTCTAGCTAGACATTTTCTTAATGTGCGGTCAGCAGCTTCAGGACCCACTGTTACCGCAGTGACTGTGCCCCCCAGCTTCTCTTTTATCTGAACTGCTTCTTCGAGAGCATAGTCGTCCCATTCATTGATGTCGAATACTAGACCGCTCTCCTCTACTCCCTTTCCGTCAGGATTGATCTTAATCTCTGCTTCTGCAGTCTCAGGAACGTGCTTCACGCAGATAATTATATCCATCGTATCTTCTCCTACCTAGTGATGATAGAGTGTTTAGAGGAGTACGTTTTATGTTTTTCTACGCAGCCTAAGACCATTTATCCGCATCAGTTTGAGGCTCAGGTTTCAGCAATTCTAGTTTTGTGTATGCTTCTTGCGAACACTGTTGGAACCGATAATCGCTTGTACAATTTCTAGAGGAGACCGAGTTTTTCTTTTAGTTTGTTGCGTTTTTCCGTAGAAACAGGACCGAACTTTTTAATTCTCTCTGTAAATCGGATAAACAGTTCTGCTGCCTTTTTATATACTGGCAGTGGAACATAGCTATATCGAGCTCTCATGCTCCTTATCCCGATTTCCGCAAGGGAACGGTTCATCTTGATCATTCTTTTCTTGGTGAATCTCTCGTCTATCTCTTGTTGTCCTTCGATTACCAGTATTCCGTCTGCTCCGAAGGCGAAGGCGTGGAGGAGATGTTTTATGCCTATGATTGCTGTGGACGGCACAGGTATTATTCGAATGTCTTCAGGGTAGTTGATGCGGTCAAGCCCTAGGAAATCTAGGCCAGTGTAGCCGACGTTTTTGTCTACGAAGGCAACGACTCTGATCTCGTCTGGTTCTTTGTCCAGTAGCACCCCTTGTAGATTTGCCAAAATTTGCCTACTCGTTGAGTTCTTGAAATCTATTGCTTCCTTCGGGCAAACAGGTATACAGGCTCCGCATCCGACGCAGATGAAAGGGTTGATTTCAGCCTTCCTTTCCTCTATGACAATAGCGTTTACTGGGCAAACAGGGACGCAGACGCCGCAGCTGTCGCATATTTCTTCGATCACGAAAGCCTTCTCTGGACTCGTTATTATACGATCATCTTTCAAGAATAGTGCAGCTTTGGCAGCTGCAGCTAAGGCGTCGGAGACTGTGTCACGAACGTCCTTTGGGCTGATGGCGCACCCGCACACGAAGACCCCGGTTCTCAAAGTATCCACAGGATCTAACTTCGGATGTTTTTCAGTTACGAATCCTTCTTCTCCAAGGGAGAGTTTCATCTTCTCAGCTAGCTCTTCGAGTCTAGAAGGGGGAACCATAGGAGTAGCTAAAGCCACCATGTCGAACTCTTCTTCTTTGACTTCACCCATCAAAGTGTCTTCAGCCAATACAACTAGCTTACCATTTCTGTTCTTCCAAATCTCAGCCACCCTACCCTTGGTGAAGATTACTCCGGCTTCTTCATCGCGCCAGTAGAGATCTTCATAGCCTTTGCCTGTGGCTCTGATGTCAATATAGTAGATGTGAACATCAATTCCAAGCATCTTCTTGAGGACAAAAGCTTGTTTTAAGGAGTACATGCAGCAGATTCGGCTGCAATATGAAATATGATTCTTGTCTCTGGAACCCGCACAAAGAACTATTGCCATCTTCTTGACATCACTGCCATCTGCCTTCTTAACAGCTCCAGATGTTGGACCAGATGCTGAGATTAGCCTTTCTAAGTCCATCATAGTAATGACGTCTTTGTAGCTGCTGGTTCCATAGGCTTTAAGGAGGTCAGGGTTATAGAGTTCGTATCCTGTGGCCACAATTATAGCGCCAACTTTCAGTTTGATCGTCTTGCCTTTGTCATCCAAGTTTATCGCTTTAGAGGGACATAGCTGCTGACATTTGAGGCATCTTGTGCAAGCCTTAAAGTCTATTATGTAGGCTGAGGGAACTGCTTGAGGAAACTCTATGTAGGCTGCCTTTCTCTCAGATAGCCCTTCATTGAACTCGTCAGCCACTGAAACAGGGCAAACCTTAGAGCAGACTCCACAGTTCCTACATTGCTCAATGTCAACGCCCCTTGGTTTCATGAAGACTTTCACTTCGTAATTGCCTGGACGTCCACTAATCCCCTGGACTTCTGCATAAGTGAGCAGGGTTACGTTGGGATTTCTTCCCAGCTCAGCCATCCTAGGAGTAAGTATACATTGAGCACAGTCTAAAGTTGGGAACACTTTGGTCAGTTTTGCCATGTTACCTCCTATGCTCGGCTTTCTTTCCACAACATGGACTTTGTGACCTAGGTAGCCAAGTTCAAGAGCTGCGGTGATGCCAGCGATTCCCCCACCCACTATGAGAACTTCTCTGGAACACCCTTCACTTATACTCTCTAAGCTTTCAAGTCCCAAGCTCCGTTCGTAGCTCCCTCTAATCAGGCTTATAGCCTTCTTTGTGGCTGCTTCCGACGGTTTTGGACCGTGAACCCATGAAGCATGTTCTCTTATGTTCACGAATTCAAGCATGTAGGGGTTTAATCCAGCCTGCTCTAGGACACTTTGGAAGGTAGGGAGGTGCATTCGCGGGGTGCAGCTTGCGACTACGACACGATCGAGATTCTTCTTCTTTATTGCGTCAATTATTGTTTCTTGGGAAGGTTTTGAACAGAGGTATTTCTGATATTTTGCTTCTACAACTCCTTCCCAGTTTTTAACTGCTTCAAGAACAGTTTTTACGTCGACGACGTCGCCGATGTTTCCGCCGCATTCGCATATGAAAATCCCAATTTTTGGCTGCGTCTCTCCCATTTTGTCATCCTTCGTCATCTTAAGTTGTTTCGACTGTTACAGAGGAAAACGCTTAAAAAAGCTTGTGTTTCATGTAATCACCATGGGACATGAACGATGAATGTACAGGAACTCGTTCAAAAACACAAATTGCTGGAATGTATTCACTGTGGAATATGCACTGGAAGTTGCCCAGTGGCGAGAAAAGCCAACTTGAACATTAGAAAGTACATGCGGGAAGTTTCTGTGGGTGAAAAACTGACAATTCATCCTCAAGATGAACTGTGGAGCTGCACAACCTGTGCCACATGCGGAATTCGCTGTCCCAAGGAGATAAACCCGTACGACTTTCTGATTGATATTCGAAGTTTAGCTGTGGAGAGAGGGCAAATCGCTACAACTCTTCGCGACGCTCTAGAAAGCACCTTCAAGAACAGGAACCCGTGGGGGAGAATAAGAAGTAAGAGATCCGAATGGGTGCAAGACTTAAACATCAAGCATATGTCCCAAGGCGTTGAATATCTCTACTTCGTAGGCTGCACACCTGCCTACGATCCTCGAGTTCAGGAAGTGACAAAAAGCCTCGTGAAATGCTTGGAGAAGGCAGCTGTTAACTTCGGAACCTTGGGGGATGAAGAAAACTGCTGTGGAAACGAGGTTTATGGCATAGGTGAGAAAGGCCTATTCGAGTTCCTCGTTGAGGAGAATAAGAAACTCTTCAGTAAATATAAGGTGGAAAAGATTATCACAAGCTGTCCCCATTCCTATCATTCCTTCAAGAGTAAGTATGGGGAAACTGGTTTCGAAGTTTTACATCACACTCAACTGCTTGCAGAGTTGATCAGAAACGGTAAACTGAAGCTCTCCCAGAGACTGAACA
>Ga0209986_10005373_pt1 | contig 10635 bp, 7 predicted proteins | sample BlataG_FD_183168 | JGI IMG/M metagenome (GOLD analysis project Ga0209986, IMG submission 183168) | Deep subsurface microbial communities from Black Sea to uncover new lineages of life (NeLLi) - Black_00105 metaG (SPAdes) (version 2) | ecosystem: Environmental > Aquatic > Marine > Oceanic >...
CTCTAAAACCAATCTCCTGCAACCGAGTGGATACTATTCCGAGAACCTGATTGCTCTTTAAGTCAAAACTGCGGCTATCAATTTTGTCAGCCATCTCTTTAAATATGGATACAACTTTGAAAGCAATTTTAGGTGGACGCTTTGATTTAGGGTAAAATATCCAGTTTATCATGGCGAAATACTCCTTATTGCGTTAGAAGTATATCTGGTACTATGGTAAAAGGAATCCAGTATTTCCTCGAGAGATTTGAACTGCGAATCATCGGGAAGCCAAAAGACCCAAGTTATACTGCAGTCTTTAAGGAAGTCATTTGCGAAAGTGACATCGGACGAGGACCCAATAGGAGGAGCTACCAGAGCAAGATGTACTCTGTTAAAAGCCTCTCTATATATGAACCGGTATTCAAGAAGTTGTCCTATCGCCGCCCTCACCTGATCCAGCAGGTTCTTTTGGTTTACGGTCTTTACCTCGAAAAACAAGGCTGACCCATCGTGTATGACGGCAAGGTCGACGAGAGGACTAAGGTAAGGCGACAAGTGCATAGAGTCGAGCCTAAAAGCGAGCGCAGCGACGATCACTTCGTGCTCATTGGAAATTCCCTTTGCCCTTACCTCCGGAGGACTTCCTAGCGATTGCCTCAAGGCAATGTTTGGTGCTAACTGCCCTAGCGGGGTAAAAGCCGGTGCCTCTATGCGAGCGCTATCTCTATTGTAGTGACTAGACTGCATCCTACCCATAGTGCTATATAGATGCTGCAGTATTTCCTTCATGCTTAGGGCGACACCCATGTCAACTAACGCTGCGACCACAGAAGTCTCATACGGATCGAGCCCGTTCACCCGCACCAACTCAGATAGGGTGGCGTTTTTCTTGAAGATTCTCCACAACCGTTGTGGGTGTATAACTTCTTCCCTACTGTGAGGCCAGCAGTTACACAGTACACGCCTGTTTATACGGACTGCATCATCCAGGCTGAGCACGATTGGCGACACCTCGATATTCCGTTTGGCCAGGAGACTAGCTTGGTGCTGGTCAAGTTCAATCACTTGACAGTGTCCAGCGTTACCATCGGTGTCTATGATCCCCTCTAGAGAGCAAGTGGGCCTATCCCGGTAGACATAGGTAGATGTTTCTATCCTACCGACAGCCAAAGACTGTCTCTCACCAGCCCTGGTATGTCTAGCGTACATTTTGCAACCATCTAAGCAAGCTTTCAAATATACTTTGCCTGAGAACCTTTCTGCCCACCAAATTCTAAAGTCATGCATGGTCGGTAAAGGAAAGTCGTAAGTCACTTGTGACGGCAGCACCAGCCGATACGTTAAGGACGCCTTCTGGTTTGCACGAATTGATTCATCCGTTAAGACAAGTAGGTCTCTCTGCATAACTCAGTCTCCTAGAAGATCCTTCAGGAAACCCTCTCTAGTTAAAGGTTCAACGGGTCGTTTGCCGAAAAGAGCATGTCCACGCCGCTCCTTTTCAATAAGCTTGTCAAACTCACGCTGCTCAATCGTGGGTCGGGAGATTAGAACAAAAGAAGTGACTGGGTTCTGCTGCCCTCGCCGATGTATGCGGTCTACGCTCTGCAGGTAATGGGCAGGTTGATTGGAGAAAGACTCATAAACAGAATGAGAAGCAGCTGTCAGTGTGATTCCAGCACCTGCTGCTGCAGGGTTTCCTACAAACACCATAACCGACGGATCGTTTTGGAACCGTTGTATTGCTAGAGCCCGTTCTTCTATCGAATCTACGCTCCCATCAATCCTTACTAAGCCGTAACGCTCATACCTCTTGGCAATTGCTTGGAGTGAGTGGCGGAAAAACGACCACAAAACAATTTTGAGTCCACGGTCTTCCACTATCGTTCTAACAATCTGGTCAAGTGCAAGGAGTTTAGCTGGCTCCTCAGAGTACAAGGGGTCAATGCCACCCGGATTGGAGCATATCTGGAGTAGGGCCCACTTCCGGGCCATGAATTTACCCAGGTGTTTCTTAAAGTATGTATCGTCCACTTGCCTTACATCCACAACGAGATCCTGAAGGGCATGTTCATACAGGCTAGCTTGCACAGGTTGCAGTTCAATAAAGACCTTTTTTGTATTCTTGACTGGTAATGATGGAAGGACCTCCTCTTTTAACCGACGGAGGTATATAGCTGAATTACCCAAGGCTTCCTGTACGACAATGGACGCTGAATCTTCGTCATCGGGTATTGATAGTCCAGCAAAAGTCGTCCCAGCATCCGCTATATCCATTTGGTGTACTACGTCAATAGGAGAATTTGGTGCTGGAGCACCACATAACACGTAGGACCGTCTGCACCATTGCCTCAGCTTGGCAACAGCCCTAGAACGCTGGGCAGTAGGGTTCTTCACATAATAAGACTCATCAACTACTAGCATATATCTACGCTTTTTTGTTGACATTAGGCCCTGGAATATGACTAAACCACGTATTACCGTTTCATAACTGACAAGCAATATGTCAACTTCACTCCGTAGTAACTCTAACGGTCTAGCTTGTCTACCTACTACCATTTTCACAGAATATAGATTCTTAAAGTATTTTGCGGCCTCTTCTTTCCAGACGGACAATACAGACTTAGGTGCAACAACAAATAGGTGACTGATTAAACCCCGACGACGTAACACGTCAAACGCAGCTAAAGCACATAGTGTCTTTCCTGTCCCCTGTTCATCGAAAAGTGCCATCCCTTGTAGGGAAGGAGCCGTCATAGCAGCAACTGCCTCGACCTGATGCGGATCCAGGCGCCATGTTTCCTGGTAGTCCTTCAAGGCAGAATAAGGAGACTCTAGCGCTTCAGCTACCTCAGCTCGCGCGCTGAATTGCGCCAGAGCGATATCTAGCGCCTGACTACCGATAAGCCTCAGATCCTCGTCCCATTCGTGGTCTTCGGGAGGAAGGATCCTAGCTAGGGACGCAACAGCTTCCAGGGGTACAATGTAGCCACCCTTTACAGCGATGACGGTGATGTCACCCAAAGCGGCTTTGATCGATACCCCGAGCCTGACGGTCTCCGATGGGTGAGCCGCCAGAACTGTCACTTTGTCCCCTCGCCTAAGCACTTTCATCTTGGGCTTCGCTGTCCTTTATTGGTATATGAAACTTACTTCCTGGCAACAGTACGGACTGTGCCATTCTTACTACTTCGGTGAGGGTGCCCTGTAGCTCTTGCAGCGTTTTTTTACTCATCGCGGCGATCTCATGTTCTTTGAGCTCACGAAGCATCTTGATTGCCCTCTTGACTTTCTTTTCACCACCTACCAAGTCAGGTAGTTTTTCACCTTGCACTATGTGTACAGCCGTAGCTACAGCAGACGGGTCATTGGTACAGAGCGTTGCCCAAGCCTCCTCGTTGTCACGAATCTCACCCAGTCGGCGAACCTGCAATAAATTCCTAAACTTATTTTCGATCATCCAGACATAGAACTGCTCTTTAAAATCTGGGTCAGAGTCAAGCTTAGATCGGTACTTGTTATGGGCCTCTTCAAAGAATGGATAGTGCTTATAGGCTACCCCAAAGGCTTCATCAGAATGCTTATGGAAATTAAGGAACTCCTGAATCAGATCCATAACCATTATCATCGTACGGACCTCCGACTTTTTCAATGCATAGCGCTCTGCAAGTTGATCCTTATTCAAACCTTTATCCGTATAGTCTTCATAGACCGTCATTGCCTTAATGTAGTTTGGCCAATCAATTTTCCAGTCATCCAAGAAGTTACATTCGACCAATATCTTTTGTCTATGATCATCTGTGGCATCCGCAGTTAAGACCCAAGTTGGTATATCTACCAAATCGTCTTTGGCATCTGGATTATGTTCTATAGCGTATCGTGTGGCTACGTAGCGCCGGTTACCGTCGAGCAGGCTACCCTCAGATTCTAATATAATAGGAACCCTTATGCCATTGTAAAGAATTGATGTGGCCAATTCCCTTATATGGAAGTCTTGTTCACTGAGCATGAATTTATATATCTCTTCATCAGTGGGTAGCCTTCCAAACTGCTCTTCACATTTTCGCCTAAATAATTCAATCCTTCGGTTCTCAGCCCACCCGTGGATTTTATCTATATTAACATAACCACTCCAGCCCGCCATTTTAGTCTTATGAAACACCTTAAGTTCTAGTTTAGGTTCTGGTTTCTCGTTAAGAATCTTGTGTTTTGTATTTTCCGACATTTTTTTACCTCCCTTTTTTCTTTCAGTATATCCTTAAGCTCAGCTCACCTGCGACCCCAAAGAAGGGTTGTTTGGGGGAAACAGTTTTATATTTCAGAGATATGTAGGATATCGAATTTAGAACCACTTGCTGAAGTGAACACACGCTCCTCAGTGTAGATATTTTCGATAAAATCGAAAATGGCATCTGCATCATTCGGATGGGGGAAACCACGTCTCTTAGCTTCTTGAGGTAGCACGTGTAAGGTTCTGGTATTTAAGTCCCATACCCGGGTTAAAGAACCGACTGCTTTTCTAGTGTCATCAACGTTATATGGGAACCAACCTTGACGGCTGAGTTCATAGGCAATCTTCTCACGTGTATTTAGGCTACTGTCTAGCGCTGGCACCTGGGTTAGGGCACACGCGACTCGGAAGGCTATTTCTGGTCTAAAGATCATACCAGTATCGGTATCATTCCATTCCAGTTTGACTTCATCAAGTAGGGCTTTTACCCTGTTAGCAGGCTCACCTAGCAAGATCGTTTTTGCCCTACCTCTGCGGATATGTTCAAGTACCAATTGTAAAACCGTGTCTTCTGCTATAAAGTCATATTCCCTGAAGACCGCCATTGCTCCATGATGAACCAATGATAGTATTTGGCCTGCGGACCAAACTAATGACGGACTACCGACCGACTGTTCGGCAACAGCGAACTTGGCTCCAGAAACATTGGCAGCTTCACATATGGCAGTCGCACTATGGATGTCGGGTAAGGCTTCGATTCCAGCGACTGCTATTGCGTGGGGGGACACAGCTTCCATAGCCGTCTGGATATTGGACGGAGTGGGGTCAATGGAGATGACATCAAGTTGTGGTGTATTGATATCAGTACGGCAGTTAAGGGAATTGCATGCCCTTTTAGTACCACTAAAGAGGACATCCCGCCCTGCGGTCTCAGCAACAACTAGTGTGAAATTAGTACCGTGAGTCTGTTTCATGTCTGCTACAATACTATCCCTCAGGTTTTATATTATGTATATATTTAACCATAAACTGTTTATGACTGCACCCCCAATTATTGTCCTTTTGGGGGTTGGTTCTATCTCTGGATATTATTGATATCTTGCGGGTTATAAGTCGAGGTTATCAAAGAATCTATGCATATATAATGCATAGCTATTGCATATTTACTGCATATGTGATAAGATCTATATGAAAGTGATGATTTAAAAATGAACGGCAATCTCAGAATGATAAGAGAAAATCGGGCTTTATCGAGAAAGGATCTTGCCGGCAAGGCTAGTGTAAATGAGAGTACAATCTATAGGGCAGAGCAGGGAAGAACAAACCTGAGGCCAAGTACTATAAGAAAATTAGCACAAGCATTAGGTGTTGAACCGAATGAGTTAATAAGTAGACAGGGGACGCTCAACATTCAGTATACTTTATAGGAGAATGCAAATGGGAAAACCTACGGTGCTCTCCCTATTCACAGGGGCCATGGGGTTAGACCTAGGGTTTGAGCAGGCTGGTTTTGATATCCGCGTAGCAGTAGACAAAGACAAGTACGCCGTGGCAACCATTAAAGCTAATAGGCCTGAAATCCCTGTCATTCTGGACGACCTGTCTAAGGTGCCTGCATCAAAAATACTGGAGGAGGCTGGACTAGAACCAGGTGCTGCTACAGTGCTAGCTGGTGCGAGCCCATGTGAGCCATTTAGCACAATCGGCAAGCGTATGTCTGTAGAAGATGAACGTGCTTCCCTTATTGATGAATTTGTTAGGGTGGTTGACTACACGCAGCCTCACTATTGGGTGTTTGAGAATGTGCCTGGACTGCTTTGGGCTGCGAAACGACACATCTCGTTCTACAAGAGAACGGCCCCTGGCTATGAAGAAGAAGGAGCGGAACGACTCGGCTCGGCTTGGGACGATATTCTGGCGACGTTTGAATCAACCGGATACAAGTTGAATTATGGAATTCTGAATGCCGCTGACTACGGGGTACCTCAGAAAAGGAAACGGCTAATTGTTATCGGTTCCCAAGGAGTTAATAGAATAGAGTTCCCATCGCCAATCAATGGTTCACCTGTGAGCCCACTGGTGGCTTCAGGTGTGCTGAAGCCGTGGGCCACAGTCCGAGATGCTTTGACTGACTTTAATGACCCGTATCCTGAATTCAAGAAGTTTCCTCTATGGGGTAAATATCTCAACCTGGTGCCAGAAGGTGGTTGCTGGAAGGATCTCCCTGCAGAACTACAAGAAGAAGCTATAGGGAAAGCATATAGGTCGTCAGGTGGGAGGACTGGTTTCCTAAGAAGGCTTTCCCGCGATAGACCAAGTCCAACACTCGTAGATTCTCCTATAACTAGAGCCGCATGTCTATGTCATCCGGTACTGAACAGGCCATTGACTGTAGGGGAATACCTACGGCTGCAAAGTTTCCCTGACAGTTGGAAACTAGAGGGACCACTAGGTACAAAATACCGGCTTATTGGTCAGGCTACGCCTCCACCGCTCGCGCGTGCAGTTGCTGAGAGCATACTGGATCATTACCGGGCAACATTGTCACCAGAAGCTTTGATGTTGACGGTGCAGCCATTATAAATGAGCCCAGCGGATCACGGGTTCTTCTATCCGTATTTACTGTAGGTTCACAGTAGGAAGATGCAAGATTTGAAGGTCGCGACAGGCGAAAAGCGGATATTATTTCAGGAAGCTGTTTTGTGTTGGGTTACCGACCAGTTGCGTGACTATCCCTGGCGCAAGCCAGGTCGAACCCCTTACGAGATCCTGATTGCTGAAATACTGCTGAAGCGGACGACTGCAACAGCTGCTGCCCGTGTATATGAGGAATTCATCCAACGGTTCTCCTCCCTGCAGGTCATTAATGGAGCTAGCGAAGAACAATTGACCTGTGTCCTCTCAAAAATAGGTCTTCAGTGGCAAAGGGCCAGGGCTATCAAAGCTTTGGCGCGTTATCTGATAGAAACGCGAAGGGGGGAGATACCCTGTGACCTGGACCAACTCTTGGATGTTCCCGGATTAGGAGAGTACAGTGCACGGGCCATTCTATCGTTTGGGTGGGGTATTCATGTCGCGGTTGTGGATGCCAATGTGGAGAGGATCCTGACCCGCGTATTTCAAAACATATTACCAGAGAGACCAACTCAGCGCTTACTTCGGGAGCTTGCAGGGTCGCTTGTCTCTCAAAAATCTCATAGGGAATACAACCTAGGCCTTCTCGACCTTGGTGGGCTTATTTGTCGTTACATTAATCCTCTTTGTAAGGAATGCCCACTGAACTCTGTTTGTGATTACTATAATCGGAATAAAGGCAGATTAGTCAGGGAGCAGCCTGGAAGAAACGAAACGGCTATTGGAATGGAACTTCGGAAGTTGCGTGAAGAGAAAGGCTTTGCACTTACAAAGTTGGCACATCTTTCTGGAGTATCAAAATTGACCTTAATTCGGATTGAATCAGGGAAGACCTCACCGAAAACAAAGACATTATGTAAAATCGCCACCGCACTTGAGGTAGAACCTGCCCGCCTACGATAGGGCTACCATACTAATAACGTGGGGCTTCGCCTTAGCCGATAGGTGTGCTTGCCTTCCAGAGGAAGGGTTGCTTCTTTCAAGAGGCGGTTTGCTCTGTACTAAGTTATAAAAGCGAGGCTCTAATGGTCTTCCTCCTTGTGTAGTTTAGGGGGGTCGAATCCTATCGGGGTGATCCACACTTTCAATATTGGTCTAAAGGTATAGAGAACCTGCTTATGCTAGCACAATTAATCTAAACCCAGCCTCTATTACGCCGGCCATTCTGGGCAACCAATCTGTCTACAGGCGAATGCTGCGCCCTTAACACTGTTAACCTGGGAAACGACCTGATCTACGTACCTGCGCGTCATTTTCAAGGTCTCATGGCCCAATATCCTCTGTAGGGTCAGGCTTTATATACCTCCGATAAGGTAGTTTGTGGTAAAGGTATGGCGTAGAAGGTGTATGTGAAGCCTAGGGAAGTTAGCCTTTTTTACAATCGGCCTGAATAAGGATGAGATGGCGGTTTCTGTAAGCGACTCACCTACTATATTCAAGAACAAAATGTCTATCCCATTATTCCTGGGACGAAAATGGTTGATGTAGCGCTGGAGTAGATGGAGTAGATGAGCACATCTATTACCGAAGGGTACGGTCCTCTCCTTCTGCCCTTTGCCCATGACCTTTTACCATCCGTCTTCAAGGTGGAGATAAGGAAGTTTAAACTGAAGAAGCTCTGCGCAGCGAAGCCCTATATATAGAAAGAGAGATGAGATTGCCGCATTCTTATAGCCAGTAGCCATATTAGTATTGAAACACGCTAGAATGGTCTAGTTCAGAACCAGGAGGTGATTTAAGTAATAAAATAGGAGGAATCAATCTACCAACTCTTCAAGAAATATCACAGCTGCCTGTTTATCCAGTGGCTGGTTGTTGTTACCGCGTTTTGGCGATTGTACGTAGCTCGGGCAACCATCCTGGCAGGGACATTCCCTGATGAGCTTCAAAGTGGCCTGCCAGAGCTGTTCCACTATCTCAAATCCCTTCCCGTCAATACCGATGCCACCGGGGTAAGCATGGTAGATAAAGATTTGTGCCTTACCGGTGTCAGGGTGAAAAGAGGCTGAACCATCAAAGCTATGTTCTCTATTCGCGTCTTCGAATTTGAAAGATGCCAGTCTATAGCTCTTTCAACTTATCAATAATCCATATCATACCCTCGGTATCCAATCCGCAGTATTTCTCCAGGTCCTTTCTGACCTTACTCCTTACTTCCTCAGGTACGTCACCATAGGTAATCGTCTGGAAAGCAATACTGGCATCTTCGCCATCATTTATTTCCATGCCTTCATAACCCTTACCGGTTATTGCGGGCAGGACTTTCTTAATAGAGGCACTACCCTTTTGCGCAGGGTGGTAATAGTAAAAGCTCCGGAAAGGGATGAGCAAATCAGCAATCCTGGCGGAGACATTTTCTATCCGGTCCTTGTGTTCGGGAAAAGCATCAGCAAGTTCTTTCAAAACACTCTTTTCAAATGTCTGGTTATAGACAATTACGGTGCCACGGTCGCCGAGCCCTCTGTTCAATTCCGATAATAGCCCGGGTCTGGGGTCGTCGGTACCTTCTGCCAGGAAGGAATAATGTTTGGGTTTAGCCTCGTCTTGCTCCACGACATGCAATGAGAACTGAAAAGGAATCTTCTGATAGGGCCACGTACCGTCAAACAACGGCACTGCGGGGCTAAAGGTTTCAAAATCAATATAATACAGTGGGTACTTCAGGGTTCTCAGGAAATTCCTGATTTCTTGCCTGTTTATGCAGGGTTCACCACTCATCTCGCATTTCCTCTGTATCTGCTGAATGTCGGTCAGGTTGCAATCAGCAGGGATATCTCTAATGGCGAGCACTCCATTCTGGAATAGCTCAATAGATTTCTTTCCCCCTCTATACAAATTGAAGACGCTGTTCTCAGGCAGGAAATTCCAGCACAATTCCCGCAGTGGGCAACCATAAGGGTCGCTGCAGCTCTTACCGATGGTAATATCAGGACATTGTGTCCTGGTAATAACATCAAACATGGCATCTATACGGTCCTGTATTCCGGGGCTGGCCTCATCTACCCGGTCAGATATGTCCTCCATGCTGAAAAGTTGCTCCGGGGCTATGTCACCATTTTTAACATACTTATTGTTGATATACATGAGAAAGCATTTCCTTATCTTCAATCCCGACTTCTCGTAGCAGAACTTCTGGAAGGAAACGTCATCGATATTTACGTCCTTAACGCTGGTGGAGCTTTTTACTTCGACGATGTCCCATTCGCCTTCACCGGCAGGATTAAGGATGTCCGCGCGGGCATAAATGCTGCCAGCTGAAATACCGGCTTCAAACAGAGGCTTGCGTAGCTGGAGAAGTTCCCTGGTTTGCTTCATGTTAGCGATAAAGTCCTCATCATGTATATCTATGCCACCGGGGAATAGCTCCTTGGCCAGCTCACCAACAAGATGCCCCTGGTCAAATATGTACTGGGTAGCAGCGTCAACTTCTGGTATTTTCTCAGGCTCATTAAAGAGTATCCACAAGTACTTGGGGCACTGTAAGCCATTCAGGTACTTGGTCTTTGAAAGTAGTCTTGGTTTCATCTGTTATCAAACGCTCCTTCCGCAATACAGGATATATAGCAATAACCAGCTTCATTATACCCAGTGCGTAATAATTCATCAAAGCGTTTAGCCGCTGCTTCATGAAGGATAAATGACCAGACTGATGGGTTTATGCGTGGTCTGAGAATAGACTGAAGCTCTTTCCTGCGAGTATCTGTCTGGAGTAGAGAGACCAGTACAGTCATCTGTTAAATAGAAAGGTGACAAAATAGTGTTGACAGAGTGACAATGCAATGTTAATATGT
>Ga0209986_10005374_pt1 | contig 10635 bp, 10 predicted proteins | sample BlataG_FD_183168 | JGI IMG/M metagenome (GOLD analysis project Ga0209986, IMG submission 183168) | Deep subsurface microbial communities from Black Sea to uncover new lineages of life (NeLLi) - Black_00105 metaG (SPAdes) (version 2) | ecosystem: Environmental > Aquatic > Marine > Oceanic >...
AAGTTAGAACTGAGAACGGCATGCTAAACGTATACAGCGATTACGATAGGGTTGATAAAGACATCCTCCCCAAGGTCCTTTCTTGACGAAAAACCGTTTGTAAGATATGAGTTAAAGCCCTTTGAAGTTAAAGACTGGAAAGTTAACAATGTTACTTTAACTGGTTCGATTAGGGTCCATGCAACTATTTTCAAACCTGGATATTGTTCAATTTGTTTAGTTTTCCCAATCATCACAGAAGATTTGAATAATAATAAGTCTCAAGATTTCTTGATTGCTGATAAACCATTGAAAATAGATGATATAGTTACTATTGAGAGGTTTAAGGCCGATATCCGACTCAAAGGAAAAAATAGGACTAAATACCAAATATTTGGTATTACGTATGAGGCTCTCAAAAATAAGTTTTTTGGAGAAAACGGAAAAAACGAGAAGCCAAATTGCCATCTATATAGGGTAGCCTACGCCTGGAATATCACTAATTTTTTTTGCTGGGACGAAGTCCCTGGAAACCATAGCGAGACACTCTTAAAAATCCTGAGGGATGATTTAAAACTTAAATGGGCAGAGAATGCAACCATCAACAAATCCCCTGACAACATGACCATCTACATTACTAAGGATAAACACATAGCCGAAATAATTATGGATAAGAAGAATGAAAAAGCACCCATAAAAGTCGGTAATAAGATACTCCACGTCTTAAAAGTTAGAACGGAAAACGGCACGCTAACCCTATCCACTAATACTTCAAAAACGGCTAGAAAGTTAGTGGAAGAAAATCCTAGGGAAGTGTGTGGAATCTGTGCTGCACGGCCAGGATGGAAAGATGACATATCAAAAGACCATATTTTCTCTGTGGTTTCAGAAGTTTTCCAAAAGACTCCAGACGACATCCAATTTTTTTATCCCGAAGGATACGGGTATTTTGGATATGATCAAAACCCAAAAGCTCTGCAAGCTTATGGCTATAATCCTTATTTTGTTCGTCGTGCGGAACTTATATATTTACAAGCGTTCATGCTGGAAATATATAATAACGAAATAGGCGAGGAACTCGAAGAACTAAGGGATGTTAAGGAAGATAAGTACCCTGATAAAATAAAAGATATTGCAAATCTCAAAAGAGAAATATTTATCGCCTTAGACCAGTTTTATCTAATTGAGGATTCTATAAGACATGGCGTTAATATAGTTTTATGAGATATGGTAAACAGACCCTTGGATTAGATATTTCATATGCGAATTTACGCGATAAAATGGAGGATCTCCGTGAAATATCTTCGGACATGTATACTGTGCATACGCAAGAAAGCATGAGAGATTTAACAAAATGGATGACAATTTTAACCGCTTTCGTTTTAATTCTTACTCTTATCCCTGTTGTTTCGGGGGCATATAAACTGATACGCAGGTTTCGAGAAAGAGCTAAAAAATAAAGAACATAGCCACCACTCTAAAAACACCTTCTCAAAGGTTTTCGGGTCTTTTGCAAAAGTTCAGATAGATACAGCGGATTTTTAAAAAAGAATCATTCTACTGTTGACTGTTTCTGATCTGGTCTAGACATAAACGCATTCTTTTTATCCATGTTATCACCTTTGATTTAACGGTTTATCCTTCCCTTCTTTTTATACTGAAAAAGCTATGAAGGCGAAAAGCGAAGCGAATATGAAACAATCATCACTTTATGCCTTTACTTCTTACCATAACAATTAACCCCAGTAAACTTCTTCCGGTACGACTCCAATAACGGCGTCAGTTTTCTTTCCGGTACTTCAACTTTCTTCAACCTATCTTTAATCTCCGCATCGCTCAACCTAACGTTTAACTTCCTGTTCGGTATGTCTATCTCTATTATATCTCCATCTCTTATCGCACCGATTGCACCACCGTTATATGCCTCCATCTCCACATGCCCGATGCAAGGACCGGTGGTGCCGCCTGAAAATCTACCATCCGTGATTAACGCCACCCTTTTATACCCTGCTCCTATTATCGCATCAGTTGGCGTCAGCATTTCCGGCATTCCCGGTGCTCCCGCAGGACCCTGGAATGGTAACACGACCACATCACCCTCTGCAATCCTTCTTGCTTCTGTAAGGCTCTGCCCCGCAGCCCCGCAAGCACCGTAAGGGGTTATTGCATCTAACAAATCCTTTTCCGTATAAAACACCATTGCATGCCCGGAATGAACCATCATCTTTTTGTCAACCGCTGTTTGCTTTATTATAGCGCTGTTTGCAATGTTCCCTTTTAATACTGCTATGCCGCCCTCCGGGAAATAAGCATTATCCATGCTTCTGATAACGTCATCATCCAGCACTATACCTGCTTCTGCTATCTCCTTTATTGTTCTCCCGTTCACCGTAGGAGAATCTTTTAGCATATCTTTCAACCGATTAAGAACCGCAGGAACACCTCCTGCGCGGTCAACATCTGCCATCTCGTTAGTCCCCGCCGGGATTATCCTGCATAAATTCGGCGTCGCCCTCGCTACCTCATCGAACATATCCACGTTAATATCAACACCTGCTTCTCGGGCTATCGCAGGGATATGTAAAACAGCGTTTGTTGAGCCCCCCATCGCCATATCTACCCTTATCGCATTCTCAAACGCATTTCTCGTCATTATCTCTCCCGGCTTTACACCTTCTTTAACCAGCTCAACAATTTTTCTGCCGGTTTCATACGCCTGTTTCTTCTTCTTAGGGTCTATCGCCAGAGTGGTTGCGCATTCTGTCACCGACATGCCCAGTACCTCGGTAGCAACAGCCATTGTATTCGCAGTAAAGAGCCCGACACAAGAACCAGCACCGCAAGCCATGAGAGGAAGCATTTTCTCCGCTTCTTCTTCGCTCATTACACCTCCTTTTACCTGACCAACGACTCCAAAACCTTCAATAGGATGGTGCTTCTTGCCTTCTACGACGTTTGCTTTCATCGGTCCCCCAGTAAGCATAATCGCCGGTAAATCGAGACGTCCCGCAGCCATTAGCATTCCTGGAGTGATTTTGTCACAGTTCGTCACGCCAACCCAGCCGTCTAAAGAATGTGAAAGAGTCATTATTTCGATGTTATCTGCAATATGTTCTCTGCTTGGGAGAGAGAGCCTCATTTCCACAAACATCGCAACACCATCACAAACACCCGGCACTCCCCATTCTAAGGGAACTCCTCCTGCATCTTTAATACCTTTTTTTACTTCCTGCGTTAGCTCATTCAAGTGAATATGCCCTGGAATGATGTTGTTATAACTATTTGCAACACCGATAAAAGGTTTATTCCGCTCAAAATCTTCTTCTTTTAGTCCCGCGGACATCAATAATGCACGGTGCGGTAAGGTCTCGATTTTTTCTTTTAATACGTCAGAACGCAAACGCATATACATCACCCCGAATAAGATTAAAAAAATATATCTACTATTTAAATGTGCCTATTTTTTATATATAAAAATGGACTTGTTGTGGTTAGCGCCAATTGCAGGGCTTGTAAGCCTGATATTTGCAGTGATATTTGCAGTTTATACGCTCAAACAGGAATCAGGCAGCGCTAAAATGAATGCAATCTCTGATGCTATTCAAGAGGGTGCATCTGCTTACCTGAACAGGCAATACAAGACTGTCGCACTTGTTGCAGTCATAATCGCAGTGATTCTATTCGTTGCACTTTCGCATGTCTTTGAAGGTGGTTTTTTCGACTCGGGGCTGATTGCAACGGGTTTTTTAGCGGGTGCTGCGTGTTCTGCTGCCGCAGGTTATATCGGCATGTTCGTCTCGACAAGGGCTAATGTCCGCGTTGCACAGGCAGCATCCTCTGGCGTGCGAAAGGCACTTGCAATAGCATTCAAAGGTGGTGCGGTAACAGGTCTTGCTGTCGTTGGGCTTGCGTTACTTGGAACAAGTTGTTTTTATATTCTTTACGGCGGGGGGTCGCATGCTGTTGACCTCATTATAGGGTATGGTTTCGGTGCTTCTTTGATTTCGTTATTCGCAAGGATTGGCGGTGGCATCTACACAAAAGCGGCAGATGTTGGTGCTGACCTGGTAGGTAAGGTAGAAGCAGGAATACCGGAAGACGACCCGAGAAATGCGGGCGTAATTGCAGACAACGTAGGTGACAACGTAGGTGACTGTGCTGGCATGGGCGCCGACCTGTTTGAAACTTACGTGGTTACGGCGATTGCAGCAATGCTACTCGGTGGTTTAATAATAAATGCAGGAGATATAACAGAAGTTTTTCCCGGCATTGCAGGAGATTTAACACTCATCGAATATCCTCTGATTTTAGGTGCGGTTGCAATCTTCGCCTCTATTATTGCAATCTTCGCAGTGAGAATGGGCAAGCGCGAGAACATCATGGGAACGTTATACAAGGGAGTGATTACCGCTGCAGTGCTCAGTATAATTCTGTTCTACATTGTAACAGTGGGCTATCCGATAACAAAGGGATTATTTGGATGGAACATTGCCGGGGCTTCAATATTCGTCTCCGCGGTCGTTGGAATAGTAATAATGGCTCTCATGGTCATCGTCACCGAATATTACACGCAGATGCATTCACCTGTAAAGGCTATTGCTGACGCAAGCAAAACGGGCGCGGGCACTAATCTGATCACCGGTCTTGCAGTTGGTATGCAATCCACCGGCTTGCCCGTAATAATCATCTGCGGTGGGATACTGGTTGCGTATTTCGTGCCTTTCCTCGTTACGGGAGAGACTATCGCCGGGCTGTACGGGATTGCAATTGCCGCAGTGGCTATGCTCTCGACTACGGGGATTATCGTTGCACTCGACTCTTACGGGCCAATTACCGATAATGCGGGCGGTATAGCAGAAATGGCGGACTTACCGCCGGAAGTTAGAGATACTACCGACAAACTCGATGCCGTTGGAAACACAACGAAAGCAGTAACAAAGGGGTATGCAATCGCATCAGCAGCAATTGCCGCTTTGGCTCTTTTTTCTGATTATTTACATAAAGTTAAACCCGCAGGTGTAGAGATGGAAGCGTTCATGTCCAAATTCAGCCTGTTTGACCCCCTCGTGCTCGTGGGCTTGTTAATCGGTGGGCTTTTGCCTTTTATTTTCAGCTCGGTTATGATGCGTGCCGTGGGAAAAGGGGCGTTCAAGGTAGTTGAAGAGGTGCGAAGGCAGTTCAAGGAAATACCAGGAATATGGGAAGGCAAAACAAAGCCGGAATACGGCAAATGCGTTGACATCGTTACGTCCGCAGCGTTAAGGGAAATGATCGTGCCGGGGATGATTGCAGTGGTAGTGCCAGTAGTTGTGGGTTTATTCAGTCCAATTGCGTTGGGCGGACTGCTAATCGGTGTGATTATTTCCGGTTTGATGCTCGCTCTGATGATGGCAAATGGTGGCGCAGCCTGGGACAACGCGAAGAAGATGATAGAGGACGGTTATTTAGGCGGGAAGGGTAGCGATGCTCATAAAGCGGCAGTCGTAGGCGATACAGTGGGTGACCCTTTCAAAGACACCGCAGGTCCCGCGATTAATCCTCTGATTAAGGCAATGAATATGATTGCTATTTTGTTTTCGACATTGTTTGTAGCTTATGGCATGTTACCGGTGTGAGGAAAAGGAATAAAACTAAGTAAGTAACTCTTATTAAAGAAAATAAGTTATTTTCAATAGAAGGAGGATATAAAATGAGAACAGAGAGAGAAACGAGGAGCAAGTTTATAATGGTAAAATGCAACGATTGTGAAAATGAGCAGGTCATTTTTGACCATGCGTCTACGAGTGCGAAATGTAATGTCTGTGGAAGAACCTTAGTTGTGCCGAAAGGAGGAAAAGCAGAAATAAAGAGCAGGGTAATAAAGGTCTTTGAGTAGAGACATGGTAAGGGAAGAATGGCCGGAGAAGGGCGAATTAGTAGTTTGCACAGTAGATGAGCTTAAGACTTTTGGGGTTTTCGTTAAGTTCGATGAATACGAAGGAAAAGAAGGGCTTATCCATATATCCGAGGTAGCCTCTGGCTGGGTGAAACATCTGAGAGATTACGTGAGAGAAGGGCAAAAGGTCGTATGCAAAGTGCTGCACGTAGATGCTCGAAGAGGGCATATAGACTTATCTTTAAAGGCGGTAAAAGAGGGGCAAAAAAAGGAGAGGATAAGGGAGTGGAAGAACGAAAAAAAAACGAAGAAGTGGCTTTCCCTCGCCCTCGTCGGTCCATCCTCTGAAGTTAGAATTAGTAACGAGGAACTCGATGAAGTTGAGATGAAATTAGTAGATGCTTATGGTGGTTTATATGATGCTTTTGTGGAGGTGGTAAAGGTTGGCAAAAAAGCTCTGATTCCACTTGGAATAAAAAACGAATACGCTGATGCAATACAAGAAGTGGCGGTCGCCAACGTTAAACTGCCTTCAGTGCGCATAACAGGGTATGTAGAGCTTACTTGTCCCTTGTCAAATGGTGTGGAAATAATAAAGGAGGCGTTGGAGAAGGCAGGAGAGGTGATAGAAACAAAACCATCAGGCATGAATACAAACGGCGTCAAGGTGGAATGTTCCTATATCGGTGCACCAACATATAAGATACGCGTCACTGCTCCTGACTATAAAGAGGCAGAAAGCATATTAAGTAATGCTGCCAATGCTGCTGTTGAAGTAATAAAAAGAAATGGAGGATATGGGAAGTTTTACAGAAATCTTTCCTGAGAAGAAAAGTTTTACAATGAGAAAATGTTTTTAAAAAAGAAAAGTTTTATGAAATCAAAGATAAGGAAATGCGAGATATGTGGAGAATACACACTAAAGGATGTATGTGGGAGGTGTGGAAGAGCAACAAAGAATCCAATGCCTCCAAAATTCTCCCCTAAAGACCCTTATGGGGAATACAGAAGGATGATGAAATATGGAAGAAATAGAAGTGCATGAGCTGAAAAAGGTGAAATTGAACAAGCCCGTGATGATAGAAGGGCTTCCGGGAGTAGGAAACGTGGGGAAATTAGTTGCTGAGCATATAATACAGGAGCTGAATGCTGAGAAGATAGTTGAGATATATTCGTGGCATTTCCCACCGCAAGTATTGGTAAATGACAATGGAACTGTTCGTTTATGTAAAAACGAAATATATGCATGGAAATCAAAGAAGCAGGATTTGTTAATCGTCAGCGGTGACCAGCAGAGCGTTACGAATGAGGGGCATTATCTCATAGCCGAGAAGATACTTGACCTCGCACAACAGTATGGGGTTTCTCGTATGTACACTCTGGGGGGATATGGTATAGGTCAGCTTGTGGAAAGACAAACGGTGTTTGGGGCTGCGAATGATGCTGAACTTGTGGATGAGATGAAAAAATATGGCGTGGAATTTCGTGAGGAAGAGCCGGGAGGGAGCATCGTAGGTGCATCAGGGCTTCTATTAGGTCTTGGGAAATTAAGGGGTATTCCTGCGGTTTGCTTGCTTGGTCTTACCTCAGGATATTTAGTGGACCCAAAAAGTGCACAAGCAGTTCTCAAAATCCTTACTCAGGCATTAAATCTCGAAATAGACATGCAGGCTTTGGAAGACCGCGCAGAGGAAATGGAAAGGGTTGTGGAGCGACTGAAGGAGATGGAGCAAGCTCAGATCCCGAGGAATCGAGAAGAAGAATTGGGATATATCAGATAAGCTTAAATCCCAAATCCGGATTTGGGGTTTTGGATTTTTACTTTCACTGCCGTTAGGCGGACTCGGGAGTTAGTATCCTCAGGGATGTGGGCATTTTAGCTACGTCACCTATTTTTATCCCCACTACGTAATCCAAATCCTTCTCTTTTGCAAGGTCCACTATTCTCTGTGTTATCACACCGTCAAATACCACACTTTTCGCATTCTCGCTCGTTTCTTTCAATTCATTTGCCAACTCCCTTACAGTGGTCTCCTTTACTATATTGTTCTCTCCATCTAATAACCGTGCCTTAAACGTGCCTTCAAGCTCTTGCAAGTGCGTTTTAAATGGACTTAGATTGTTTCCCCTTCCTGGCTCTTCTCCCTTAACCTTGACAGTTTTTCTCTGTATTATCCTCGGCTTCTCTTGTCCTTGTTCCCTTTTCTCCTTAAGATACCCCTGCTGCTCTACCGACGTTTTATTATGCAACGCTTTTGTTATTTCCTTGTAGGTCATATCCTCTACGCTTCTTCCTTCTGGCGACATAGCGATGTAATCAACATCTGCAACCTGTAAAAGCTCCTTTAATATGAGCTCCCCTCCTCTATCGCCATCAAAGAATGCCGTAGCGGTCTTTCTCTTACTCAGTTTGGCTATTACAGGAGATATATTCGTACCTTCTACGGCTACTGTGTTTTTTATCCCATATTTAAGCAGATTTAACACATCTGCTCTTCCCTCTACTATCAATATAGCATCAGAACTCTCTATGTTTGGTCCTGCGGGCAAGCCCTTATAACTTGTTATTTCCTCCATCCTCACTGCCTGCTTCACTTCGCTCACCATCGTTTCACTGTCTATGCTCGTCTCAATAACTTCACGCATTAGCTTTTTTGCTCGCTCTGTTATTCGCCTTCTCTTCGTCGCCCTTATGTCTTCTACTTTTGTAACTTCTACGTGCGCAATACACGGACCTACTCTATCTATGGTCTCTAAAGAAGCAGCCAGTATCGCAGTTTCCGCCTTATCCAGACCAGAAGGAACGAGTATTTCTCCACTTGATTTCCCGCTCTTTGACTCTATGTTCACTTCTATTCTGCCTATCCGACTGCTCTTCTGCAAGTCTCTCAGGTCCAACTCTTCGCCTAACAATCCTTCTGTTTGACCAAATATTGCACCCACCACATCGGATTTTTCAACAAAACCTTCAGCTGTGATGTTAGCATGAACCACATATTTCGTTGTATCTATATCATGCATTTTATTACCCTCCTTAAAGGCTTTATCACCTTTATCTTTTAACCTTACCATTACCATACTTATCCTTACTTTGCTTTACCCTGCCTTACCTTGACACCCTGAAATGTTTCTTTTCTAAATATAGTAAAATATAGTTATACTTAAATTAAATATAAATGTTAGTGTGTATAAATGTCAGCCAGATTCTCGACTTTAGTCTTACAACAAGCAAGCAGTAGAAGTCGCATTGCGATTTAATGGGCTCGATGCGATTCGAACGCATGACCTCCGCCGTGTGAAGGCGGTGTCATAACCAACTAGACCACGAGCCCTTTACTTTCCGTTTATCATATAGTTATTATTTGGATGATTTAAATAACTTTACAATTCGGAAGGGAGATAGGAATAATGAAGATGAAAGGAATAAAAGGTGGGCTTTGCGCCGTAAAAGGAGTAAGAGCACACGGAATAAAAGAGGGAAATGATGGGTTAGCTTTGATAGAAGGAAAAGGAATAGCGGTAGGTATGTTTACTTCAAACAAAATAAAGGCAGCACCTGTTCGATTTACAGAGAAGCAGCTTGAGGAGGGAGAAGGAAGAATAAGTGCAATAATTGCAAACAGCGGATGTGCAAACTGCTTTACTGGCGAGGAAGGGATGAGGAACGCAGAAAAAATGGCAGAACTCGCTTCTTCTTCGTTAGGGGTTGATAAAGAAGAGGTAGTTGTTGCGTCTACTGGCCTCATCGGGAAACAATTGGATATGGGGTCAATAGAAAGACAGCTTGGAGAAGTGGTGCAGGGATTGACTTCTGATGACAAGGGTAGCATGAGTGCTGCGAAGGCTATAATGACCACCGATACATTCTACAAGGAGCGGGCAATAAGTATTAACGCTGGCGATGATGAGCGAGTGGTAATAGGAGGAATAGCAAAAGGCTCGGGGATGATATTCCCTCACTTAGGCTTGGCTACCATGCTCGCTTTTATTTATACAGATGCCCCTTTGGGTAAAGAAGTACTGAGAAGGAGTTTAGATGATGCCGTTGACAATTCATTCAATATGGTCGTGGTGGATGGGGATATGAGCACGAACGATATGGTATTGCTCGTATCCACAGGCCAGGGTGGGAAGGTAAGAGAGGAGGATTTTAAAGAAGGTTTAAATTTTGTATGCAAGGAGCTTGCGAAGCTAATAGCGAGGGATGGAGAAGGCGCAACGAAGTTTATCGAAGTAAGGGTAAGAGGAACAGCGTCTGTTGAGGATGCGAGGGAAATAGCAAAGGCAATAGTCAGGTCGCCGTTGGTGAAGAGCGCTATTTTTGGTGAACGTCCCGACCTTACTTGTGGTCGTATAATAGCTGCTATTGGGAGCTCTTCCATCTCTGGAGATATGGAGCCGGGTAGCATATCTATAAGTTTAAAAAGCGAGGACAAAGGGGGAGAGGGGAAAGGGCAGAGGGAAATTTTGATGGTGAAGAAAGGAGAATTTGTGGATTTATCTGGCATGGCGAGGGATATAATGAAGGATAGGGAGATAGTTATTGATGTTGGCATGGGGAAAGGGAAGGAAGAGGTGAGTGCGACAGCGTGGGGATGCGACCTTTCTTATGATTATGTCAGAATAAATGTGGGTTAGACTTTTTCATTTTTACCGCAAGGCAAGAACTTTTCTCCTCGCTTCTTCCTCTATTTCTTCATATAAACTGTTACCACTTGCATCTATACTGACCACAAGGGGGCCAAAATCTTCGATAAGAAGATGCCATACTGCTTCAGCCA
>Ga0209986_10005375_pt1 | contig 10635 bp, 10 predicted proteins | sample BlataG_FD_183168 | JGI IMG/M metagenome (GOLD analysis project Ga0209986, IMG submission 183168) | Deep subsurface microbial communities from Black Sea to uncover new lineages of life (NeLLi) - Black_00105 metaG (SPAdes) (version 2) | ecosystem: Environmental > Aquatic > Marine > Oceanic >...
GGCTCCAACCATTGCAATAACTTCAGCTGTTGCAACGAACGTGAAGCTTGGCAGAATTACCTCATGGCCCCGTTTTATTCCCGCTTCCATAATTGTCAGGTGCAGAGCAGATGTTCCTGTGTTTACCGCTATCGCATGTTTTGCCTTCACAAATTTTGCGAAGGCTTTTTCAAACTTTGTGACCATGGGTCCAGCGCCTAATCCATGCGTCAACACGCCGCTTTTCATCACTTTAACGACTGCTTCGATCTCTTCTTCGCCAATTTGCGGAGCATTGATTGGAATCAAGCTATCACCTTCTAAGCAAATAACTTGCACATCTAACTATTCACTATGAATCAAACGTTAATAAGGTAGTGGTTTTACATTGCAGGTTTTTCTTCGCATACACTAGCTTAAATATTCACTCGCCCAAATGAAAATAGAGTAGTCATGTGCTGTTGTGGAGGAACCTTGTGTAATGGAAGCGAAGAAAATACTCGTTCCAGAGTCTCTGCAGGAAACCCTTTGGCGTTTGGAAGAAGTGCATCAGGGATTTAGAAGCAAATCAGCTGCTGACGTGCAAGAAGCACTCCAGTGGGTTCTGTCAAGACAGGGGCTGCATGGATCCTATTTCAACTTGTTCATGCCAACGAATCAGGATCTTTCTCAAGGCGTACGTTTACTAACGGGTGAACAAATGTTGTCTGATGCTGGTACTCGGCATGTTCTCGGCGAAGAGGCTCTTCGAGCGGTGATTGTTTGGAAACTTGGGTCATCTTTGGCTGTCAAACGAGCGCTGAAAGGCTTCAATGATCTCCTGGAAGCGGGAGCAAAAAGTGGGCGTTGGTGTTGCTACACATGCACTACGGCTTTTCTGAGGGCACTAGCAGTGGCTAAGCCTGGCAAGTGGGATAAAATTCTGGAAAAAGGGCTAAACAGAATAAAAAAAGCACGGACGGCTGATGGAAGGTGGCACGGTTTTCCTTTCTACTACATGTTGCTAACGCTTTCTGAGATGGACACATCCTATGCACGAGCCGAGTTAAGACACGCCAGCAAAATAGCTGAAAGACTTTTGAAAAGATACAACAATGATGACAGGATGTCACGTTTTAGACGAATAGGACTGAAAGCAGCGCTGAATGCTACTTAGTTTTTTCCCGAAACAAGACAACGCATTAGTTTTATGTTCGGAGTTGGAAAACTAGCGCACCCAAAAAAATTTAAAGAAACAAACCTTGAACTTAAAGAGCGGTGTTGCGAATATGGATGAAGAAGCATTCCGAAAATTCCTTAGACGCGGTGGACGGTCACCTAGTGCCATCAAGCGGTGCATCTCCTGTGTGAGGGAATTCGAACGGTATTTACGAGAGTGTAAAGGTGGCAAGGGACTTGTGAAGGCCAGTGCAGAAGATCTGGAGGGTTTTGTTGAGTGGATAGAAAAGAAACCTAAGACATCGGCAAAGACATACTTATGGGCTCTACGCTACTATTACGAGTACACCTCAAATGAGTTGATGCGCAACGTAGCTAGCGAATTGCGCCAGCGTAGGACTAAGCGAGTGCCTTTTGCGTTGAAAAGATTTCGTGGAGTTAACCCGGAGTGCTTGAAGAAACTTGCTACTCTAGGGATTCGGAATGTGGAGCAGATGCTGGAGGTGGGGCGGACACTGAATGGAAGGCAGGAGCTTTCGTCGAAGACTGGGATACCTCTCGACGCCATTCTGGAACTCGTGAAACTCTCTGACTTGGCACGAATCCCTGGAATTAAAGGTATCCGTGCACGGCTATACCATGATGCTGGTGTTGACAGAATAGAGAAAATGGCAGAATGGGATCCAAAAGCGCTCAGAGCGATGCTCACCGAGTTCGTTGATAGAACTGGATTTAACGGCATGGCTCCATTGCCCAAAGAAGCAGAGTTCTCTGTTGAAAAAGCTAAGAAGTTGCCGAAGATAGTAGAATACTAAGTCTATTGTGTACCAACTGGCTCTGCATAGCCTTAGGAAACCGCACTAAACTACGCGATATGAACATAGAGTTTCATGGTTTCCTGAGAAGATGCTTTGTAGGCAAAGCCGTGCCCTGCAGGAGGATTCACTTTTTTCTCCAGCAAAATCTTGAATAAGCAATTAAACCTGCGACAAAAAGTATGAATGATATTACTATCGTGAGAGTTGTTTGACCCACACTCAACGGGTTATAGCCTGCGTAACCTTCTCCCTCTAGGAGATAAGTAATCGAGGAGTTGGCTGAAGAAACTGGATAAATCTTGGCAAAATGTTGAAGGACCGATGGAAGTGACGAGTATGGTGCCATGACACCCGATATAGACGCTGTCACTACAGCGATCCCAACTCCGGTCATGATGGCTCCGTGTACGTGTTTTATGAAGGTTGCTATCAGCATTCCTATACCAGCTGAGGCAAAGATGGTGAGAAGAAAGAAGCCGATGGATTGCAAAACTCCGGTTATTGTATAGGAAAATCTTGCTCCACAGATGAAGCCAACTAATGCGACAAGGATCGCAGCTAGGGAAGAAAAAGCTAATAGTGCGAGGATCCTTCCAACGAAATCTCTCCACGGACTTATGGGCATTGACATCAGCTTTGAGAGTAAACCTCTTTCTCTGTCCTCGGCTATATTTCCAGGAAGGTTAGCTATCCCGGCGGTCATTAATGCGAACGTAATCATAGAAATGGTGATGGAACCTTTGATGTACGGTACTACTTCATCGGGAGTATTTCCTGTAAATGAGAAACTGCCTATGAGAACCCACATGATTGGCCAAGCTATTGTCCAGAAGAGTACAGTTTTTTGCCTTAGAAATTCCTTAATGGTCTTATCCAAAGTGGCTGTTATCTGACCCAACTTACCTCATCTCCGTAATGGTTTTTTCTGTCAGTTTAAAGAAGACGTCTTCAAGCGACGGTTTCACCGTTTCAATCTTCGTTGCCTTACACCCAATTGCATCAAGTGCTCTCACTATTTTAGGGGTTACCTTTCCAACGTCCTTGCAGTAGACTCTGTATCCTACATCGGTTTCTAACATCTTGTGTCTTTCACTAAAATTGCCTAGTACGTTGGCAACTTTTTCACTTCTTATCGTAGTTTCTACATTTATCACGTTCTTGAGACCGCTCATCTCTTTGAGTCTTTCTGGTTCATCTTCTGCTATGATTTCTCCTCTATCTATCAAGCCGACTTTTGAAGCCAATTCAGCATCCGCACCGATGTGAGTGATCAGTAGGATGGTTGTCTTCTCTCCTTTTACTTCTCTAATCAGGCCAAGAAACTTTCTTCTGGCTGACGGGTCTAATCCTGTGGTTGGCTCATCCAAGATCAAGATTTTCACACCGGGAAAAAGTGCGGTAGCAGCTTCTAACCTTTTTCTCATACCGCCTGAATAAACAGAAACTCTCTTGTCAGCATCCTCGGACAACCCGATCTTATTCAGCAACTCCTTAACTATCGTCTCCGCCTTGTTCTTTGGATAACCCAACAGTCGAGCAAAATACATCAAATTCTCTTTGCCAGTAAGAATTGGAGATGAGAAATTCTCCTGAGGAACGTAGCCTATGAATTCCCTTGCCTTCTCAGGCTTCCTCCCGTAGATTCGTATTTTTCCGCTGGTAGGAAACCTTACGGACGCCATTATAGAAGCAAGCGTAGTCTTTCCAGAACCATTAGGTCCCATGAGGGCGTAGAACTCTCCCTCTTCTATCTTCAAATTCACTTCTTTAAGGACTTCATTTTCTCCATACTTCTTGGTCAAATTTTCTACACATATGGCATCCATTGAGTTTCATTCATCCTATCTTTTCTATAATGGAACTGAAATTTTACCTTATAAATGCATGCGCGCGAAATTGAAGTTGAGCTTTGCAACTAGAACATCAAGTGTAGGGGAGGATTTGGAGAGCTTATATCGCATGAGCTTCGAATTGGCAAAGAAGTATCGATTTTCCTAATGTGAACTGTGTGAAGAGCATGCTCTAGGTTTTCATGAGTTCTTCCAATATAGAAAACATTGTTAAAACTTTAGTTACGATGTCTGTGAACGTTACTATGCCAACAAGTTTCTGTTTGTTCATAACAGGGATTTTTCTGACTTTTTTCTTTGCCATAAGTTTAGCTGCTTCGCCTATATTTGCTGTTTCGTTGATGGTTACGACTGGGCTGGTCATGACTTGCTTTGCAGTTAAGGTTTCCGGCGCTAAACATGGCTCCACCACCCTTCTGAGTATGTCACGTTCGGATATGACACCTACCGGCCTATCGCCTTGCACAACCACTATAGAGCCTATGTTAAACTTGTTCATAGTAGCCACAACCTCTTTGACGCTGCAATCTAATCGCACGACCTTCACATCTTTTGACATTACGTCTCTAACAAGAACTGTACCCGCCATCTTCTTGCCTCCAACCCATGCTCCAAACATTTTAGGCTTAATCCCTTATGTACTTTGACCACACCTACGTGCACGCTAGCTTAATGAATGCGTTTTTACTTGCGTTTTCTGAAGAACACTACATCTTGACAAGCGCAAACACGTAGCGAGCGAGTTAATCATGTTTGCATTATCACTTACTTTTCATTGGATTTTGGTTGTTTAATGAATAGTGCGGTCAGAATGAAGCATAGTACAATGCCAACTGACGCCATGATGAAGGATAATTCAGGATTGACTCGCTCGTAAACGAATCCTCCGATGAGACTTGCTGGGACAGTGAAGGCTGACCAAGCAACACCGAAAGCAGCGAACACTCTTCCTCTTCTTTCCTCCGGGATCAAGTCTGCCTCTAGAGAGGAATATGTCGGCTCGTAAAAAGACCATATGAAGGAGCCTACGATCCAGAGGGTTAGAACTTGTGTGAACATGCCGCAACGGATGAAGAGGAGGTATGTGAGTATGTCTGAGGCTGTTGTTGCTAGCAAGATTTTTCTTCGGCTGAATCTGTCCAACAATTTGCCTACTATGAGAATCTTTGACACGATGCTGATTGTGCTACCTGTAGCTGTGATGATGCCCCATTGCGTCGTTGTGACACCGATTATTTCTTTTGCGTAAACTATCCAGTACGGCTCAACCAAGCCGTATTCGAATGCCCATAAAATGTAGATGGCTGCTAGAGCGAGTGCTGAGCTGGGCATCCAAGACCATGTTTGCAAGTGCTCTTTGAAGGCATCTTTTATGAGCTTGCCTAATTGTTTAGGGCTATATTTTTCACCTGCTTGTCTGTTCTGAGGAGAAATCGTTTCTGTAAGCATGGATAATCGTATTATTCCAGCAGTTACGCCTGCTATGGCTAAGCCAATGTAAGCCCATTTCATTGGAACTAGAATCCCGTAAACGTCGATTAGGTAACCTCCGATGGAAGGCATTATAGCCCATGGAAGAAAACTTAAGCAACTGTAAAATGCGAAGGCTGTTCCTCTTTTCTGCTCGTTTATCGAGTCCGCCAGTATCGCCCAGAATGCAGGTTCAAATATCCAGCATATGTTGATTAAAATGACAGCCAAAATTAGGAATTCCCAGTCAGGTGCAAAAGCCACTAGGAATTGACTTAGCCCAAGCATCACGGTCATCCAGCCGATTAATTTCTTTCTCCCGTACAAGTCGGCTATGTGACCGCCTATTATTGCGAATATGACAAAAGTGGCGCTTCCAAAGGCTGCTATTAAGCCTATGCTTATTTCTGTTCCGCCTAATTCGAGGACGTATAGAGAAAAGTAGGTGTTACAGATGCTTGTGGGGATTCCCCATAGAGTTGATGTGAGGGTTAGCACTAAATAGTTGCGTGTCATGAAGCCGAAACGTGCCTTGTCCTCTCTTTTCATTTTTCACGCCGTCACAGGTTAACTTTGGTTTTGTTTTCAGGAAGTTTCTATGGTACATGCGAATCCTCTTCTACGATAACGGTTCTCCCTTAAAAAATTAACGATTTGACATACGCTCTTTTCCACTCGAAACTCCCTAAGGTTAAAAAAAGTGGTCACACCAGAAATTGCAATGCAGAAATAAGTGGAGAATCCATAAAACACTTAAAGCATAGATTCTTGTTTTTAGGAATGATCGAATATGAACATTGTAATGGCGAGTTTAGCAGAGTTAATACGCGAATACTTCAATCTAAGTCAATTGGCAAGCGAAATTGGCGCCTCAGTGATTGTGTTTGCATCTGCTATTATCGTTGGCTGGACAGTGTACTTCATTTTTGAGAGGTATTTCACTAGGTGGGCAAAAAAGACAAAAACGAAGATAGATGACGCCATACTGCGCAATATTAAAGCACCAATTTATCTTTTCGTCATCCTTGTTGGCGCATACTACGGTCTGGAGTCTCTCACTTTTCTAGACCCCTATTCAGGACTTCTGACGGCGATATTTACCATCGCTGAAATTCTGTTAATCACCTTCATAATAAGCAGGGTCATCAACGTTCTCATAAGCTGGTACACCGAGAAGAGCGCAAAGCGCGGAAAGAGGAGAAGTGAACACATTCTCTTTCTCTTTAAGAAGATCATTCAGATAATTGTTTACGTATTCGCATTCTTAGCTGTTCTAGCTGTTTTTAAACTCGATCTTTCAGGTGTAGTTGTTGGTCTCGGTGTTGGCGGTATAGCCATTGCCTTGGCATTGCAAACCATTCTAAGCGATGCTTTCAGCGCGTTCTCTATCTATTTTGACAAACCGTTTGAAATTGGCGATTTTATTGTTGTAGGTGACCAGTCTGGAACTGTTAAACAGATAGGGATGAAATCTACGCGATTGCAGCTGTTGCAGGGCGAGGAACTGATTATATCAAATAAGGAGCTTACGACAGCCAGTGTGAGGAATTTTAAGAAGCTGAAAAAACGCAGGATAGTCTTTACCCTTGGTGTAACCTGTGACACACCGCTCAAAAAACTCAAAAAAATTCCTGAAATCATATCAAAGATAATAGAAAAGATGGAATTAGCTGAGTTGGACAGAGTACATTTCAAAAAGATTGGAGATTTCAGCCTTAACTTCGAGGTAGTGTACTACATGAAAATAGGAGACTACGTTAAGTACATGGACACGCAGCAAGAGATCAACTACGCTATAATAGAAGCTTTCGAGAAGGAGGGCATAGAAATGGCGTTCCCCACACAGACAATCTTCTTAAACAAGAACCCCCAGTAAGAACAACATGTAACGCGCACTAATTTTTGGATTTACTTACACCCACGTGCACCACGAAAGCCAAATAGTTAATCAATTCTTGCATATTAACTAGACAATAGGAGACGATGAAATGAAGAGAATTCCTCGTAAGCCATCAAGACTAGACCCCCTCACAAGATTTAGCGGTGGACCGGATTGAGTAAACAGACGAACGATTAGTGACTTCTGGCAATGGACCTATTCAGGCATAATGCAAAACGTGGAACGTGGAGTTCTCGCAGAGTACATTGTTGCAACCCTGCTGGGCGTTGATAACGAGTTAAGAATCCCTTGGCTTGCTTATGACCTCAAACTGCCCAATGGAAAAACTCTCGAAGTCAAGACAATGTCGTTGTTACAGGCATGGTATCAAACAAGGTTGTCCAACCCCAGAGTTGTCATTAAACCTACTAGGAAATGGGACCCGAAAACCAATATCTTGGATGATACACCCAAATTCCACTCAGACCTGTACGTCATTTGCTTTTTCACAGCAGACAATCATGACACTGCTGACCCTCTCAACCTTGTTCAATGGGAGTTCTACGTGCTTCCAAAGAGGCGAATTGAAGGCATCTGGAAAGAGAGAAAATCGATTTCACTGAAATTTCTGAGAGAAAAATCCATCAAACCTACCGCCGCCTTCGAGTTAAGAGACGAAGTCGTAGAACTATGCAAATCAACAAGTGATGCGCACGCAAGTTGATGCGCATGATACGAATTGCTACCTGAAACATGTGTTGTCGGCAACATCTAAAAGGCTTTTAGAGTCCTGGAATTATCCGTGCGAAGAAATCAATCCCGACACAGCTTTAGTCCAGGAAGCTGTTCCACCACCAGCATTAGGCAGTCTGAACAACTCCGTATGGAGTGGAACCGATGGAAACCGCAGATGGGGTTCGGGAATCTTTTCAAAACACCCAGTTGAGGAAGTTAGTTTTGAAAATAGCTATTAAGGTTCAGTCATTGCAGGGGAAATAACTGTCTAGCACGCACATTTTATGGATTCGATGATTATTGATTGTGGTCTCGCTAATACTTCTCTAAGCGGCGGATGTTTCAGCAATCCTTTCCGTGTCGGTCTTGGCTCGACAAGCCTTGATACAACCAACTTACTTTTGTAGAGTGCATCAAAATAGTCCGTCAACGTTCTGTGGAAAGATGTGGTTGTAAATGGCTTCACAAGTCTCTCCATTTTCCATTGAACAGGATACTTGACTATTCCAAAATATCTTTTTGCCGCGCTTGTTCTCTTTCCGTCAGCAATTATCGTTTCGAAACAAGGATGAGGAACTGAAAAAACAAATCGCCCCCTATTCTTCAAAACCCTTGCTACTTCAGATATTGCCTTTTTGTAATTTTCAATGTCTTGAAGAGACATGAAACAAGTTACGAGGTCAAAATGGTTGCCTGAAAACTCTTTGAGGTCAGTGGCTTCCAAAACGTAGTAACATATACACAGCTTCTCTTTTGCTTCTCGTTTTGCTAGTTCTATCAGTTTTTCTGAGAAGTCTATCCCAGTTACTTTGGCGCCTTTTCTCGCTAGGATCCTTGTGTTGTATCCCTCTCCACACGCCAAGTCCAGTACAAGTCGATCTCTCACATCTCCTATTAATCTAAAGGTCGCAGGATTGTTGAGCTCATCTCTGTAGTAATCCTTACCTTTCCTCACAAAATCCACCCAAGATTCTGCAGCATCATTCCATTCTTTCTTTATGCCATCTTTCTTACGCAAGAAACTATCCCCCATTCTCTTCGCATACATAACTAAGCAATTACTTATTCTAAAAAGTAGCTTAATGCACGTGTTTCGCAATCAAAAGATTCTTTAAATAAAAAAGAGAAGTTGTCCAAGAGTTGATGGTATGCCACAAGCCAGATCTGCAGAAGAAGCAGAGTACAAAGAAATCTTCACGATGACGCAAGAAGCCTTCAGAAAAGCTGCAGATGGACGTTCAACAGGAGAATTTGAACGCAATATAGTTGAAGCTACAGTTGCTGCTGATCCAAACTTTCGCAAAGGAGACTTGAGAATCGTTGAGGCAGAAGGCAAAATCGTCAGCATGATGCTTATCATAAGGCGTCAAGTGAGAATCGGCAAGGCAATAGTTAACAACGCTATAGTTTCTCCAGTTGCGACTCGTGTAGGCCATGAAAAGAAAGGTTATTGCAGCTTAGTCATGCGAAACGCGATAAACTACATGAAACAGCAAGAATTCGACATCACAACTCTTTGGGGACATCCATGGCTATACACTCATTATGGATATTCGCCAGCCATGGTAAGCCCAAGCGTGGCAATAAAGCCGGAAAGGTGCCACACAACTGAAGTTAAAGACACGTTCACAATACAGTCTTATGAGGAAACACAAGCAAAAGCAGTCACGGACGTATATCACCAAAACACCATCAACCAAGTATTAGCAGAAATAAGAAACCCAGAACCATTCGAATGGAAGGTTCACAGCCCAAACGTCGAATTCCAAACAGTAATTGACAAAAAAGATACAGTGATAGGTTATTATTCAATCAGTCAAACCGCTCTGTCAGGCAGAAACCTACTGGAAATCGGAGTCGCCAATACGGAAGCGTGCAAAATAATCTTCAACAAACTGTTAGACTACGCAAAAGGAAAGAAACTGGCTGAACTAATCTGTCCAATGAGCCCACAACATCCATTCGCACAATTCGCATATTGGCAAAACGCGGAACTTAGAACAACAATGGCTAGTGGCGCTGGGTTCGGACGGATTCTAAACATGACCACTTTATTTGACAAAATGAAAAAGGAACTTGAAAATCGATTGAATCATTCAGAGTTTCACAATAAGACACTATCACTAGCCGTAAAAACGGGGAAAGAAACAACAACCTTTCTGATTAATGATGGAGAAATCACAGTTTCAACTGAACGAGAGAAAGCAGACTACACGTTAGAAGCACCATTACCTTCGTTGAATCCTCTTGTCACTGGATACAAGAGCATGCATGAACTCGTAGAGGAAAAAGACGCCACGATTAATAGTAATAAGGCAGGCACCGCAAAAAATCAAAATGGCATTCGATTAGTAGGTGTGCTTTTTCCGAAGGGCACGCCCTATGACGGCAACTTGCCCTTGGTTTGGGAGTAACCTCAGGCTTCGTGCATAGGCTCTCGTATCTTGCTATATGCTTATTAATATCACAGTTTCTATTTTTTCAACCGTTATATATAAGAGCGCTTGCTCCGTAGACTTTCCAAATGAGGCTTACAAATGCCTAAGATAGGTGTTTATGTTTGCCATTGCGGCTTGAACATCGCGGGTGTAGTTGATGTAGAAAAAGTTGTGGGATACGCTAAGAATTTGCCAGATGTCGCAGTAGCCAAACACCTCACTTATGTTTGTTCTGAACCTGGTCAGCGCATGATTCAAGAAGACATTCGAGAACATGGGCTTGACAGAATTGTAATTGCAACCTGTTC
>Ga0209986_10005377_pt1 | contig 10631 bp, 5 predicted proteins | sample BlataG_FD_183168 | JGI IMG/M metagenome (GOLD analysis project Ga0209986, IMG submission 183168) | Deep subsurface microbial communities from Black Sea to uncover new lineages of life (NeLLi) - Black_00105 metaG (SPAdes) (version 2) | ecosystem: Environmental > Aquatic > Marine > Oceanic >...
GAGTGGCAGCACACCGTCGGTGACGTGCTGAACAGCCTGATCGAGGCGGGGCTGCGGATCAAGGAGGTCAAGGAGTACCCGCACCTCCCTTGGAAGTACCTGGAATGCGCCGAGAGGGGGCTGGACGGCTACTGGAGGATAAAGGGGGACAGGCTGCCCCAGATGTGGAGCGTGGAAGCTGTCAAGATCTGACGCATCACGTTGAAGGGTGAGCTACTCCACGAATTTAAAGCCCGTTTCAGGCGGCTCCCACGTTATTCCCCTTCTCTTCTGGATGGATCTCATGACGTTCACCAGGTGCTCCCAGTGCTCCAAGTAGTTGGGGCCCAAGTAACGGACCCTCTGCTCGATGATGATGGGCCTCCATTTCTCCCAGCTCATGATGATGACCGCACCTGCGGCATCATAGATCATCTCAGGGTCGATCAGCCCGTTCTTCAGTAGCACCCCGTAGTTGTTGAACGAGTTCCAGAGCGTCAGCCTCTGGGCATACGCCTCCGTGTTGTTGTCGGAGCCGTACTTCCTCTCGAAGTCGGCGTAGTCGTCCCACTCCATGTACATGGTATCCAAGTAACGGGTCATACCCTCCATGCTTGACATCATGCTGTGTAACGACATGAAGAGCTGCGCCGCCCGCGTCCTGTTGGAGTTCCTCAGGACCATGGCGTAGTACAGGATGGAGACCATGATGCCGAGAAGGGGGAGAACGTAGATTACCTGGTCGAGGGTGACCATGATACGGAGTACAGTGACGATGGAATAAGATTATCTATTGGCCTTCAAGCGACGGCCCCTTCGCTGCAGCAGTCTCGTCGGGGAACCTGTTTAAACGAGGGATACCAGAATACTGGCGTGGCGTCGACGGCCATGAGTTTTCTTCCCCTCCCATAGTCGCCCTGCTTGCTGCTGACCATGGAGCCGTCGACGATGCCGCTGATGCCCTCCACGTCAACGCTGATGAAGAACTTCATAAGTAATTTAAAAAGATACAAACGAAAAAAACTTGGTTTACTACATACCAAACATACGAAAAGGTTGTTGTCACTTAATTTTTAAAAAGTTTTAAATATAAATATTAAATAATATGGAAAGGAATTGACTAAATATATGAATTCTTATCAGGAAGAGGACTTGATAGTTCGCTGGCTGATAACAGAAGTAGCTAATTATGAGATGGAAAAGGGCTACTACAAGTTTTCATATTTAAAAAATAAATTACATGTTACACGGATGCACAAAATTGTGTTTAATTTGCTTATGGATTATGATATGGATGTAACTCGAAGTTGGTATAGACATGGAGGATTTATTCATAATGGCTATATGAGCGGTAATTCTTATGAAAATCAATTATATGAAGCGTATAAAAACAGGGAAAAAAGGTTACAATTTTTCAGAGATAAAATTAAAAAAATAAATATAGATATTGATTGTGTTATGTCCTTTTTATATACACATACTGGTGATGTGTTATCCAAATCTATGAATGAATATTTATATGAATTTTACGAAAAAGCCCCTAAACCATATGTTAATATATATTTAGCTAAACATGAGTTTGGGTCCATACTTCAAAGAATAGAAAAAATAAAAGATTCTAAACATATCTTTGATAATCTTGATCGAATTAGCGATGGTTTATTAAATCTTGAAAAAGAAATATATAAGTTTGAAACTGATGAATTTAATGATGTTGGTATTGAATTTATAAAGAATACAGAAAATATAATTATATCAACTAAATTTATAAAAATAATGGAGAGACAATTAAAACATAGACAAGTGTTATTATATAATTCACTATCAGAATTATTCAATAATAAAGTATGGTCTTTATATGCATCATATATTTCATCAAAAACTGTATGCGGTCCAAATGCATATCTAGAAAAAGAACAACAGAAAGCAAACATTCTGAAATATCATCCAGCTGCCATTAAAAATATTGAAGAATATTCAAATCGTATTTCAAGATACAAACTTAAACCAATTTGGTCAATGGCGAATCAAGTATACAAAAATACATATACTAATAAAAAACTAAATGATACGATAAAAAGAATTCAAAGTATATGATTTTTGAAGAGGATAATATGGATAATTTCGTATTTGATACAAATGTTTTTTTCGCATACGCGGATGAGGATTCTAAATATCATATGAAAACGCATTTTTTATTTGATAATGATTATGAACTTTTTTCAAGTAAAAAAGTAAAGAGAGAATCACAAAGCGTCATAAGACGTCACGGCGAGATACTAACGGATTTGTCTGAGAGTGTTTCTTCTGGTGAATCAATAGAAGACTATCTTGAAAAGAATGTTGAGTTAGAGAATGACAAGAGATATTTTGCAGAAAAAATAGAGCTTTTTAAAGAAAATAATCCAAAAGACATTATTCGGCAATTAAAAGATTTGAATAAATTAACGGAACTAGGTGTGGGTGAGGCTTTTCAGAGAATCATTAATGAGTTAATAAACGATCATCAGAATATAGATTTAGAGCAAGCCCTACGTATGCACATAACAAACCGTGAGGATAGGCATATTCTAGTTGACGTTGTGTGTTGGCACGACAATTCGTTTGAATGTCATTTTTTAACTGCAGATAGTGAAGATTTTTTAAAAAGAAGAAGAGCCATAAGACGGACAATAGCAAATTGCATAAATTGTGAAATCGGCGATTTATTGTTGAAGATCATTTCATATCGAGATATAAAATAAAATATGTTACTGGTATTCTTAGATAAACTAGGACAAGATTGACAAAAGAATTTCGAGGTATCGTTTTACAGGCCCGCGTTGAAGATGTTGATGTGCAAATTGATTTCGATAATTACGGAGGCATCCATAACAACTTGTTTCCTCATCGCAATTACAGTTACCACTAACCCGATTTAGAGCCGCTTCTAAACAGGATTTTAAAATGTCCTGTTCTTCAAGCCTAGCAACAAGACCAGCCCCCCCAGGAACATTATCATAAAGGACAATTGGAGGAATATAATATTCAACCTGATGTACGACAGTTGCATTAAGATCTGTTGAAGGGACACCTAATACCTCAGCAGCTCCCTCAACAAGGGCATAAGCCAAAGAATATGCAAACCAGATGGGATCAATAGCTTCTGGTCGTGGGATGAATTGGAGTTGTAAAACATCTGTAACAAATTCATGTCCCAAAGACACTTGTGAAAGAGTTCCCCGACATTCACTTCCATATGGGGTTTGGTGTGATTTGGGGCGGCGTCGGAAACCTGCTCCACATCTTTCACAAATATAGAATCCCTCGCTTCTCCTTCCCTCACATATGACAGTTAATTGACCACTGGATGCTTTTTTCAATACAAGAAGTGAAGAACCATCAGGGGCATTGATGAAGTTTGAATCACCGCCTCCATCAATATAACTTGTGAAATAAGGACGAGAAGTAAAAACTCTTGCAGGACGATGGGTTGGATCTTTTGGTGGCTCTTGTTTAGTTATGAATCCAAAACGAGGAATAATGTACTTAAAAACGGTAAGATCACACCCACAAGGAGTCAGCGGCTCTTGGTCTCCAAGACCCCACTGTAGAAATACGTTGTGACGGGCACATCTTTTGTATAGTCTTATTGGCCATTCTTTTTCAGCTACTTTTTTTATGCCATATGAGGTCCACAACTTTTTATTCGCAACTAATTTACTAGTCGGAGCAAATTCAGAAATAGCTATACTAAGATTCCTTTGTAACATAATTGCGTAATTTTCATGACTGTGACTAGCCTTTTGAGTATCTAGCTCGACAACATCTACAGGAAAACTATATTTCGGAATAACCACTTTTCGAGATAAAAAGTTAAGAACGTTTTCTCCCGCAATTGTATTAGCTCGTCTTCTAGCCCAATCAGCTGCTCGATACTGTCTATTATTACGAGATTCTTCTTCAACAATTAATACATTAATAAAGTCGCTAGATATCTCTGCTTCAGCAAGGGAAAACTTACTTTCTTCATCATCAAAGGAAGCGTCATCCTCATAACACGAAATTTTATTGATCCAATTTCCTGTGGTTAGTCCAATATCATCAAACAACAACGGGGGCACTATAGTTTCTAGTGTTTGGGTTAATTTTGCACGGTTTGATTGTAAGAATGAATGAAAAGAAGATACCCCTGTAGGATTAGATAAATCTCCAAATAGACTTTCTACAGTTCTAAATCTATCAGGGTATTCTCTGAAAAACGCGGATAATGCAGTTGCTGTAATATGACGGAGGATGATCTTTTCATTTCTCACCCTTAATGTTGGAGGCTGTATTTTTCCATTTAATATCCTTTCTGGTTTAGCGAAATGATATAGGTCGTGGGGACTTCGTCTACAAAAAGTGACAGCAAACCCTGGATATCCACTTCTTCGTCCTGAACGTCCTACTCTTTGGGTATAGTTGAAGGATTCTGGAGGAACATTTCTCAAGAATACAGTATCAAGATTTCCTAAATCCACTCCAAGTTCAAATGTAGTTGAACAACTAAGTACATTGATTCGGTCATCTCTGAAATCGCGCTGTATTTTTCTTGCTTTGTCTTTATCCAGTTGTGCGGTATGTTCTTCAACGATTAGTGACCCAGGTAAATCAGTTTCATACAAATAACGATAATGATTAATTGTCAGATCACCTATTCGGGTAGCATCTAAGGTACCAGAACAACGGTATCTTTGACACACATCCTCAACGGAAAGAGTCTGAAGACGTCCACAAGTTCTACATTTGTAAATTATATTATCTTTAGGAAGAGAACGTATTCTCCACCAATCAGGATTTAATCTCCTACCATCATCTACATGAAGCAAAAGCCTATCTGTGGAGGAGGGCGCTTTTTCATCGTTATTTCGAATGCTTTCCCAAATAGTTCTTAAAGTTTCAACTGCGTGGTCTGTCGCTTCATTTTCGGATACGCCTTTTTTAACTAATATTTTTTCAAGATAACGTGCTCGTTTTCCAGTTTTTCCATCCCAACTTTGTACACCATACTGACCCCCTGGTTTTCCAATTTTTATTCGCAGCTGAGATTCGATTAAGTTTAGATCTTTCCACGACATAGACACTCCACGTTCTGTCCTAATTTCAACCGCTTTATCAGACCTCATAAAGTTAAGTAAAATAAAAACCAAATTTTGTGCTTCATTTTCAGATAACGACCACGGCGAATTATTCAGAATATCTGGAACTTCAAACCAATAGGGCCATTTTAATGACCATTGGATGAGACCTACACCCTCAAGTGAAATTCTTGGCTCATCAGTTACGAATTCGCGGTATATGCCTTTCCAAGTATTTTGTCTAAGTGCGATTTCTCCTATTGAAGATGGAAATACATTGTTATCAGAATAACTGGTACGCAACCCAACTGACAGCTCTTGTAGAGATAACCCATCGTTAGTAAAACCTTCTAAATCTCGAATTACATTCAGCAATAAATTACGGTTCAAGATGTTTTTATACGAATCTTCGAGATACCATGCAAAAAACGCTGCTTGTTGACGACTATCAGCAAAAGCTAGTATTTTTTTTCTATCTAAAGGAAGATGTTGATAGAGGGTCGTAGCTATTACGGCGTGAGGTCCGTCTGTTCCATGTACCACTTCTCGTACAGGATCATGACCAGAGGCGTGATATCCACAAGCACCACATTTTGCGATCTGATCCTTTCTATCTTCATCCTTTGGTGGCTCCTCCTTAATTACTCGGATAGAATTGTTATGGCCACAATTCGTTTGGTCTCGACTAATTGCACCACACTGTACACATAATTGATACTCGGAACGATTCTGACCATTCCTTGTCTCATGATCATCTAAGGCCCAAATTTCATCAATCGGTCTAAAGAAGGTCGCTCCAAAGTTAAAATGACTAGGATCACGGATCGCTTCACCTAATCCTTGTCGGAAATTTTTCTGACCTACGAAATAATGTTGACCGCATTCTTTACATAATGCAACTTCAAACGCTTGGTATTCGTTATCACCTAATGTTCTCTCAAGAAATACCTTTTTTTCTGGCCAATAGGCTACAAATGCGCCTTCAAGGGATCTTAAGAAAAGATGATAACGAGCGGATAACAAGGGTACATTTTCAATCGGTTTCTTTGCTCTTACTAGTAGTTGAACTAACTTTGATAGTGCAGTGATACGCTGATTATCTGGTAAATCGTCGAAAATTATGTCAGATAGATTTCGAACTTTGAGAGGGTTCCCTGAAATTTGTTGACGGAGATGTAGGGAACGAGAGTCTTGTTGTAAAAGGGCTCCAATTGTTTTTGGAAGGTCTAAATGTGCCTGAATTAGAATATTATTTTTTTCAGCTATTTCAGCAATCAAAGAATTGGCATCAACTCGTTCCGAATTTAAGATATCACTTAATTCAGTATACACATCACTCGATAAGAGAACAGTGGTTGTATCTCTGATAGGTTCTGTTTCTCCTAAAATAATATCTTCATCAAAAAAGGGTTCGTCAAATAGTTCAGAAGTAAAGGACGCTACTTCATCTTTTTGGTCTTCTTCACTAACGAGTGTTGCACTGGTAGCTATACAACTAAAACCGTCTGATCGTCCGCCTTCTCTCAGCCTATTTTTTAGACGTCGCATAAGCATGGCCATCTCAATACCACGCGACCCTCGATATTGATGCGCCTCATCCAGGACAATAAATTTCCACCCTTTTGCCATATCATTATCAAAAAGAGGACTATCATCGGGACGTAGTAAAAGATACTCCAGCATCGAATAGTTCGTTAATAATATATTTGGAGGAGACTCTCGAATCTCATCTCTAAATATTAACTCACCATGAACGATCTCATCATTCTCAGTTATACAGAAATCTAGTTGATCCCTATCTGATTTATAATCACGTGCATGACGATGTCCGTCATTCTCATCTTCTGGAGTTTCACCGATATATTGACCAAACGTAAATCGAAATGGCGACCTTTCATCTTTCAGACTCTTACATAGAATTCTTAATCTATCGCGTTGGTCATTCGCCAATGCGTTCATAGGATATAAGATTAACGCGCGAACTCCAGGACCTAAAGTTCCTGCTTTGAACTGCTTATACAAATGGAGTAAAATTGGGTAGAGAAAAGCCTCTGTTTTTCCACTGCCTGTACCTGTGGCTACTACAATATTATGTCCTTCGAAGGCTTTGCTAATTGCTTTTTCTTGATGCAGATACAAAGGTTTATTCAATAATGCATTTATAAACCCTTCATCCGTTTGGAAATCTAGTTTTTTCTCGAAGAAATCTCGTGGAGAGTCTCCGGTCTTAAAAACAGGAGTAGCTTCGAGATATGGCCCTTGAGTTAAATGTCCTGATTTCAGTGCCTTATCAAATGATTGGCGAAGTTCTGGGTCTTTGAAATAAAAAGAAGTTTCTAAATATCGACGATATCTATCTTCAATCTCCTGACTTAATTCGATCGGGTTCATAACATCATATCCTTACGAAATCCTCGTACCTTTACGCCTCCAAAATCATTCATTCGTTTAAGTTTCGTTTTTAACTCCTCATCAAGTGCCATTAACGCTCGTGCTAGTGCGTGAGTAACAGCTCTTGCTTGTTGATTGGTGTGAGGGCTACTACCTTTAACTATTATATGTACTTGAACATTTAATAATATCTCACCTACTTCATCAATATTCAGAAGACGTTCAAGGAATAATTTCGCTTTTTTTGGCGCATTTTCAAAATATTTCCATAAAAACTCATCATTAACGATTATTTCTGATGGCCCAGAGTAAATCATAGCTTTAGCTATAGCTGTTCTTTTTCTCCCAAACCCATAGCAAATTGGTTTCAAGAGAGAAGGTTGGTCAGGAACAGGAGTTAATAGTTCTGATTCAAGAATAGCTACGTTACATTGATGACGGCAATCGTCGTGCTCAATCCAAACTGAAAGAGTGCCATCGAGTCCCTTGTTTTCAACTTCAGATGTATCTCCGAAATTTCGTAAAGGAAAGAAAGCTGTCTTGTCATTGACCAAAGCATTGAAGGCTTGTAATCTTTTTTGCCCAAACCCGACAAACATTTTATCTGAGACCCAACGAGGCCTAGGAAATTTTAGATATAATGCTTTGTTGGAGGTTGGTGAAAAATCGTCCCGAGTTAGCAGTATCGGTAAATCAGTCCACACAGAGGGGAGATTATCTTCACGTTCAATTCCCCACCAAATCCGTTCAACATTAATGTTAAGCTCAACATGAGGCCCTTCAGGAGGCCCAACTATCCAAAATGTATCATCGCAAATATCTTTTGCGGGTATTTTAAAGATGGTACTATTTTCCTCACGTAATATCTCAACATCATTGTCTAGATCATGTTTCGATTCTATCGTAAAATGTGAATCGTGTGAAAGTTCCACGTGAACTACACCATGTCCCTCGTCTGAAGGAATAAAGGGAGGTTGCATAACATTGATTGAAGTTAGTCCCTGAATAAACCTAAAATCAATACTCTCAATTAGATCGAAGGCAAGGTCATAAAATCGAATAAAATACCAACCACCATTTCTTGATGTGACCTCGGAAGGCAACTCTTGACTTGGTTCAATGTTTCTCGGAACAAATTCAGTTCGCCATCTTCCGATTCCACTACCTTCTTCACCAATTATCAGAGAACTTACATCAGTCCAGCCAAGACCGTTCATAGATTTTACTTCTATTGGGCCTTCCCCAAATAGCGGCCCCATTTTTTCATGGCTGTTACATAATTGATTACCTACAAGTACGAATCGTTCTGAAACAGATTCTATTGTTACTTGGTCATCATTTTCAGTACGGAACCCGATCCTATTTTCATCACCCTTAATCAAATTAAAAAAATGTCCTTTGTACCCATGAATTTTCACAGGTTCAGGATGAGCTAGAGCAGGACCTGATACCTCAAAATCTCGAGTCCATGTTTCGGGGGTTATAACAAGAAATGCCCCATAGGAGGGATTCTTAACGTAACGACCACTGGTTAAATTACCCCAGCTTAATTTGAATAAATAATAGTCTTCTGAAATCGGAATTGAATCATTGGTAATTGTCTCATATTGTATTTCGACGGTCCTGTTGAGATCATTCAATATCCATCGATATTCATCAAATTCGTCTTGAGGTAAACACACTGCATCTTGAGTTAATACTGGGTTTTCAGCAATTTTATCCTCAGGCATGTCTACTCCCACATACCATACTCTTTCTCTTTGCCAACAAACGAGTTCGGGTCTTGATTGATATTGACGAACTATCCCTGCGTAACCTGGTTTTGTTTCTCCTTCAGTTCGGGGTTTGCCTCCTCTTTTAATAGGAGCTGTTTTTTTACGTTTTTTATTCGTTTTTTTCTTTTTTTCCCTCGTGACAGGTTTGAAAATAGGTTCCGGGTCAATAATTTCCTTATTATCAACAGAATCAGGGACTGTTTCTTCTTTTGAAATGTCATTCTTAATAATTAATTCAGGATCAAAATCTGCATCTGAAGATTCATCTATTAAAATTGCATCAGGAACAAACACTGCCGTTGAATCCATATCTTTTCGGCATTCCTTTTCGTCTATAATCCTCGAATCATTTGTTTCGAGATTTGAAACAGAGGCCTTCAATATTCTTTGACTTTCTTCATCAATTGAGGCGGACGAAACATGATTTGCTGAAATAACGTCGAAAGATAATAAAGACTCAGCAGTTTCCTCAATTACTTCGATAATGGAGTCATCTTCTGGGGAAAAGTCCTTGAATATTTCATTCGAACGGGTAGATCTTAATATTAAAAAGAGAATAATCAAGCAAAGAAAGATTCCTGCATATACGATTATCATTTTTCCGCCAGAGGTCCCTACATTAGTTTATTTCACATGAATAAAAAAATCTTCGTTATTACTATATGAATATAAATTTAAGCAGAGGGATGTGTGTGTTTCTGTAGTTATAGATCACCGTGCGGATACAACACCCATGTTCAACAAGATACTAGTCACCCTAGACGGATCAAGACCCAAGCCTACACGCACTAGAAGCAGCAGCAGAGATGGCGGCACAGAACAAGGCAGAGCTAATCATACTCAGCGTCATCCTCTCGATTCCACTACTGGGTATAGAAGGCGAGATACCCCCACCTGCCGGATCTCAACGACACCATCGAGGAGAGCTACGACAAGTCACCGGGCTTCCTGATTAAAGCTTTAAATCATTTTTGATACCTTCATTATGATTTCTATGATCAAGAGAGAAACCATCTACTACGAGAACGGAGGCGCTGAGCACACAGAAGCCACATTGAATGCCGTTCTCGACGCAGCCAAAGAGCTGGGAATCAAGACCGTGCTCGTCGCCAGCACAAGCGGCGACACCGGAGCCAAGGCAGCAGAGCTCTTCAAAGACAGCGGCGTCCAGCTCATAGTCGTAGGCCACCAGACGGGCTTCCCAGCCGCAGGCGTCCAGCAGTTCAAAACCGAGAACTGGGAGCGCATCGAGGCTCTCGGCGGCGTCGTGAACCTCGGCACCGACGTGCTCACCAACAGCATCAGGCAGCGACAGCGGCTGGGGCACAGCCCCATGAGCATCATAACCCAGAGCCTCATAGCGATGAAGGTCAAGGTGAACGCGGAG
>Ga0209986_10005378_pt1 | contig 10630 bp, 11 predicted proteins | sample BlataG_FD_183168 | JGI IMG/M metagenome (GOLD analysis project Ga0209986, IMG submission 183168) | Deep subsurface microbial communities from Black Sea to uncover new lineages of life (NeLLi) - Black_00105 metaG (SPAdes) (version 2) | ecosystem: Environmental > Aquatic > Marine > Oceanic >...
TGCCCCGGACAGAGAAAAGCATCTATATTATGATTCTTCTCAGACACAAGAGCACACATTGCCGGCACAACCAGTTTGTGTCCGCTTAGAATGCAAAAGTTGTCGACCGACTCCGCTGCCGCTTCTTGCACCACAACTGCTGTAGCCGGTGCAGTTGTTTCAAAGCCGACCGCAACAAATACAACTTTTTTTCCGGGATTGTCTTTCGCCAATTGCAGAGCATCTTCGCTGCTGAGAACAACCTTGACATTGTCATTTGGTTGTTTTGTTTCAAGCGAGCCGCCTTTGCCTGGCACGCGAATCATATCGCCATACGTGGCAATCAAAACATCATCGCGGTCAGCCAATTGCAAAACAACATCAATATAGCCCTGGTCGGTGACACAGACCGGACAGCCCGGACCGGACAAAAGTTTTAGCTTGACTGGCAAAATTGACCTTATGCCGTTGCGAAAAATCGACACAGTATGCGTACCACAAACCTCCATTATATTGATTTGTCGCCCCAACCTCTCGCAGGCTTCATTCATTAGTTGCCGGGCCTTATAAATTCTCTCAAGCATGAAAATCTGACTTTATCCCGAAACTTTGTTTGGCGTTTCTTCGAAATTGGCAATTTCCGCAAGAAGCTGCCATGTCTCTTTCGCTTCTTCTTCATCGACAAGCGATATGGCAAAACCGGCGTGTATCAGCACCAGGTCGCCCAATTTGGCCTCCGGCAGCAGGGTGGTTTTAGCTTTCCAGCGGTTGCCCATCGCATCAACAACCGCATTATCTTTCTCTAACTCTACTATCCTTGCAGGTATCGCCAAACACATAATTCGTCGCTCGAGACTCGTGACTCTATTTACATTAAACCCTGATATGGTCAATCTGGTTTGCATTTTATTGACTGAAGTGCTCAGGGTCAACCCTATATCTGGCAAGGGAAAAGATACCCCAACATCAGAGATTTTGTAAAAGAGCTTGACAGGGAAATATAAGAGTTTATTCTTGATACTCGGTAATTAAGCGTTTTAATCAGGAATGTTAGTCAAAATTTATCAGAGTTGTCTATGGACATAGAACGACTTCTCCACGAAAAACGCGATGACATCCGTACTATTGCATCCAAGCACGGCGCATACAACATTCGTATTTTTGGTTCTGCGGTGCGGGGCGAAGCCGGTCCGGATAGTGATATTGATTTTCTCATTGACGTAGGTTCAACTGCAAGTTCGTGGTTTCCTGCTGGTCTGATATTGGACCTTGAAGAAATTCTTGGCCGGCGTGTCGAGATCGTAACAGAAAAAGCGCTCAGTCCTTACATCCGCGACTATGTACTTCGCGAGGCTATACCGTTATGAAAGACGACGCCGTTTATCTGCGTCATGTCCGGGAATGCATCCGGCGCATTGAGGAAAATGTCGCTGACGGTAGAGACCGTTTCCTGGCATCGCACACTCTTCAGGATGCAGTGCTCAGAAACTTTCAAACGATGGCCGAATCGACCCAGCGCCTCTCAAAAGATTTGAAAGCGAAATATCCTGACATAGAGTGGCACCGTATCGCGGCATTTCGTAATATCCTTGTTCACGATTACCTTGGTGTAGATATAGAAAGAGTCTGGGAGATTACACAGCGCGAAGTACCTCAGCTAAAACAGGCTATTCTGACTATGCTGGACAAGGGATATAGGCCATCGACTTGATAGCGAGACTAAAACACTTATTGATATGCCTTCGGTCAACCTCATGCTTGGAAGATGATTATCATTCTGAGGCGAAGCCAAAGAATCCAGCCTTAATTCAGAAACGGCATGGGCTAACACCGTTTGATTAATCTCTACTACTTGACGTGTCAAACTACGCGAAAGAGCCTGTCTTTAGCGTAGGAAAGAATCCAAATACCTTTGTCGTAAGGATTCCGCGACAAATCTAATTGAGCCTTAATATTATTCACTTCTAAGTCCCAATCCGGGTCTGCTGGACACATGTCTCGTACCACAAGAGCAATATTCGGACCGTAGTCTTTTTTCAGCTTTGCCTGAATTCTGTTTACAAGCATCGCGCTAATATTCCCAGGGAGTGAACTGACCCACTTTAACTCACTCGCTTTTCCAGCCTCCACCTCTGCTCCATGAGCCTGCAATGATTCTAGATTGCGGTGGTCCGAACGACCTAAGAGTGCCTGAATGTCGCCAAGCCAGCCTTCAGTCATCGTTATCTCCAAATAAAGTATATTATCCGCTGGGTCGACACAACGTACATCCGGATTTGGGGGCTGGAGGAGCTTGTTGAACTGATAAGATGTTTTCATCATAGGGTTGTACAGCTTAAGAAAGCCTTCGGCTGTTGCTTTTTCGATAGCTTTTTTCTCATTTTTCATAAGCTTGGCGGCAATTGCCGCCTGGCCGACAGATATCCCACCGTCATTGGACGGAAAATCACGGTTAAATAATACGCGAAAACCAGTTTCCTTCAATAGTTTTACCAGGCGATCTGTCAGATATCGATTGCAAAAAACTCCGCCGCTTAACGCAACCGCATTTAGCTTTTTGCTTTCCCTTGCTTTCTTAGCCATCTCCAATAGCGCAGCCGCTATAGTATTGTGGAATTTTGCCGAGATAACACCGGCTGCTTGCCTTTCTCGAACATCGCCAATTAGCTGTTCTACCATCTTACGCAAGTCAAGCTGTAACGGTTTGCCAGCCCTGTCAATGAATTTGAAATCATAGTGTTCTTCAACACCGCTCTCGGCGATTGCCTCCAGTGCCATCGGGAGCTGTGCCTCAAAATGATTGTAGCTGCCCAATCCGAGCACAGCGGCAACGGCATCGAAAACCCGGCCCAGACTCGAAGTTTCAACAGTGTTGATTCGTTTGTCGAGCTGCTCGGATATTATTTGTTGCTTGGTTACGTCTGGCTCGATTTGCTCAAGCAGCCATCGAAATCCCTCTAATTTAAAATCGTCGCCGTAGGTTTTCTTAAGCAGCCCCAGAAGCGGCCTTATTGCTTCTTTACTTGCTCTGTCCGCACCTGCCAGGAGATAGTAAGCCAAGTGGCCAAATCGTTCAAAATCATCTAACGATGCAATCAGACACTCGCAGCCCCAAATTGTCCCGTCTGTGCCGTAGCCGGTGCCGTCACACGCAAGCCCAATGACAGGCCCGACCAACCCGTACTCAGCCAAAACGGAAGCAATGTGGGCCCAGTGATGCTGAACCTGAATAACCCTTACGTCAGGGAGCGAAAAAGCGTGCTGTGTGGAAAGATAACCTGGGTGAAGGTCGCATACTATCACTCTTGGCTCGACCTCGAACAGCTTTCGCAGATGCTCGATTGAATTAATATAGTGATGATAGACTTCCGCGTCTTCCAGATCGCCTATGTGTTCACTGCAGATAAGCTGATTCTGCTTTGCAAAACAGAAAGTGTTTTTTAAATCACCGCCGGCGGCAAGTATGTCCTGGCTGCAACTTTCCTCAACCAGAATCGGCGTTGGAACATAACCTCTGGCTCGTCTTAAAAGTGCCGGCTTGCCATCTACGAAATGCACTATCGAGTCATCAACTCGTCGATATATGTCTCTATCGTGCATCAAAAAAGCATCCGCAATCCCGCCAAGCCTCTCCAGTGCCTGCCCATTCTCGCAAATCAGCGGCTCATCGGAAATGTTACCGCTGGTCATCACCAAAACTTCAAGATTCTGCTCAAACAAAAGGTGGTGCAGCGGCGTATAACAGAGCATAAAGCCGAAGGTGTCAACGCCACTCGCGACCGATGCAGCTATCGCCGAGCTTTTCTTCTTTGGCATCAAGACAATAGGGGCCTGAGGACTTCTCAGGAGTTTCTCCGCCAACTCGCTCACGATTGCATATTCTCTTATTTTTCTAATTGAGTCAGTCATCATAGCAAAAGGCTTGTGGTCTCGCCTTTTGCGCTGCCGCAATCTCTCCACCGCCTTGTTATTGAGCGCATCAACAGCTAAGTGAAATCCCCCGATTCCCTTTATGGCAACAACTTTCCCGTCCAAAAGCAACCGAGTTGTTTCGGCAATCACTTTGCCGGTTTGTGCTTCTATTGTTTTGCCTTTGTTGTCTGTCAATGAAATTTTCGGCCCGCAGCTACCACAGGCAACGGGCTGGGCATGAAAACGCCGGTCGGCTACATCGCTGTACTGAGCGGCGCATTTATCGCACATTTTGAAAACCAACATAGTAGTATTAGGCCTATCGTACGGAATGGTTTTGACTATTGAATACCGTGGTCCGCAATTCGTGCAGTTAATAAACGGATAGCCGTACCGAAAATCTTTTTTGTCTGCCATTTCTGCAAGGCAGTCCCTGCACGTGGCGATATCAGCCGTCACCTGTGATAGAGCTGTGCCCTGTAAGTCACTGGCTTTGATGATGAATTCTTTTTCGCCCTCGATTACAGCCACGTGAACGGCTTCGCAGGATTTTATCTCTGCCAACGGCGGCTTATCGTCAGAATGCAGACGGGTTAAAAATTCAGCTATTTTTTCCTCTCCGCCTTGCAGTTCGATTGTTACGCCCTTTGTGTCGTTGCAGACAAATCCCGAAAGCCCCAGTTGACGGGCTATTCTGTAAACAGCCGGGCGGAAGCCAACGCCCTGTACACGCCCCGTAATGAGTATCGTTTGTCTTTTAATCAAAGTTCTTAATCTTTATCCGTAAATCCTGCCGATATGGATTATTGATAGAACCCAAACCCGAAGGATTATTGTACCTGGGCTGTATGAAAAAGGCAATCGCCTGTTACACTGCCACTCGGCTGCAAACGGAGGGCCAATGGTGAAGAATTTATTTGTCAAAGTTGGCTTTTTGTGCTAATATTGCTGTATACTGGGGCCATAGCTCAGTTGGGAGAGCGCTTGCATGGCATGCAAGAGGTCGTGGGTTCGAATCCCATTGGCTCCATTCTCCCAACCTCTTTATTTATAAGCACTTGCCTTTCGCTAATCATTTACTTTGCACGCTCAGTTTAGGTGTACAAAAAGATTATAAAGAAGCCTTTAAATGGTGTATGAAAGCGGCTGAGAAGAGGCATAAGGAGGCTCAATTCAACCTGGGTAATATGTATTACAAAGGTGAAGGAGTGCAACAAGATTATGTAAAAGCTTACAAGTGGTATATTCTTTCAAGTAACCAGAACCACACAGAAGCAATTCAAGCAAGGGATAGAATGAGAAAAGAAATGAATCCCGAGAACATTTCTGAAGCTGAGAAACAAGCCAATGCGTTCAAGGTTACTAAGGATAGATGAACTTAACTGTTGCGGGTAGTGTCAAGAATCTTTCGCAGATTTTGCAAAAGATAAGGGATATAAAGTAGGAGCTGTGTGACCGTTGGGATTTATTATAACCGGTTAATCTAATTGACGAAGCAAACCCAGCAAATTAATGTACCGCCTTTGATGTGCACCTGCGACAGCTTAAATATGCTTCGTTGGTCTTGCATAGTTACCATCCGCCCCATAATCCTGTGTTGTGAGTTTAGCAAGAGCAGTATTTCTTTGTGTACAAGGATTACAGCCCTGCCTGCAAGATGATTCACGAGCCGGGATGTTCATTGTACGAAGCAAAGCCTGCGAACAAATACGCAGCAAATGGCAATTTATTCCTGGTCGTAAAGCTATAAGAAAGGGGCCGGCCTCTTGAAAGCCGGCCTTTTTTCCTGCCAATGGTTAAAGTTTAATCCGTGGCGTACCTTTTCATCCCTTCCATCCAAGCCGGCCATATCGGTTCGGTGGCAGCAGCTCGGTCCTGAGGCCACTGCTTATGCCACCAGATCTCCCACAATTCCTTGAGCCCTACTCTTTTGACAGACCAATCCATAAAGAGGGCGTTTACATAGTCGCCGTGCCGCTTGAGGCACGAACGCCTTATCTCCTCTGCATTTGGTGTCCACAAATCGTTCTCATGTTCCGGAGGGTTGTCCACGGGAAGTGGGTCAGCATTCGCCCATTGGGCACAGACCATAATTGGCCCATAGGATGAACCTGCAGTATATGGCGTCTTCCAGAAACCATCCTGTACGCCTTTTTGCGACTTATTCTCATTTGAAGCCCAAAGATTTATTGTATAGCTGCTAATGGCAGGCAAATCAGCGGGCCAACCATAATCTACCCAGTCGTCCAAATTACCCGGGTAAATCCCCCAGGCCATATACGGGTTCCGCCCTCCTTGTTCCACGGTTTTTTTAGCTGCCGGACACAACAGCATCTCGCACAATGTCTTTGGATCCTCGCCCTTCCAGTGGTACTTCCATATAATCGCCGGCCAGTGGTTTGAGGCATCCCTATTCTGGAAAAATCCTTTTTTCTTGCCCCAATCCTCATTTTCACATTCGTCTACAAAGAACTTCCAGATGATGGCCCATTGATGCAGGTTCTCCTTGCACAAAGCTGCCTGTGCGTGTTTCTTCGCTTTGTTTAGAGCCGGCATCAATATCGACATCAACAGCGCAATGATGGAAATCACAACCAAAAGCTCTATTAGCGTAAACCCCCTTAGAAAACTTTTACTTACCCTTTTTCCTCTGTTCATAATGATACACGTTCCTTTTTGATAGAGCAGCTTATTGAGGCCCGCGCCTTTTTGCTGCAATGGTTATTAAAGTTTAAGGCGTAGCGTACCTTTTCATCCCTTCCATCCAAGGCGGCCATACGGGTTCGCTGGCCTCGGCCCTGTTCTGGGGCCACTGCTTATGCCACCAAATCTCCCACACCTCCTTAAGCCCTACCCTTCTGACAGACCAATCCATAAAGAGGGCGTTTACATAGTCGCCGTGCCGCTTGATAACGCAACGCCTTATCTCCTCTGCATTTGGTGTCCACAAATCGTTCTCATATTCCGGAGGGTTGTCCTGGGCAAGTGGGTCGCCATCCTTCCACTGGGCACACACCATAATCGGTCCATAAGCAGCATTTCTAACGTACGGAGTCCTCCAGAAACCATCCTGTATACCCTTCTGGGCACCCGTTTGGTCTGAAATCCAGAGGTTTATCATGTAGCTGCTAATAACAGGCCAATCGCACCCATAGTCGTCCTCCCACTCATCTTGGTCACCCTGGTTGTACCACGCCATATATGGGTTCCGGCCTCCCTCGTCAATAGTTTTCTTGGCAGCCGGACACAGAAGCATCCCACGCAACGTCTTTGGGTCCTCATGCTTCCAGTAGTACTCCCATATCTGCATCGGCCAGTCATTCGAGCAATCCCTGTCCCCGAAAAAGCCCTTTTTCTTGTGAGGATTCGTCTCATACTCGTCCACATAAAACTTCCAGATGAGGGCCCATTGATGCAGGTTCTCCTTGCACAAAGCTGCCTGTGCGTGTTTTTTCGCCTTGTTCAGAGCCGGCATCAATACCGACATCAACAGCGCAATGATGGAAATCACAACCAAAAGCTCTATTAGCGTAAAACCCTTTCGTTTGTTCATAATGCACCTCCATAATTTACTTTACATTGTTATAATTTTGTTTTATGCTCCCAGCTAAGTCACGACTTTTTCAGCCGTAACCTGCTCCAAACGCCTCTATTACGCTGCCCGTGAAAAACTTTGATACGGTCGACACTTGCGGGTGTGCTGTTTCCATACTGCCAATGCACTATTTTACCTTTCACTGAAATCTTTGGCAAGACTTTTATTGCCGACACTTGTAACTGATTTTAACGGCTACACATCTATGCCAAAAGCAATTCATTTTCCTTTCTTTTGCAACATTCGGGCTTGCAGCTTAATTAACTCTTCGGCACTGACCTCCTCTATACGCAAATCAGCAAAGATTACCTTATACCTGTCGCCCCAACTTTCCACTGCATCAGCACCGCATTACTATCGGCTCGGTCGAGGTCAACGCCGTAATATACGACGTCCTTGCCCTCCTGCATCAACTGTTCATATCTCGACCTGATTGTCAATGCATCGGTTTTGCCCCTTCCGAACAAATACCTCACAAATAATTTGCTCTCTTGATATATGTTACCATCTGTTGAATCTCGGCCACCAAGCAAAGTCGCTAACAAAATCATCACAACAATTATGGCGGCCGCTGCGGTTAATTTGCTTATCCTCAAATCTATTATGATATTGACAGTATTCATTCGGCCTCGGTGCGGGGACAGTCTGTCAGGGATCCGCTGCTTTATATCCTGAGCAAGACCTGGTCGGACCGGCTGTGCGGTTTTCTCGGCCAGCTCATTCAGTAGGTTTCCCAGATTTTGTTTTTCCATAACAGCTTTCCGTTTTCCGAGGTTTCCAAACGCGATATATTCGTTTAGGAGCTGCCTTACATAACCTGCTCTCTCAGGACCTTTAGTGCCCTGTTTAGCCTGCTTTTGAAAGTGCCTTGCCTTACACCTGCCGCTTCGGCGGCCTGAGCAATCGTCAAGTGCTGCATATAATGCAAAACAATCGCCTGTTTCAGCCTTATCGGCAGCCGCCCAACAGCATTATTCAAGCGTTCAAGCTCCTCATAACTCTCGGTCTTGTCAGAGCCGTCTTCGCCCTTATCCTGTATATCAATCCTGTCAAAGCCGACCGTCTCCTTGCCTTTATGCCTTCGCCAGTACAACCTTGAAACATTGCCGGCAATACGGTAAAGCCAGCTATTCAGCGTTTTGCCTTCCCTCAACTGGCTTATATGTTGCCACGCCTGGAGAAAACTTTCCTGCGTAAGGTCCTCACTGACCTGGCAGCTATGCCCAAGCCTTCTCATAAACCGAAATATCTGCTCATAGTATACATCAACAAGCTCGGCTGCTGCTGCCTGGTCTCCGTCTCTTAGTCGAGCCACAAGCAAATCCAGCTTTTTCGCCAAATACTCTATGCTCCTGTCAGCTTCTCGCTGCTCGTCTATATGATGCGCAAAGTCGGCCTTCTGTTCCCTTAATTTTTCCTTTTTTCCCACGATTTCCACCTATCTTGCCGAAAACCAGTATAGCTTAAATCCGATTCCCTTGCAATCTGAAAGCCTAAAGTATAAAGTATGGGCGGTTTAGGGCACAGCGGCCGTTGCCGACCGGATGCGCCCGTAGCTCAGTAGGATAGAGCATCGGTTTCCTAAACCGGAGGTCGCAGGTTCGAATCCTGCCGGGCGTAGTTCGACAAACAATTGGTACTATCGGCGTGCCAAGTTATGAATCCAACGGCACGACCGCTGCTGCCATTACAACGTGGCGTTTCTTGACGGTCATGTCGAGTTCTTAAAAATATGCAAGGGCCTCTATGTTACGCCCGACACTGGTCATTTGCGTTTTTCTGGCGCAGTCGGCAGCGGGAAAAGTCATCTATGTCGATGACGACGCCAATGGTGCAAACAACGGCACAGGCTGGAGCGATGCTTATAGCTGCCTTCGGGACGCCCATTGAAAATAACAAGCCCGATGACAGAGATTGGTTAGCAACTATTATTTTAACCAGATTGTAGGTGAGGCTTACTTTAATCTGTTTGGGGTTCTTTTGTAAGCTTGTCAGTAAGCAGCCAACTGTTTAAGATAGAAAAGGAGTAACGTTATTTGCCGAGCCATTCCAAGCGAGCTGCTAAGTCAAACAAAAATTTCACACGAAAAACTTGTATGACCAACGCTAATTCTGTAAAATTGTGTGACGTAGGCTTAGTGACACAACTCAGCAAAAGCTGCATTGATGATCCCGAACAAGGTATCGGCAACCGTTTTTTAAGTAGTGGTTGTAAGGATTAGTAGCGACCTAAAAAGTTAGGAAGGATACGAATAATGAAAGAGACAGGTTTTTTGAATCGAGAAATTTCACATGTGATTTCAATTATGGGACACATGGATGAGCTGATTGTCTGTGATGCGGGTTTCCCCATACCATTAGGCGTTCGGGCAGTGGATATTTCCCTGGCCAAAGACAAGCCCACGGTGCTTGAGCTTCTGAAAGAGTTGATAAAACACTTTTCGGTAGAAAAGCTGGTTCTGGCAAACGAAACCAAAGACGTAAGCCCTACCCGATTCAATGCTATTGTGAGCTTCTTTCCGAAAGATGTGCCGGTCGAGACCATCGCTCACGCGGAGTTCAAACGAAGAAGCACGAAGGTGAAAGCTGTTATCCGGACCGGTGACTTTACGGCCTATTCCAATGTGCTGCTGGTTTCCGGTGCAGGCGACCGCTGGTACGTAGAGAAGTAAGGCCTCTTTCGAAGTGCTTGCTCTGAGTGACTAACTAAATCGCCAGGGCTGTTTCTTTCTCAGGAAGCTCCTTAAGTTGGCTATAAGAAAAGACCGGGCCATCTATGCAGACGAACTTTGCTCCGATGTTGCAATGTCCGCATTTGCCTATACCACATTTCATATATCTCTCGAGCGTGACGTATATATTCTCGCCTTTGAACCCGGATTTGTTGAGCTCTATGATGACAAATCGTATCATAATCGGCGGGCCACACACATAAGCGACTCCGTTCGATGAAGTCATATCAGTCTTATCCCACAGCGTTGTCACCACCCCCACATTTTCTTTCCAGCCCTCATCCGGTGTATCGACTGTAAGCAGTATTTCAGTCTCAGGTATCCGGCGCCAGGTCTTAAGCTCTTGTTTAAAGCAGAGTTCATCCGGTGTCTTTGCACCGTAAAGAATGTTAATCTTGCCAAATTTTTCTTG
>Ga0209986_10005379_pt1 | contig 10629 bp, 19 predicted proteins | sample BlataG_FD_183168 | JGI IMG/M metagenome (GOLD analysis project Ga0209986, IMG submission 183168) | Deep subsurface microbial communities from Black Sea to uncover new lineages of life (NeLLi) - Black_00105 metaG (SPAdes) (version 2) | ecosystem: Environmental > Aquatic > Marine > Oceanic >...
CTCTCCATTCGTCAGCTCGCTCCACAATCCACTTTTACGCGATTGCTACGCAAGGGGGGGTTGCGCCTAACGGCGGAGAAGTCGTAACTTTTGAAACAATCAACCAATCAAGATTGCCCAATTCTTTTACAAGAACTAGCACAAAGGTGCACCCATATTACGTGCTGATAGAATTCAGACTATGTAAACTCCACACACTATGTACACAATGAACTGTCCTTCTCTTGACAAACGTGTAGAAACAGTATACAATACGCACACAAATCACTAGCAAGAAGGCCAAATCTCAAAGTAGCCCTCTTGCTTTCAGCCTAACATACAGGAGGTGTTAAAATGGGTACTATTCGTGTAACCGCAGATGAGTTTGTTGAAAAGCACGCACGTCGGACAAAAGGCGCGCTTGAAGACCTACGTCGTGGCATTGAGAATGTCACAGAAGCCCCAGGAGCAAAGGCCGCAGCCAAAGCAGATAAGATGCGTGCCAGACTAGTAGAAAGCATTGACAGTGGTAAGTGGCAGAAGAGAGTTGGCGCGGTGTCACTTGACGACTGGAAGAAAGCGATGCTTGAAAAGGGCGTCTCGCGCGTACCTGCGGGGATTGATTCTTCAAAGGATAAAGTCAAGAAGTTTGCCACACAGCTACTCGCCTACGAGGCTACGCTGAAGGATAGTGTGGACAAGATGCCTGACCTGACCCTGGAAGATTCTGTCAGTCGTGCCACAGCTTGGATTCGCGGTATGTCCAAGTTTGAGTTTGACCGTTAACGTGTAACGGCCATATAGAACAACACAAGGAGGATTGAAAATGTATATGTTAAGACAACGTATTACCAATAAGACCGACTTGTCTGGAACTCCAACGTGGCGGTATAAAATGCCCAACGTTGGTAAGTACACAGCTATCGAGTTGGTTATTGACTGTAATCGTTACACAACTCGCGCTTCTGCCTCGGTTGTTTATCCTTTGGAAACACAAATCTCTAAACTCGAGTTAGTTGAAGGTGGTAGTCGGGCTATCTTAAGTTTGACCGGTTCGCAGCTTGATGCTTTGAACTATTGGACGTTTGGGCGTCCTAACGCACGACGCTATCGTCAAGAAGAAGCTACTGGTAACTTACTACACCTGTTTATTACAGGTGGGCGTAATCTCTACGACACCGAGTTTGGGTTTGACTTTAGCAAGTTGGCAGAGACTTACCTTGAATACACCCACGCAATGGAGACAGATGCAGCTGAAAAGTTTGATGTATCTGACCACCAAGTAACGCTCTATGGCTGGCGTTGGATGGGTGCTGGTTCTCCTGACTTCAAAGGATACTTTCGCACTCGCCAACTGGCTTCTTGGGCAACCACATCAAGTGGTACGCTTAAGACCATTGAACTTCCAACGGGCAATCCCTATCGTATCATTGCGTTCCAAGCGAAGTCCAATGACACCACCATTGGCGGCACAGCTACTAAACTGGAACTAAAGGTCAACAACGGTGAATACTCTCCCGTTTCAATTCCAAGTCCATTTCATTGGACAATGCAAGAAGTAAGTGACTACAACTTGCATAACCTTTTGGGTGGGATTGACTATGCTGTAAGCACGGGTGAAAATGAAATCCCTCGTTGGTGGAGCTACTATCAAACCTTGCTATCAGCTTCTTATGGTTATGCGGGGGAGATTGAGCTCGAGAACCACTTTATCACACTTCCTGCCCGTATCAAGGCCAACGCAACTGGTAATGCCGAATTCAACTTTGTAGGGCGTGGTTGGGGCTTCCAAAAGTGCTTGAGAATTGGGTTTGACCATCTTTACGATGGTGAAGACCTGTTTCACACTCGCGGAATGGGTGCTCTTGACCTGGAAGTCACCGAGGGTGGTACGTCAAAAGATGCCGCCGTCTTTGCGCAAGATGTTCTCGCTTACTAACTAAACCAGGAGGTCACGATGGCAAACCGAAGATGGGTGAGAATATGTGGCGACGGGTGTCTTTACTCGGGTGCTTGCCTCGTTCACACCATCATAGTTTATCCTCCTACGGCTGCGGACTACTCTATAATCTATGATGGGAGAGACACCACAAGCGGCAAGGTGTTTTGCTCTGTGTACTGCTCCGCTAGTAACACGTGGAAACTAAACTTGGGGCAAGGTGTCTCTTTTGACAGAGGTGTTTACGTAGACGGTAAAGATGCAGACGTGGAGACAACTATTGTTTTCACCCCACTTTAAGGAGTGGGCAATGATTAACAACAATGGCGTGCTACCCGCTTTCCTTCTGGGTAGCACAGGAGGGAGTGAGTAGCACGCTTTTCTTATTATGTATTACCAACAAACAATAACAGTCCCTATCACATCATCATCTGACAGTCCGATTACACGTGTTATTGAAGTAGTCCCTGGTAGAATTACACACGTGCTGGTTGGCTTTCCCCCAGGCTGCCTCGGGTTGGTGCACGTTCAGTTGTTAGACCGGACTTGGCCGCTTTGCCCAGGTACACGTGGAGCAGATATGGCTTGGGATGATATATTCTACCGTCTCCCTCACGACTACGTGATAGAAGAAGAACCGTGCGAAGTGAAGATTATGGCGTGGAACGATGATGAAACTTATTCTCACAGCATTGTTATTGGTCTGACGGTTGAAGTCCCAGAAGGAGATAGAAACATTGGCGCATTCTTTGACTTCTTGAAGCGGGGGTTAGTGCCTCGTAGTAGTGTTTAACTTGTGTTGTCACAAAAGGAGAGTGAAACGTGAGTGGACTTGGTGTAACAGACCCATCTGAAGTTTACTTCAAAGACGGCGTTTGGGGTTGGCTTACTAACCAATGGCAGAAACTCATAGTCAACGCCAGTCACCATTTGAAGGTAGAAATTGCCAGTGCAGATGCTACCGTGAGTGTAGCTGAAAGCGCACCTGTCAAGCGAGACGTGTGTGTTGAAGGTTGGGGTGACGTTGCCTGGGATAAGTTGTCATTGCTGTGGGGGTATGATGATAGGTACGTGGAGTGCGAACAAAACGCCTACACCGGAGCAGGTGCGGAATTATTAACATTTAGTACCGTACCTGTAGGTGAGGTCTGGGTTGTCAAGCGGTTTGTTGCTTATGGTACTTCTACGACAATTACTTTTATCGTATTGCTCTATTACGACGGTAGCGCTGACAGAACGTTACATTGTGTAGCCTTTCCTGGAAACACAATTACCACAGGGCTTGATTGTGACCTGATTCTTAAAGCAGGGGATTGCTTGAAGGTGGGATTTGTAGATTGTAGCAGTGGTGATAGTATATCAGCAAACGCCTTTGGCTATAAAATGGACGTATCCTGATAAAGGAGAATGAATTCAAATGGCAAGTGGTTATCCTGATTGGACGCGGGCTTTCTTGATGTTAGGACAGCACGCAGGAGAATACAAACTCGTGGCGGTTGACGAACAAGGCCGGTTGTACTCGTTAATGCGAGGCGAAGACGGCACGGGTGCGCTAAAAACGGTTCGCCTTGACGCAGACGGCCAAATGATAGCCATTCTCAAAGGAGCGAGTGGAGAGTACCTGGGGATTGACGAGGATGGGTATCTCACCACAGTTATCAAAGGCGAGTATGCTAACGAACTACGGACAGTCAAGTTGGACGGTGAAGGGCGATTGAGCGCATTTGTGATAGACAGCGTTGATGCCTGGGGGCACCTGCTAGGAATTGGCTTAAGTGAACTCGCTGCTAGGTTAGGCAGTCCTATTACGTATCAACGTTCTGGGCAAGTAGTATTGTTGGAGACTTTTGAAAATGGGCTTGCTCGGATTTGTTTATCTGGCTATGGGGCTGGTGACGGCTACGAACTGTCCCCATTGGGTGTAGCCAGTGGAGGATATTGCCTCAAGCTATCTGCTGGTACTGCTGAAGATAACTCTATGGGGATATATTTTTGGCGACAACGCCAACCCCTGGGAAAGTGGGGGTTTGGTTGTAAATTTTCGTTTGACGGTCACTTTGGCGCGGTTGAATCTTACTTACCTGTTTGCGACGGTGTAAACCATTACTATATGGGCTGGCGGCTTGATGATACCGTTGGCAAACTCTACATCTATGACCATCAAGGTCTGTGGGAGGAAGTTGCAGATGTATTTATAAGTACGTTTGATAGGACACGGTTTAACCAGGTAAAGTTAATTGGAGATTACACTACTGGTTATTATGACCGTTTTCTTTACAACGAAATGGACATAGATTGTTCTGCCCATCAAATGTACACAACCACTGGAATTGACCAACAAGGAATGGGGTTGGACTTCTATCTTTACAATCGCACGGGAGCTACAGATGTTTGTTACGTAGACGACTTATTTGTAACAGTAGCTGAACCATAATCACAAAAGGAGGCTTAAGTGAAGACATTTTGGAAGTTGTTGAAGGAAAGCGTAATCGTACAGGCAGCAATTACACTGATGTTAGTGTCAACTGTTTGTTACCTTTGGGTAGCTCAAATCACAATACCTGAAGGGCTGGCTTATTCTTTAATGCTAGTGCTTGGGTACTACTTTGGTAGTAAGACCCAGAACATACTAAACAAAGGAGGATAGAATGGACAACTCAATGACTATTCGTGTCACCGTGATGCGTATCTCCGATGAGGACGCAATAAAGCTAAAGGCTGCAATCGCTGACCTTTTGCAAGAGTTAGAGATAGCAGCGCGAGTAGACATAACCTTGCGTCCTGCCAGCCTCGCTCCGTCAATGATGTAACGATAAGCGGTTATAATAAATCAGGATACCAGAACAATGCAAGTACAATACATCGAGAAGTATGTGCCCCAGGATATTGCACTTTGGTGGTTTGGAGAATTCTGTCTCAACATAGAACAAAAGTGTTGGGATGTTTACGACGACATCAAAGACATCTGGCTGCTAGGCGAGTGGTTGGCCTCGCCTTTCGCTTTCTTTGCCCAACAATTCTGGTATCTTGATTATTACGTCAAAGGCTTTTTGAACTTTTACTGTACTGCTCGCAACTGGGTGCACAGCTATTACTACACCTTCTTAAATGTGGTGGACTTGGCGGCTGACTTGATTGATTTCCCAGACTTTATGAACTCTCCGTTCAGGTGGGTTCTTGACAGGCTGGAAACTAGTTATGAGCATATTCGTGAATTCTTGGAAGCACCTGGGGAATTTATCAAAGGCTGGTTGGATGCTAACTTCTCCGTCTTCTGGTACTTGACCAACTCTCCCGACTGGTGGTTCATAGAGTTGATAAGAGTGTTTTGGAGTGATGCAGTTGATTTGTTTGAAGACCCCAGGACGTGGTTGCTCAATCACATTGCTTTCCATTGGCCTCACGCAGGCTGGTTTCTCGTTGGACAGCGTAGTTGGTTCATTGGATTGTTGGATGACTTTTGGCCGCAAGCCGCGGATTTTATAGAAGACCCATTCGGTTGGTTCGTTAGAACGTTGGAGGCTGAAGCCCCTGTGGTATATGAAATTGCAGTTAATCCAGGAGGGTTCGTGGTTGAAAGGTTCTACATTTACCTGTACACACACGTCGCTCATTACCAGAAACAATTTTGGTTGTTAGCCCAACGTATGTTACGTACTGCTTGGGAAGGGAAATACTAAAGCGAATGAAAATAAAATTTGGAGGCAGTAAGACCGTAGACCTCACAGAACCAAAACGTAGTGACTTTAGTGACAATCTTGGTGGAGCAGTAGAGTATACCATAACCCACTTTGTCTTTAGCGTTATCAAATTCTTTGGGTATGACTTGGTAGGCTACGTCAAGGCGTGGTTTGAAGCGCTCTTTGACAACGCCACGTCCTCCCTGGTTAACATAGCACGCCCCGTGCTTGATGACATTAAAGAAGTGCCTGGGCTCCCGCCTCGGTACAAGGAAATGCTAAACAAGGTGACAGGCACAGAACCTATCACGTTGGTTAGTGTAGCACTTATGGCAATCCTGGGGGTTATCGGGGGCTTGATAAGCGGCATAGTTGCCCCCATATCTCGATTGGTTTCCCAATGGATTGACGCAGGTGTTGAAACTGCTCGTGCTGACCCCAGTGTTGCCTTTCCAATGCAATGGCGTGTGCCCGCACTTACAGATGAACTCACCAAGCACGTCAAGCAAAAGGGCTGGAACGAAACCATTATAGACGGTTGGGAAGAAGTGCTCCGGCCTCATTTGGGATTGGCAGAACTACTCACATTATGGAAAAGAGGCGTTATCACTGATGCTAACGTCAATAATGCGCTGAAAGCCTTTGGGTGGAAAGACAAAGACATTCCATATCTCAAAGAATTACAATCACTTATCCCCGGCCCAGGTGATTTGGTTTCTATGGCTGTGCGCGAGGCGTTTAGTGATGAGATTGCAAAGAGATTTGGTTACGACGAGGCGTTTCCTGCGGACTTTGCTTATTGGTGCGAGAAGCAAGGATTAAGCGCTGAATGGGCAAGGAGGTACTGGCGCGCTCATTGGACTTTACCAAGCACTTCAGCTGGTTATGAAATGCTACATCGTGGTGTTATAGACGAGGATACACTTAAGCTGTTACTAGTGACGGCTGACATTCCTGCGTTCTGGCGTGACAAGCTGATGCAAATCAGTTACGCTAACTACACCCGCGTAGACATCAGGCGGATGTACCAAACAGGTGTCTTTACTACACCTGAAGAGGTGTTACGTGCTTATATGGACATTGGCTACGATGAGAACAAAGCACTTAAACTAACAGAGTTTACGTTGCGTGAATATGGAGAAGAGACACGTGAGGCTTCCAAAGGCGACGTGCTCGTTGCTTACGAGTTGGGGCGACTAGAATACGATGAGGCTGTAGAACTTTTGGGTAAGATTGATTACCCAAAGTGGATTGCAGAGGCATACTTGGCGCGTATTGACTTGAAGCGTGCTAACAGACTGGCCAACGATTTAATCAAGTCTGTGAAGACGTTATACATCAACGGACAAATCACACGCACTGACGTGGTGTCAAAGTTGTCTACCATCCCGTTGCCTTCAGTCGAAATTGACCGGTACACTGAAGAATGGGATATATCGCGAAAAGCGAAGACCAAGCGCCCTACGCGCACTGACTTACGTAAGATGTTCTTGACCAATATCTTGGATGAGGACGACTATCGTTTAGAGTTAAAAGGGCACGGCTTAAGCCCCAAATATATTGACTGGTATGTAGACCAATCCAAGTTGGAGTTGGCTGAACAGATGCGAAGAGAGGCCGAGGCCGCGCAAAAGGAAGCTGACCGGTTACTTGTATCTGCTACGAGGACAGATTTAGACGTTGCCTTGTCGCAATTGGATGTGAGAATTGCACAAGCTAACGTTGCAATGGCGGACATCAAGCTCTCTATGCTTACAGATATGAGTTGGGAAGACACAGATAAAGCCAAGAGTGAGATTTACGAGTACAAAGTGATGATTGCTGAATATCGTAAAGAAAAGGCTGATTTACGTAAGGAATTCTTGGAGCAAAAACAAAAGGAGGTGTAAAATGGCAGACCCAAAAGATAAGTTGAAGGAAAGCGTAAAACGGGCAAATACCTTTCAGGGCGCAATCAAGGAGTTAGCTGAAGAACTGCGCAAAGAAAAGGAACAAAGTGAGGCCGAAAAGAAGGCCGAAGAGTGATATAACCCATTCGGGTTATTGACTTTTGCCTCCCGTGAGAGTAGAATTTGACTGTGAGGTTGGCTCACAAACAAAGAAAATCTTATGGGAGGCAAGGCAAATGAGTGAAAGTCAGATAGCTACAGTCGAAAGGCTCGATAAAGATGTTTACACTGAAGCCTTGTTTGGTTTGTCTGTGCAAAAGTCCTGGGGAGATTATGTTTCGGGTGACATTCTAAACCAGCTTGCTCACCTTGAAACGTTCAGCTTTAATGTTTCTCCCCACACAGTGAGAATGCTTCTGAACACAATAGCAATATACCAAGTCAAGTCAGATGATACCAATGCTGCTTTAGAACGATTAAGCAAGATGTTAAAGAATCATATTGTCCAAAGGGAGGTTGACTGGAAATGACAAATAATAAGCCTGGAATGAGCCAACGTACTAAAAACGAACTGAAGAGCTGTAAAATTGACCTGGAGACGATTACTGAAAGCCTTTGGGAGGTTATTGAATATGGTGTTGACAGCAAACACGTGTGGAAATCTATCATTCTAGACGTTATTGTAGCGGTGAACAAAGGCGTTGATACTTTGATAAGTTGCCTGTATGAGTTTGACGCAAAAGATGAGGAAGACGCTTATGAACAAGTACGTAACTATCGTTAGGCTTCCTATTCTCAAAGAGAACTGGCTTAAATTTGTGGCATTGAGTGGTTGGAGCGAAGAAGAGGCTTGTAGGATACTAGTTAACTTTATCTCTGCAATGCTTGATGCCCATAACCTGTCGTTTCAGGAACGCTATGACAAAACAGAGAGAGAGTTGCGGAACGTGCGCTCATTACAACACTAGTGGGGCCGCCCAAAGAGACCGAGGGCTGTGTGAGCTAACAGGGCGTAGGGTGGTTAGTGTGATGTTCCAATGCCCAATGTGGAAAGGTTATGTCAAGAGTGAACCGGTCGTAAAGAGAGAGTACGTTAACACTATATCTCCGGTCGAAGAACAAGCCGGAAAGGGAGAGGGTAAAGTGAACGCGGTTGACGTTGGCAAATTCGTGAGCGTAGAGAAGGACACGGGGTTTGCTGGTAGTATACGAACTATGGCAACGCCTAAAGAGGTCGTTATCAATTTAACTGTCAAGGCTATCCCTGAAGGTGGAGGCAAGATGAAACTGCACCTTTCCTGGGGCAAGATATACGGGGTTGCAAAGAAGGCCAACCCTGTGCTCAATAAGCGTTCATAGTAACAAGCCAAGTACCTTTATCTGATAGGTGTTGGTTTAATAGGGGGTGGGTTGTGTTGGGAGGTTAAACGTCGGCCTGAAGGGCACCCACCCCCTACGATTAAAAGGACTGTGAAAATGGAGACTTTGTTGATTCTTTGGTTGTTCGCAAGTGGTCTCGCTGAACTGGTTACTACGTACTTGGCCGGTGTTGAACAGGAAGGGAAGAAATTGGTAGCTTCCTTGTGGGGATATTGGGGTTTCGGCTTTTTGGTAGTCGCAAAAGCTATTAAAATCAGTTATTGCGCTATGGCTTACAAACTCTTAATAATGTCCCAACAAACATCGGGTTTGGCGAGTTTGAGGCAATCCGCTAACTTAATAATGCTAGTGTGGTGTGTAACTTCTTCTATGGTGGTAGTTTGGAATTTGTACGCATTACTCGAATAAACTAACAGGAGGTGCTGTGATGTTTAGAATCCCCCAGATTCGTTTTATAGCCGAAAAGCTCCCCATTGTCCGTGAATTCTCCCCTGTTTTAGCCTGCTTGGCTTTAAGTTACATCAAACGGTTGGTGCGCTCCGAAACGCACCATTTGATTGAAGAAGGGAAATTGCTTAAGCCTGATGAGTGTGAGTTCTGTGGCTCACCTGATGAGTTGACAGCTCACCATTTTCAATATGACTTGGAGGGTTGTCGTTACGTAGAATTCCTATGTCGTGCCTGTCACGATTATGTACACAGAAAAGGAAATGAGGATTGTCTATACTAGGAGAGGTGAAATGTCGAAGAAGAGTAGATTATTACTAAAGCGAAGAATGGCGCAGGCAAACCATAACGTAGACAATGCGCTGACAAGTATCCAGGATTTACACGCAAGGTTTGAGCCCGTACACCCCACGCACGCAAAGTTGTTAGAGTTGTGTGCTATTACACTTCTCCAAGCGCAGTCGTTAATGGAGAAATTTTGGACTGTCTCCTGGGGCGACAGTGCAGAGAAAATGGAACATTTTCGCAGGAGACCGTCGAGTAAAGAAACGGAAGAATAACAATGTCAGAACGTTGGACGACTTCAATGCAACGTGCTTGGCAATATACACTCCAAGCTGTGGATGAGGACTTGTCTGGCGCAGAAAGTCTAAAGATGTATCGCGACGGCGGCGGTAGTATCAGGACGCAGGACTGGTACACGTTAATGCGGAGCTCTTACCAGGCTGTAGAGGCCGCTGACAGCATTGGAATGATGAGAAGTGATGCCCCCATTCCAGAAATGGCTTACACAACCGTTGACCAGGCATTTAGTGGGAAATACAAGGTAAAAGAAGAATTCTTTGAGTATGACCCCATAACAGGAGAACGTGAACGGAAGGTGGTCGGGGCGTTGTCAGACGAAACGTTGTCGTTAGACGAATGGCGTAACGAGACAGGAGGTTCAGCACTCCAATATGGAATGGACATAACCTCCGAGAATGTCTCTCGTGGGCGAATGTGGTTTGAAAGGAGGATGGTGTAGATGAGCACCACAAAAGAAGGTTGCAACAACTTTCACGTCGAACACCATCAAGTACTTAAAGGTAAGAGGGTGTGGTTTCCTACAAGATTTGTGTTTTTGGACACAGAGACGACGCGCAAACAGGTGTCAAATGAATCGTTGAAACACTACTTACGCTTGGGGCAAGCCTGTTACGCGGTTTGGAATGACAGAACAAGGAAGGATACCGAAGAATGGTTTGGGTTTACTGACGCTGATAGCCTTTGGGATTGGTTGTTAAGTCGGACTGTAGGTTCAGTACCTTTGCACGTG
>Ga0209986_10005380_pt1 | contig 10629 bp, 8 predicted proteins | sample BlataG_FD_183168 | JGI IMG/M metagenome (GOLD analysis project Ga0209986, IMG submission 183168) | Deep subsurface microbial communities from Black Sea to uncover new lineages of life (NeLLi) - Black_00105 metaG (SPAdes) (version 2) | ecosystem: Environmental > Aquatic > Marine > Oceanic >...
GCTGATTTGAGGCAGTTTAGAAGAGAATTCGCTTTGCCAGAAGAGAAGCTTGTATTGTATGTTGGAAGATTGGTTTACGAAAAAGGTATCCACGTGTTTGTCAATGCTGTTCCAAAGATTTTGGGAAAAGTCGATGCCAAATTTGTTGTAGTTGGAAACGGTTACATGAAAGAACCGCTTTCAAACCTTGTTAAGAGCATGGGCTTAGCACATAAAGTTATGTTCACAGGATTTGTAGATGATAAAACCTTGAAGAACTTGCAGAGATGTGCAGACGTTTCAGTTGTGCCATCGCTCTTTGAACCCTTCGGAATAGTCGCCCTCGAAGCAATGGCTGCAAAAAGTCCAATTGTAGTCTCCGATACAGGAGGCCTATCAGAAATAGTGGAACATGATGTAAATGGCGTTAAGGTTTATCCTGAGAATCCAGATTCCCTTGCATGGGGAGTCACAAAGGTGTTGCTTGACGAAAAATATGCGAATTTGCTCAGAAACAACGCATACAAAACAGTGCTTGAAAAATATGACTGGAACAAAATAAGCCGACAAACAAAAGATGTGTACCAAGCCGTTTTAAAAGAATATTCCAAAAGCTTCTGGACTTAAAGGCTTAAACCAAAAAACTGGAGATATCTCCCGAAAACTCGCTTTTTTTCGGTTTTCCCCATTGAAACGTCATACATTTGAGCACCATACCATTTCATTCATACCATCCAGTTTTTCATCCATTCATCGTTTTTTCTCCGAAATATTTCTACCTCAAATCACATCTTCAAGTCTTTGTCACACCTTCATTTTTCTCAGACTCCAAATCTCAAAACACGCTTCAAAACGTGGTTCAACCTATATATAAGGGGGGTAGAGACTCATCAGACAGCAACAGTTCAGCCACATCTAACTCATCAAAAACCAGTAACCACCATAGAAGACGAATCAACAGACATCATAGCAGGGGCATCGACGACATAACAAAAATGGAACCCCATCAAAACTTTTAGAAAAGCCGAAAAGATATGTCTCTTAGGAAATATTGGGGTTTCTATGGATATTTTATTTTAATGGCTTTATCTGGACAAGCATCCACACATTTCATACAGTAAATACATTCCGGATCACTGAATTTCTCCCACGGCAAATCCAAAATGCGAACATTCATAGGACAACCCTCAACACAAAGACGACATTCCCCCTTAACACACTTAACAAGGTCCCTACGCAAACCGAGAAAACTAAACTTGCTCATTATCGCCATAATCGCTCCATGAGGACAGAAATACTTACACCAACCTCTTGGAACGTAAGCCGAAAAAACGAGGACAGCAACCATAATGGCTAGCTGAAACCAAAAGAGCAAAGGCACATTTGAGATTCCAGACAACACTTCCAAAAAGGGAACTTCTAATACTGTATTACGGAAATCTAAAATCATTTTTGGCAATGTTGCAAACAACGTTTCAGCAGGACTTAAAGTAGTGAAAGGAGCCTTCGCAAAGATGCCTAAAGCGCTCTCGTAGCCACGACTGGATCCGATAAGTTTTGAGACAGAAAAAGTCACACTAACAAACAAAGCAATACCCAAAACAGCATACTTCACGTAAATCATGCTTTCATGCGTTCTAGGCGAGATTTGCATCTTCTTACGCTTAATGAAACCTATTAAATCTTGAACAAAGCCAAAGGGACAAACCCAGCCGCAAAAGGATTTACCAAGCAATATTCCTATGATTAGAAATGAAGCTATTGCAAGCCACGGAAAAACAACATTGTAAAGCATGAATTGTAAAGCGGTGAAGGCATCTCCCACTGTATTCGGCTCAATCCCCCACGTCCAAAGAACAGGAAGCAGAAGAGGCAACGAACCTAGATTGAAGACCATTGCGCTGAAAAATATGAAGGACAAGAACTGAACTATTCTCCGAAACGTGTTAAACTTAAGCAGTTTCTGCTTGATCTCGCTCTTCAATCTCCAACCTCTTTCAAACTGTTAATGACTGTTCGAGTTATTTTATTTTCCCACCACTTTAACGTTTTCCACAAGAACCCAAGGAGCAACCAACTGCCCAATCTTCCTCTCATTATTAGCCAACCCAGAAACATTCGTTAACACCTGAAAAATGTTACCAGCCAACATCGCTCCCTTTGTAGCATAAACAATTTCACCTTTTTCAATTTTCCACGCCGGAGTTGCCACGACAGAGAATTCCCCGCTGGCTGGATTGCTGCTGTGGGCACCCTGCAAAAAGTACACTAGAAGGCCTTCCTTCAATCCACTGATGAGATCTTCTTTTGATTTGTTTCCTGGCATTATACGGAAGTTCGTGGCTGCAACGTTTGGTGTTGACAAGTACCCAGCTCTGGAAGCGTTTCCTGTGCTTTCTTTTCCCTCTTTCATGGCAGTGTAATTGTCGTAAATGAAGTTGCTTAGGACACCTTTCTCTATGATCGGTGTCTTTTGTTGAGGAACTCCTTCGCCGTCGAATTTCCATGTGCGGAGACCACCATTAAATAAGCCGTCATCGTAAACTGTTACAATCTCAGAAGCCATCTTTTCTCCTATCTTACCCTTGAAGGCTGATTGATTTCTCTGCACATAATCCGCCTTAACAGCATTAATCAAAGTGTACTGAAACAACTGTTGCAGGGCAAATTGGGTAAATATCACACTGATGTTTTTTGTTTCTGTCCTTCTGGATTTCAGTGCAGAAACAGCGAGTCTTGCAGCTTCCTTTCCAACCCACTCCGGGGTCATGTCGTACTTTCTTTCGATGTTAAATTCAAAACATGCTGGTGTTACTTCGCCTTCTCCTTTAGCTATTGTAGCCAAACTGCATTCAATGATTGTTCCATGATCAAAACCCTCAACGCCGATTGAGTTAGCGACAGCCTTACACAAATATGATGCCGCTGCATCTCCTTCTATTGGAAAGGCACGCCTATCCGTTTTCTCAGCCGCATCTAACATTGTAGAAGCTATATTCACCAAGTCCTCAGAATTAAGCTCAACAATTTCATTGTCATATGTACCTTCCACAGATGGAAAAGTTTTTTGGGTTGGAAGACCATGCCAGTCTTTGTCAGGTTTACTTGCTTTAGCAGAATTCAAAGCTTTGATAACTGTTTCTTCAATGACGGCTTCACTTTCTAATATGTTTGTGTAAGAAAAACCTGTTGCCTTGTTAACTATGGCTCTAATTCCTAATCCTCTGTCAACTATTCGAGAACTTCTAGCGATCTGTCCTCGTTCAATGTTAACACTAGTGGTTAAGCCTTGATATACAAATGCTTCAGCTTCATCAACACCTTTCCTCTGAGCAAGACTTACAGCTTTTTCAGCTAATCTTTGCATTTCCTCTTGTTTAAGCGCTACCACCAACCAGCACCTCCTTCACTCTAATGTGTGGACCGCCATCGCATATGAAGGCTGTTTGACCCTTTCCACATCTTCCAGGCCACAATTCAAAGTCTTTCCCAACAGCATCAACCTTAAGCAGAGTCTCAAGTGTGTTACCACTCATAGAAGCATTACGTATGGATGCACCTATCTCACCGTTAACTATTTCGTAGGCTTCTTGAATGCCTACTTGAAAGGCACCGTCTAAGTTTGCTTGACCTCCCCTAAAGTTTTTGATGTAATAACCGAATTTTATGTCTTCCACTAATTCCTCGAATGAATAGTCTTTAGGTTCCATGAACGTGTTACGCATTCGGATTATAGGCTCAAAACGGAAATCTTCAGCTCTCGCGTTGCCTGTTAGTTCTGCATTAAACTTCTGAGCGGTTTCACGATTATGCATAAGTCCAACCACAACGCCATTTTTTACCAGAAGCGTTTTCTGCGTTGGGACACCTTCATCATCATATTTAAACGAACCAAAAGCGCCTTCTACTAAACCATCATCATAAAAGGTTACAACATCAGAAGCTATCTTCTTCCCAACCTTATCGAGTAACACTGAACCTGATAGTGTCAAGTCTGCTTCAGCCAAATGTCCAAAAGCTTCATGAACAAAAACCCCGACCACGTTTGGTCCCAAGACCGCGGAGAATGTTCCGCCCTTTGGAGGTTTTGCCTTCAGCTGTTCAACTGCACGTTTTGCAACTCTTTCGCCCACAATTTCTGGGGTTTCAATGTCAAATATTTCATAGCCAGCTGTTGACCCTATTTCTTCGCGACTGAAACTGAACGTACCTGCTTCCACTGCTGTGGCAAGTAACCTAGACCAAACGTAGAGCTTACCTTGTTCTATATAGGTGTCCTCATTGTTCATGAAATAAGTCGTTCCAGTTAAGTCTAGATAGTCTATTGTGCAACTCTTAATGCGGCTGTCATAGCCTAGAATTATTTTGCCCATGGTTAGGGCCGTGTTTATCTTCTCTTCTACAGAGATTTTTGTTGGATCTTTTCTAGGCGTCATCGACACTTTGTCTTTTACTGCCTTGGCTTCGGCAAGTTTTATCGGCTTTTTCAGTCTTAAACTTGCAGCCTTCGCCATTTTACAGGCATCTGATGCAGCGTTTGCTAAAGTTTCAGCATTTAATGTTCCAACCGATGCAAAACCCCATGCTCCGTTCACAAGCACGCGCAAAGCAGCTCCATTTTCAATCCCTTGCTTCGCTGCTTCAACCCGTTCTTCCTTAAGTGTAAGCATTGTTTCGAAAAGTTTCTGTGCACGTACTTCAGCATACTCAGCTCCAAACTTTTGAACTGCAACATCTATTGTCTTACGCAAAACGTCTTTCAAGATTTCTCCTCTTCCAACACACAAGTTTTTGAAGGAAATCTATTCGAAACGGCTTTATAAAATTGTTATGCTTTCTTTTCCAATATGAACTTGGATTAAACTGAAAACGAATTGACAAAATGGGCTGTCTTAATTAAATATGGAAATGGAATGCTCTATGCTTTCTGCCTAAGCAATCTTATTTGACCCACAAAATCTTGCTCTTCTTCCATTCTCTCCAATTCAAGTCTGCGAAGCAAACCATAACTGGAGTACATATCCTCCAAAATCTTTCGCTCAACAACCTGTGCCCCTGAACTTAGAAACTCTTCAAGTCCCTTCGCAAACACATCGATCTTCTCAGCTATCTCACACCGCTTCACCGAATAATTGCTTTCCAAATATCTGTATATCAACCGTGTTGCTTCCTCCCCGAAAACCTGATTTAGAACACGATCTACGATTTTCGAGATCTTATCTTCTCCCTCGCTACTTACTTGTTCGTTTATGCTTTTCATAATTGTCACAGCGTATTATCGTGCGTATTGCGACTTAATAAGTATTGTTGTAGAACTGTTAGACACATACACACATTAGGAAACATGAAACTTCATTATCGCATGAAGTCTGTAAGGTTTAACTGTTGAACTCTTTCGGGAGCAGGTTCATCATCAAAGTTTTCTTCAAATATAATAAGTTTCCCGTAAACGCCATCGTATCCAGGTATAACTTTTGCTCTTCTTTCTCTCACTCTAATTATCGCTTCGGCGACTTTCTCATCTACAACTTTGGTTAATGCATCCTTTGAAGCTTCCATCACTATTGTATATTCGTTGCCGAATTTTTCAACAAGCTCGTTATAGATGCCCCACACTTTCTGGATGAATGGAGAACTGGCACCTAAGACAGATGTGATGATTTCGGAAAGCGGTAGTAAACGCATGAACCCTATGGCGTTTTCAGGTTTAAACCCTGCTGGACGGTCAGCTAGTTCTTCAACTCTTTGTTCGACGCCTTTTGTGAGTTTTCTGCGGCAGACTGGGCAGATGTTTCCGAATTTTGTTGCTTCCTCGGGAGAAAGTGCAACATTGCAGTTTCTATGTCCAGTCCAATGATATTTTCCGTAGGCTGGGTTTGTTTCGATTGTAAACTTGAATCTTTCTTTGTCTTTGAGGCGAATGGTATCTGTAACTTCGTGGTAACTGAGTTTTTTCAGTTCGAAGACGTTGGCTTCTCTTCCGATGCGCCATGGCCAGAAACTGTGGCTGTCGCTGTTTGAAACTAGAGTGAATTTGTCGAGTTTGCTTAGACGCCAATTCATTGGGGGGTCTGATGAAAGTCCGGTTTCTAAAGCGTGAATGTGCTTCGTCATATCTTGGTAACAATCTTCAACGCTGTTGAAGCCGCTGAATGCGCCGAAGAGGCTGAACCACGGTGTCCATACGTGGGCTGGAAAAACCATGTTTCTGTTTGAAACTTCCATGACTTCTTCAACTAAGTGTGGGGCATTCATGTTTAATGTTGGTCTGCCGTCCACCGTTAGGTTGCCGTATTTTGAAAGTCTATTGTTGATTTGAACAGCGTTTTCTATGTTAGGTGTTAAGATAACGTGGTGAATCTTCTTAACACTGTTTTCGAAGGTGAATATTGTACTTACTTCTGTTGTTATCATGAAGTACACTTGGGTCTGTGGGGTCTTGGCTGCTTTATACAAGCCGGTACCGGGTTCTTCGATTAGTGTTTCTTGAATTTCTTTGAGCCATTTTGGATGTGTGAAGTCTCCGGTGCCTATGATGTTTAGTCCTTTGATTTTGGCGAAACGAGCGATTTCTTGTATGTGCATTCTCTTGCTTGTGGCACGGCTGTAACAGCTGTGAATGTGCAGATCAGCTATAACTCTCAAGTTTTTCGTCACTATCCTCTTCTTTAGTTATATACTTCTCAAAACGCTTCTCCCAATCAACCTTAAACATAACAACCAAAACTATTATCAACAAAACTAATGCAAGAACCATGCCAATCAATCCAGATATCCAGTCACTCTCCACACCAAAAATGTCTCTAATAATTTGTACCGAAAAGCGGCCACTGTAAGCCACGATGAAGTTCATGCAGATCTTCCCTACTAAAGCGGGAATAAGCGCTCGAACAAGACTGTAACGTATAACGCCTAAAGGAATAAACAGCAAATCATCAGGCAAAGGTGTCAAGGCAAAAACGAAAATTACAATCGGTCCGAACCTGTCAAAAAGCTTCATAAGAAACTCCATTTTCTTCTTATACTTCTCACCGATGACCCTTCTACCGCCGAAACCGAGTAAATATCCCGAAAACTCGCCCAAAGCCGACCCTATTCCTGCTGCAACAGCAATCCACAAAGGATCAAAGGTGTTTCCGAGGGCGAAAACGACAACCGTGTATGGAATCGGGAAAAAAATTGACGAAGCACCAATGAAGCCGATTAGAAAAAATCCGAAGTATCCATACTGAAAAGCAAGGCTGTTCATCCACTCAGTCAGTTGCTGAATAATGTCCGTAAAGTGCAAAGTGAAAGCTCCTTTTTCACTGATTTGCTGTTAGAGTTTAAAGAGATTGCCATCGCAAGCATCACATTTAAATCGAAGCATGATCAACAGAAAACTTCAAGGTTCCACAAGAAGGACTAAAATTGACAACAAAAAAAGAACCAATATGGATAGCAAGAGACTTCTCAAAATGCAGCGGATGCAGAAAATGCGAAATAGCATGCTCACTTTTCCACGAAAACCGCATATGGCCAGAAACCTCAAGAATAAGAGTTTTCATGCTTGTTCCAGGACTAGAATTCCCCCACTTCTGTGCACAATGTGAAGATTACCCGTGTGTTGAAACTTGCCAAGTGAAGGCTTTGTCAATAGACTCAAAAACAGGCGCTGTCTTAGTGGATCAAGAAAAATGCACTGGATGCGGACAATGCATCGACGCCTGTCCTGGAAGAGTTCCACACATGCATCCAACGGAAAATCACATCTTGATTTGCGACCTATGCGGCGGCGATCCTCAATGCGTCAAAGTCTGCCAAGAAGGCAAATGGAACGTGTTAAAAACTGTTTCGAAGAAAAATTATGCCTACAAGCTCTATGCACGCACACCGGAAGAGATAACACGGGACTTGGCTGTTAAAATGTATGGGGAATTGGGAGAGGAATTCCTATGATTTTCGGCTACGCTGGAAAGTTTCTGGAGGTTGACCTTTCAACGGAGAACATTAAAGAGATAAAATTTGATGATGAAGTTTTGAGAGAGTACGTTGGTGGCAGAGGTTTAGCAACAAAAATTCTTTGGGACAGATTAGGCAGGAAATGGGAAACAACAAACCCGCTTGGACCAGAAAACATACTTCTATTCTTAGCCGGACCGTTGACAGGTTTTTTCCCCGGCGGAAGAATCTGCGTGTCTGGGAAGTCTCCGCAAAGCAACGGGGTTGTAGGCTCCACGGTCGCTGGCGAATTCGGCGTTGAATTGAAATGCGCTGGTTACGACGGCATAATAATAACAGGTGAAGCGGAAAAACCAGTCTATTTATTCATTAAAGACTCCGACGTTGAGATCAGGAATGCCAGCCACGTTTGGGGTAAAGATGCAAAACAAACAGTTAGACTGCTCACAAAAGAATGTAGAGAGCTTTTAGAGAAGCGTTTTCCGCATTACGGCGAATGGAAAGAGCCGTCAATTTTGTATGTTGGTCCTGCAGGAGAAAACAAAGTGCGAACAGCAATTGTTGGAGCCAAGTGGACTCATGCTGCTGGTTATGGAGGTTACGGTGCAGTTATGGGTTCCAAAAGGCTTAAGGCAATAGCTGTTAAAGGCACTGGACCACTGCCGGAAGTTGCTGACATGGAAAAAGTGAAACAGCTAACGCAAGCTATATGCGAAGACGTTTATGAAAAAGAGTTGTGGAGGCGGTGGGGAACAGGGTCTGCTGGATACGAAGTAGGTGCAACAACAAGTTCTGAACCAATACGGAACTGGCAGGAAGAATGGCATAATGAAAAAAGCTTTGGCGTTGACAAATTCGAGAACAGAGTTTGGATAAAACCTTACTGGGGTGACTTCGGATGCCCAACCACATGCTTAAAAATTGCAATGGTTAAGACTGGACGATTCAAAGGGGCGATCACAGATAATCCAGACTATGAATTGCAAGCGTATTTGGGCACAAACTTCGGAATATTCACTCCAGAAGAGAACGTGTTTTTGTCGTCACTCATTGACGATTTAGGTTTATGCGGCATACAAACTGGAAATCTGCTTGGTTTCGTTGGTGAACTGTTTCAGAGAGGAATATTGACAAAAGAGGATTTGGACAGTTTAGAGCCTAAATGGGGAGATGCTGAAGCTTTTGCGGCTTTAGCTAGAAAGATTGCTTTTAGAGAAGGGATAGGTGACTTGCTTGCAGAAGGGACTTATCGCGCGGCTTTAAAGATTGGGGAAATGAAGAATATGGATGTGTTGCAGTATGCTGTGCAGTGCAAGGGCATAAGTCTTGGCGCTCATGGAATTCGTAGCGGAAAAGACTATCCCGAGATCATTTCTTATGCGTGCTCAGTTCAAGGTGGAGACCACACATCTGTCGCCTGTCTACCACTGGACGATTCGAGAAGTGAGTTGATTATGATCTTTCACGATTCAGCAGTGTACTGTTACTTCAACATTTTCGGAATACCGCGCAACCTTAAATTCGAATTTTACAAGGCGGTGACAGGCTTAGAGCTAGCACAAGAGGAATGGGTTAACACAAAAGCATTAAGAATATTGCAACTGCAAAGAGCCATGCTTCTATTAGGTGGTCCAGATCTTAAATGGAAACCAAAAGTCCACGATCAAAACCCAGCTAGATTCTACGAACCATTACCTTCTGGACCGTACAAGGGAAAAACCGTTGACAAAGCCAAGTTTGAACAAGATAAGAAAGAGTATTATGAGGCTGTTGGCTGGGACAAAAATGGCATACCACAATCTGGAGTTCTTAAAAGATTTGGACTAGAAAACATTGACAAGGCTTTAGAAAAACTACGTTGAACTTCAACTTCTTACATCACTAACCAAACCCACGGCAGCTTGAAATGTATAGTGCTCCGGCCGGGATTTGAACCCGGGTCGGCGGCTTTCTTTCACTGTTTTGTGTCGAGAGGCCGCTATACTTGACCGGACTATACTACCGGAGCCACGGGTAAAAATGTTGCTTGGTAGCTTAAATTTTTGCTGTGTAGAAATAAGGATAAGTGGAAAAAATAGGGGTGTGTTTTTAGTATTCTTCGCCTTCGGGTCCGCCTGGCGGTCCAGCTGGTTCTCTTGGTTTTGTTGATGCTATTACATCGTCTATGCGCAGTATCATTGATGCTGATTCAGTGGCTGATTTCGCTGCCTGTACTTTGACCACTAGTGGTTCAATTACACCGTTCTCTCGCATGTTTTCAACTTTGCCTTTTAAGACGTTTATGCCCATGGGTTGGCCGTCTGTTTTTTCATGAGCAGCTCTGAGTTCTGCGATTATGTCTATTGCTTCCAGTCCAGCGTTTTCAGCTAGGGTTTTCGGTACGATTTCAAAGGCGTCGGCAAATGCTTCTATTGCAAGTTGTTCTCTTCCTCCAACTGTTGTGGCGTGTTTTCGCAGTTCTTTGGCTATTTCAACTTCTACTGCTCCGCCGCCTGGAACTATTTTGTTGTTTTCTATTACGTCTGAAACGACTGATAAGGCGTCGTTCATGGCTCTTTCTGCTTCGTCAACCATTCTTTCTAGTCCAGCGCGGATGAGAACGGCGACTGAGCGGGGGTCTTTGCATTTCTCAACGAAAATCATTTTGTCTTCGCCTATTTTGCGTTCTTCAACCATGCCTGCCATGCCCAAGTCTTCAAGCTTCAAATC
>Ga0209986_10005381_pt1 | contig 10629 bp, 8 predicted proteins | sample BlataG_FD_183168 | JGI IMG/M metagenome (GOLD analysis project Ga0209986, IMG submission 183168) | Deep subsurface microbial communities from Black Sea to uncover new lineages of life (NeLLi) - Black_00105 metaG (SPAdes) (version 2) | ecosystem: Environmental > Aquatic > Marine > Oceanic >...
GGGTTGATATTAGTACAGCTCACAAAGCGGATGAATTTGCTGATATCGGGCAGTTGATAAAAGCGACCAAGATGATAGCTTTAACTATCCTGAGATGGTGTGGATATTCGTGAAGAGCAAATATCCCGGATGCCTTGGAGCCGAAGCAGAGTTCTTGAGGAAGAGTTAAGACGAGATTTCAGAAAAAGGGGAGACAAGTGTGAACAAGGTGTTATTAATAGGGGCTGGGGGCAGGGTGGCCCCTGTGCCTAAATTCTGGCCAGAGACAAGGATGTATCAGAGGTAGTTTTGGGCGATATAGACATGGATTTAGCTAATAAGGGCAGGAACAAAATAAAGAGCGATAAGGTCACTGCTGTGAAGTTGGACGCGGGAAAGGTTGAGGATATAAAGAACGCTGGCAGGGGCGCGGATGTCATTATCAACCTGACCTTGATCCAGTTCAATGCCAACGTAATTCAAGCTGCTGTAGAAAACGGGGCACACTATGTGGATGCCGCTACCGGCGATCCTGTTTGGACGCAGCTAATGAAGGGACAGCCCGACGGCTGATATGGGTTGACCTATGAAGTTTCAGGAAACGGTTTCAAGGAAGGCATCTGTCTCATAATTCGCTAAATTGGAAAATATATAAAATATAAAGGAGTTGTAAAAATGAGAAGATTGGAGGGCAAGGTGGCGATAATAACTGGAGCTGCTTCAGGTATTGGGAAGGGAGATGCAGAGCTGTTTGCTAAAGAGGGAGCTAAAGTTGTAATTACAACGGATGCCAAGGTGGTTGAAGGAAAAGCGTTGGCTGAAAAGATCAAAAAAGAGGGCGGAGAAGCCATTTTTCTTAAGCTTGATGTAACAAAAGAGAGTGATTGGAAGAGTGTGATTGGTGAAGTAATCAAAAGATATGGCAAGCTGAACATTCTGGTGAATAATGCTGGCGTTGTATTGTGTAAAACGATAGAAGAAACTTCCCTTGCCGATTGGAATTGGCAAATGGATATAAATTCAACTGGAGTGTTCTTGGGTACTAAATATGCCATTGAAGCCATGAAGAGTAATGGTGAGTTATGCTCAATAATAAACAGAGGGTCTGTTGATGGGATAATAGGTGATCGAGAGGTGGCAGCGTATTGTGCATCCAAAGGCGCCGTAAGGCTTTTAACTAAAGCAGCAGCGCTTCAGTGTGGAGAAGTGGGATATACTATTCGAGTTAATGCTGTGCATCCTGGCGGAGTTGATACACCGATGCTGGAAGGAGAGGCTAAAGATTTCGGGTTGCCGTATAAGGAATATCTCGAGAAAACAATGTTGCCATCGCATCCAGTTGGGTTTCTTGGTGAACCGATAGATATAGCTTACATGGATTTGTATCTTGCTTCTGATGAATCCAGATGGGTTACCGGAGCAGACTTCATAATAGATGGAGGATACACAGCAAGATAGAGTGCCACATTTGCGTGCTTTGAAACAGGGAGTAGAAAGGAGGACTAGATAGAATGAGTAAACCCAGGATAAGTTTTTTATCCCAAGACGAACTGAAAGCCATTCATAATGCTTCATTGCAGGTGTTGGGAAAAACGGGCATCAAGGTGATGAGCAAGAAAGCCCTTGATGTTTTACAGGGGGCAGGAGCGAAGGTAGATTACGAGAAGAAGCGTGCCACTATTCCTGCAGATGTAGTTGAAGAGGCAGTAAAGAGAGCTCCCAAGACGATAAAATACTGTGCCAGGAATCCGAAGTACGACTTGATGCTGGACAAGAAGGGAGTCCATTTCACGACGGATGGATATGCGCCCTTTATCAGGGATTTCGAGACCGGTGAGCGCAGGAGCTCAACGAAGGCAGACCTCGTTGCCTGGATAAGAATAGCAGATTACTTGGATAACGTTCATCTTGTCTGGGCATCGGTGTGTGCCGGTGATGTGCCCGCCCCTATGCAAAAGATAGTGGAGACGATTACTGCTCTGAGCAACACAGAGAAGCATTTTCAAGGGGAGGCATTGAGTGCCCGAGAAGCCCAATATGAGATTGAAATTGCGGCTGCCATTGTGGGAGGCAGGGAAGAACTGAGGAAAAGGCCCATTATATCAGCAGTACAGTGCCCTATTGCTCCTCTGGTATTTGAGGAAGGTTCGATAGAGGCGGTTATAGAGTTTGCCTGTGCTGGTATTCCGGTTGCTCCTCTACCCATGCCCTTGATGTGTGAGACAGGGCCGGCTACAGTAGCGGGGACGGTGGTTGTGTGCAATGCTGAAAATTTAGCCAGCCTGGTTATCTCGGAATTTGCCAGCCCTGGAGCACCTGTGGTATACTCATGTGCCGCTGGAGGCATAGATGTTAAAACAGGCAGTGCTGCCGAAGGTGCACCTGAATATGGCATCGTGCAGATGGCTGCTGCGGAGATGGCGCGTTTCTATGATCTCCCGTCGCTGGTCTGTGGTGGCTGCTCTGATTCTAAACTTCCGGACGTCCAGGCGGGTTTTGAAAGAGCTATGACTCTCACGACGTCCATACTAACAGGCGTCGACATCATCACTGGCTTAGGGGGATTAAACACGGCAAGCACGATGTCGCCGGAGCTCCTGGTTATAGATAATGAGATTATAGATGCCATTTTCAGGGTAGCCAGGGGGTTTGAAGTGAATGATGACACCCTGGCGGTGGAGGTGATAGACAAAGTAGGTCCTGGTGGTCACTTTCTGGGGCAAAGACACACCATAGAATATTTCAAAAAGGAGACGTGGATTCCCGGGATTAGCGACAGGAGGGATTTCACAAGCTGGCAGCAGGCGGGCTCCAGGTCCCTGGACGAGGTGGCAAAGGAGAAGGTGAGGGAAATCCTGGCCACGCATCAGCCGGCGCCTCTTCCTGAAGCTGTGGAAAGGGAAATATCCCAGATTTTGAAACGAGCCGAAGCAGAATTACTGTAGAGTAGTTGAAGTTAAAACAGATTCTGGTATAAAGGAGGAACAAAAATGAAAAAGGTATTAATAGTAGGGGCTGGTGGGCAGGGTGGACCCTGTGCCTCGATTCTGGCCAGGGACAAAGACGTATCAGAGATAGTGTTAGGAGATATAGACATCGAGTTAGCCAACAAGGCCAAGAACAAAATAAAGAGTGATAAGATCACCGCTGTGAAGCTGGATGCGGGAAAGGTGGAGGATATAAAAAGTGCTGCCAGGGGCGTGGATGCTATTATCAATCTAACCTTGGTCCAATTCAACGACAACATAATGAAAGCTGCTGTGGAAAGCGGGGCACATTATGTGGATTCAGCTGTGGACTACCCCCTCATAACTCAACTACCGGAAAAAGGAGCACCGGAAATTGACAACAAATTCAAAAAAGCTGGTTTGACAGCACTGATCGGTTGTGGAGGAAGCCCAGGAGTCACCAATGTATTGGCAAGATATGCCTGTGATAAACTGGACCGCGTGGATGAGATACGCGTTAGGCTTGGCGGTAAATCTCTGGAAGAGTCCAAGGAAGTGGTAAGTGCCTGGGAGCCAGGATGGTGCCCTGAAATAGCACTTGCAGATTATGCGTTTCCCCCGCCAGTCTTTGAAAATGGGAAGCCACGGGTTTATCCGATTTTCAGCGGTTGCGAGGAGTATGTTTTTCCCGACCCGGTGGGTCCAGTGGTGGTTACATACCATGCACACGAAGAAGCAGTAATGCTGCCACGTTTCATAGGCAAGGGCATCAAGTATTGTGATTTCAAATACCCGCTGGACCCCATAGCGGGTGCACTGGTGAAAATGGGATTTGCCGAACGAAAAGCCATAGATGTGAAGGGTGTCAAAGTTACACCGATGGATGTTTTGATGAAGCTGGTGCATCATCCAGTGGACACATTTCTCGGTGAGGACGAAAACGCTGCCAAACTTCCACCTGAAATGGTTGGGTTTTGTGTAGTGGAGATAAAAGGGGCTAAAGCGGGAGAAAATACTACGTACAAACTATCCTGGCATTATAACCTTTTTACGACTGTAGAAGAGAAGGTGAAGATGTATCAAAAATTTGGCACCACCCGTATTGCTGTGGCTTTGCCGGCGAGTGTAGGAGCGAAGATGTGCGTGGCAGGCGAGGCTGAGAGGGGATTAATTGGTCCTGAGTGCCTCGACCCCACAAAATTTCTCAGGACGATGGCTGACGCGGGTGCGCCGGTGCAATTTAAGGAAATATGCTCAAAGGAAGTGTCTATCTGCTAGTGTCTTAATCAAAGGGATATAGAATGGAGGACAAGAGAGAATGAGTAAACCAAGGATAAGTTTTTTATCGGAGGGTGAAATAGAGGCTATTCACGACGCTTCGCTGCGAGTGTTGGAGAAGACGGGCATTAAGGTGATGAGCAAGCTGGCTCTGGACATCTTAAAGAAAGCGGGAGCGAAAGTGGACTACGAGACTGGCCATGTCTCCATCCCGCGCAATATAGTTGAGGAAGCCTTAAAAATTGCCCCCAAGACCATAACATATGGTGCCCGGAATCCCAAGTATGACTTTGTATTGAATAAGCAAGAGACGCATTTCTGTGCTGAGGGAGGGTCTCCGTTCTTATTTGACTGGGAGACTGGCAAGCGGCGATATTCCACCAGTGAAGATATCGCCAAGTTCGTGAGGATAGCGGATTATCTTGACCATTTTGATCTCATCTGGCCATTAGGGACGAGCAGTGATGTACCGGCTCCTGTGAGATACATAGTTGATATGTATACCGGTTTAAGGAACTCGGAGAAGCATTTTGAAGGAGATTCCACGACCGGCAAAGAAGCGCAATACCAGATTGAAATTGCTGCTGCCATTGTTGGTGGCCGGGAAGAGTTGAAGGAGAGGCCTATTTTTTCCCATGTTATCTGTACTCTGTCTCCTCTCTGCTACGATAAAGGGATGACGGAGGCGAGTATAGAGCTGGGCAGGGCTGGTATTCCGGTTGTGATATACCCTATGCCGACTACGGGAGGAACAGGCCCGGCTACGCTGGCGGGGACGGTGGTGGTTAACAATGCTGAATTTCTGGGTGGGCTGGTTATACAGGAATTTGCCAGTCCCGGTGCGCCGGTGGTGTATGCGGCTGGAGTTGGCACGATAGACTTCAAGACAGGGTCAAACACGCGAACACCTGATAAGAGCTTAATGCACCTGGCTCTTAACCAGGTAGCCCACTATTACGATTTGCCCAGTGAGATACTTGTGACAGGTAGCACTGCCGCCAAGGTTCTGGACACACAAGCCGGCTATGAACAGGCAATAACAATTCTTACCCATACATTAGCAGCACCCGACATTGCTATTGGCATGGGGGGGTTGGAGGGAGCCCTCATGACGTCTGCAGAGGCGTTAGTAATCGATAACGAGATTATAGATTATGCGCTGAGGTTCGTAGAAGGGTTTGAGGTGAATGACGACACCCTGGCTGTGGATATCATTGACAAGGTCGGGCCTGGAGGAATATTTCTGGGGGAAAAGCATACAGTCCAGCATTTTCGGGAGAGATGGATGTCCCGGCTCAGTGATATAAGCAGCTACGAGACATGGGAGAAGCAGGGGTCCAGGTCGATTGACGAGGTAGCCAGGGAGAAAGTGAGGGAGATCCTGGCGACACACAAAGTTACGCCGTTGCCTGAGGATGTTGAGAAGGAGGTAGGGCGCATTTTGAAGAGAGCCGAGGCGGAATTATTATAGAGCAGTTGAAGTTAAAACAAATTCTGGTATAAAGGAGGGACAAGAATGAAGAAGGTATTAATAGTAGGGGCTGGTGGGCAGGGTGGACCCTGCGCTTCAATGCTGGCCAGAGACAAAGGTGTAACAGAGATAGTCTTGGGCGATATAGACATTGAGTTAGCCAACAAGGTCAAGAACAAAATAAAGAGCGACAAGATCACTGCAGTGAAGTTGGATGCGGGAAAGGTGGAGGATATAAAAAATGCAGCGAAGGGCGTGGATATTATTATCAATCTAACCTTGGTCCAATTCAACGCCAATATAATGAAAGCTGCCGTGGAAAGCGGGGTACATTATGTGGATGCAGCTCTAGACTACCCCTTCATGGAGCAGCTAAGGAGGAAAGAATTACCGGAAATTGACAACGAATTCAAGAAAGCTGGTTTGACGGCGCTTATTGGTTGTGGGGGGATTCCTGGAGTCGATCACGTATTGGTAAGATATGCCTGTGATAAACTGGACCAAGTAGAGAGCATATGTATTAAAACCAGTGGTGAGATTTCGCAGAAGCCCCAGGATATAATCGGCGCCTGGAACCCGGGATGGTCACCCAAGGTAGCGATTACTGACATTGCATTAGAGCCAGTAGTGTTTGAGAATGGGGAGTACAAGAGGTATCCTCTCTTTAGTGGTCGCGAGGAGTACGACTTTGCCCCCTTTGGCAAAGTTTTACTTAAATATCATCACCATGAAGAGGTACATATGCTGTCAAACTTTATAGGTAAAGGCGTAAAGTATGTAGAATATAAAAATGCTTTAGACGTAAGAGCGGGTAGTCTCGTTAAATTAGGATTTGCCAGTGATAAACCCATAGAAGTGAAGGGAGTCAAAGTGAGTCCGCTGGATGTTTTGGTGAAGTTAGTGCCGTCTCCAGCTAACGCCTTTTTTACTGAAGATGAAGCTGTCAAACATCCGTTTGATTCCGCCAGAATCTGTGTGATTAAGGTGAAAGGAGTAAAATCAGGAGAGGATATAGAATATATCATATCATTTGACTATAACCTTTTTACCAGTACTGAGGAAAGGCTGGAAATTTATAAGAAATTTGGGACACTCAACATCTATGTGGCTTTACCCGTTATAGTAGGAGCCAAGATGTGTGTGGGTGGCTTTGCCGACAAGGGAATAATCGGCCCCGAATGCCTTGACCCGATAAAGTTTCTGAAGACGATGGCTGATATAGGCTGGCCTTTGAAATTTCACGAAGAATGTTCGAAGGAAGTATCTGTCTGCTAGTGTCTTAATCACATATATATGGAATGGAGGACTAGATAGAATGAGTAAACCCAGGATAAGTTTTTTATCGGAGAGTGAAATAGAGGCTATTCACGATGCTTCGCTGCGGGTGCTGGAGAAGACGGGCATCAAGGTGTTGAGCAAGCCGGCTCTGGACATCTTAAAGAAAGCGGGAGCGAAGGTGGACTACGAGACGAACCATGCCACTCTTCATCGAAGTTTGGTTGAAGAGGCATTGAAGATGGCGCCTAAGACTGTAAAGTATTGTGCCCGGAATCCGAAGTATGACTTTGTATTGAACAAGCAGGAGTCGCATTTTTGCGCTACGGGAGGGCCTCCGTTCATGGTGGACTGGGAGACGGGCAAGCGGCGATATTCCACCAGTGAGGATATCGCCCAGTGTGCGAGGATAGCCGATTATCTTGACCATGTTGATATTATCTGGCCGTTGGGGGCGGGAAATGATGTGCCGGCGCCTATGCGGTACATAGTCGATATGTGTACCAGTTTAAGGAACTCGGAGAAGCATTTTGAAGGGGATGCCACGACCGGCAAAGAAGCTCAATACCAGATTGAGATTGCTGCTGCCATTGTTGGTGGCCGGGAAGAGTTGAGGGAAAGGCCTATTTTTTCTCATGTTATCTGTACTCTGTCTCCTCTCTGCTACGATAAAGGGATGACGGAGGCAAGTATAGAGCTGGGCAGGGCTGGTATTCCAGTTGCCGTAATGCCTATGCCGACTACGGGCGGAACAGGCCCGGCTACGCTGGCGGGGACGATGGTGGTTAACAACGCTGAATTTCTGGGTGGGCTGGTTATACAGGAATTTGCCAGTCCCGGGGCGCCGGTGGTATATGCGGCTGCAGTTGGCACGATAGATTTTAAGACAGGGGCAAACATGCCATCACCTGAAAGCAGCTTAATGCACCTGGGTCTTAACCAGGTAGCCCACTATTACGATTTGCCCAGTGAGATAGGTGTGACAGGTCACACTACCTCCAAGGTTCTGGACACACAAGCCGGCTATGAACGGGCAAGGACAATTCTTACCCATATATTAACAACACCCGACATTGCTCTTGGCCTGGGGGGGTTGGAAGCGGACCGCATGACGTCTGCAGAGGCGTTAGTAATCGATAACGAGATTATAGATTATGCGCTGAGGTTCGTAGAAGGGTTTGAGGTGAATGATGACACCCTGGCTGTGGATATCATAGACAAGGTCGGGCCTGGAGGAATATATCTGGGGGAAAAGCATACAGTCCAGCATTTTCGGGAGAGATGGATGTCCCGGCTCAGCGATATAAGCAGCTACGAGACATGGGAGAAGCGGGGGTCCCGGTCGATTGACGAGGTAGCCAGGGAGAAAGTGAGGGAGATACTGGCGACGCACAAAGTTACGCCTCTGCCTGAGGATGTTGAGAAGGAGATAGGGCGCATTTTGAAGAGAGCCGAGGCAGAATTATTGTAGAGCAGTTGAAGTTAATAGATTCTGGCATAAAGGAGGAACAAAAGTGAAGAAGGTATTAATAGTAGGGTCTGGTGGGCAGGGTGGACCCTGTGCCTCGATATTGGCCAGGGATAAGGATGTAGCAGAGATAGTGTTAGGCGATATAGACATCGAGTTAGCCAAGAGAGTCAAGAACAAGATAAAGAGCGATAAGATAACTACAGTGAGGTTGGATGCGGGAAAGGTGGAGGAGATAAAAAATGCAGCCAGGGGCGTGGATGTTATTATCAATCTAACCTTGGTCGAATTCAACGACAACGTAAGGCAAGCTGCTTTGGAAAGCGGGGTACATTATGTGGATGCAGCTATGGACTACCCGCTCATGGAGCAGCTAACGAGGAGAGAATTACCGGAAATTGACAACGCATTCAAGAAGGCTGGTTTGACGGGGCTTATTGGTTGTGGGGGGATTCCTGGAATGGATAACGTATTGGTAAAATATGCCTGTGATAAACTGGACCAAGTAGAGAGCATACGTATTAGACTCAGTGGTCAGGTTTCGCAGAAGCCACAGGATATAATCAGCGCCTGGAACCCGGGATGGTCTCCCAAGATAGCGATTACCGACTGTTCATTAGAGCCAGTAGTGTTTGAGAATGGGGAGTACAAGAGATACCCTCTCTTTAGTGGTCGTGAGGAGTACGACTTTGGTCCCTTTGGCAAGGTTTTAATTAAATATCATCCACATGAAGAGGTATTTATGCTGTCAAACTTTATAGGTAAAGGCGTAAAGTATGTAGATTTCAAAAACGCTGTAGACGTAAGAGCGGGTAGTCTCGTTAAACTAGGATTTGCCAGTGATAAACCCATAGACGTGAAGGGGGTCAAAGTGAGTCCGCTGGATGTTTTGGTAAAGTTAGTGCCATCTCCAGTTAACGCCTTTTTTGATGAAGATGAAGCTGTCAAACATCCGTTTGATTCCGCCAGAATCTGTGTGATTAAGGTGAAAGGAGTAAAATCAGGAGAGGATATAGAATATATCATATCCTTTGACTATAACCTTTTTACCACTACTGAGGAAAGGCTGGAAATTTATAAGAAATTCGGGACACTCAACATCTATGTGGCCTTACCCGTGATAGTAGGAGCCAAGATGTGTGTGGGTGGCTTTGCCGACAAGGGAATAATCGGCCCTGAATGCCTTGACCCGATAAAGTTTCTGAAGACGATGGCTGATATAGGCTGGCCTCTGAAGTTTCAGGAAACGACTTCAAAAAGCGTATCCGTTTCATAAGTTGCGGAGCTGGTTAAGGTCTGATTGTAAATGTTTTGCGCATGACTGTTATGAAAAGGAGGTGGAGTTTAATTGAAAAAATTCTATACTGGGAGATAAAGCGGTAGGTAATAGAGGTTTAGAAAAAGGAGGGGAAAAGTGCAGAAAATTTATACCAGGATGGGAGATGGTTCTGGGACTGAACTAAGCGAGAGTGAACTAAAACGAGACTTAGAAGAAGGCACCAGGGATGCCGCGGAGAGAGCCAAGGTTTCTCCTCTTTCCCGGGATGAGCTGGCGTATCTTTTTGATATCTATAGCAGTCCTGCTAGATTTGTGGGCGTGGACCGTGGCAATGAAGTAATTTTCAGCTATGATAACGGCTCTTATAAGTCGAAAGAGGATCTGACGGAGATACCGTTATATGGAGTTCAGGAAGCTCAGGTTTATGAGAAGTTTTTAGGTGCCGATATATTGGACATTGGCCAGATCGATTACAGTTTTAAGCCTGTGAAGGCTATTGCCACTTTTGAGCAGCAGGCATTGGAGTACGCTTTGCTGGTGACGACTGTGCCCATGTTTTATGGAGCGCAGCCTAATTTAGGCTCATATACTCAACCGGATGGTCCTTGCCCCAATCCCATGGAGCTGTTGCCTCAGGGTAAAGTAACCGAAGCCAGGGCAGCTCAAGAAGAAATGATGGAGCACGCCGTTCGGGATATGGTTTATGTAGTCGGTGCCATGTATGAATCGGGAGCGGATGGCTTCAATTTTGACACTGTGGGGGCAGCAGGGGATGTTGACTTTTTGGCTACTTTGCGAGCTATCGAGATATTAAAGAAGAAATATCCTCAAATGGCTATGATGGTGGGGATGGCGGGCGAATTCGTTCTGGGGATGCATGGGGAGGTAACTTATGATGGAGTTCGTCTGGCGGGATTGTATCCTCACAAGC
>Ga0209986_10005382_pt1 | contig 10619 bp, 10 predicted proteins | sample BlataG_FD_183168 | JGI IMG/M metagenome (GOLD analysis project Ga0209986, IMG submission 183168) | Deep subsurface microbial communities from Black Sea to uncover new lineages of life (NeLLi) - Black_00105 metaG (SPAdes) (version 2) | ecosystem: Environmental > Aquatic > Marine > Oceanic >...
ATAATTAACAAAATCGTAATTTATTAACTGCAGATATACCACAAGGGATGCTACGCAAAGTAAGAGACATATTACAATCTCAATGCGTCTTTTTTTTACCCGGTCCATCAATAAAGTCTTTGGTAAAAAGTCAGTGTATTACCATATCCTCAATTGAAAAATTAAAAAAGGAGGGGATTTCCCCTCCTTTTTTAATTTTTGTTATGCCATCATATACAACTATGATTACGACAAATTACCTGCAGTATCAAGTGTGTACGTCGTAGTAGATTTGGGGTGCCAGAATGTCAACGTATTAGTTATTACAATTGTACCACTACTATCCACTAAAGGCCCTCCTGCAGACCTTACATTATTAGTATCAATCGTATAGCCACCAATTTCATTAGAAGGATACACGCTGGTACCGGTACTGGTTGTATCTGCAAAGTAAGCCAAGGAGGTATTGTAAAAATTCTTGGCCGAACTTTGGGCAGCCGCATTCTGCCCCCTGGTCCGATAGGCCAGAAAGTTGGGGATGGCGATAGCTGCCAAAATACCGATAATCGCAATAACGATCATCAGCTCAATGAGTGTAAAACCTTTTTGATTGTTTCCTCTAAGTTTTTGTAACATGTTCTTCCTCCTTTTAAATGTTATTAATTGTTAAATTGTTTTTTATTATTACTTGGCAATCAATATCATACATTAAACCGTACCCCTTAATTATAAACTCTTTTTGAATTTCTCACCTCCCCTGGAAAATCATTAATAATGTCTATATAGATCAAAATCTTATAAAGTTTTTGTAATCACATATGATTACTGCTTGTTACCCGTGATGCCGGATACTGCTCTCTGGATTTCGGATGAAAAAAAGAAATCTGTTTTTTTATATTTATCGAGCATCAAACAACTGTCAAAGTTACTTGAATGTTTAGCAAATAATATGCCAGGAGGTGGCAATGTACGAATAATTATTATAACATGTTGTATTTATATTGTATTTATTTAATAAAAGGGGGACGGACTTTTTCCTCTTTGAATATAATATGACAATTTTTGTCAAATGATGTCGATTTTGTCAAAAAGAGGACAAGGAAAAATTAGCGGCTAAATCATCACCTGAAAGACCTTTGAAAAATATTTAATTTTGCCTACGGGGATGTTTTTCAATGTTCTAATAGTTTCTGCAGTCGATAGCGAAACGTACGGAAGCTTATACCCAGCAATTCGGCGGCTTCCTGTTTTTTCCCATTGGTGCAATCAAGGGCCTTTTCCAGGTATGCCTTTTCGATTTCTTCCAGGATGACATCGAGGGAAACCCCGTTTTTTACTTCGTCCAGGTCAAAACGCCTGTCTTTGATCCCTTCAATCCATCTTCTCTTATGAATAGACAGGGCCAGACTGTCCGGGAGAATAATATTTGTGGTGGAAAGCGCCACGCTTCTTTCCAGCAGGTTTTCAAGCTCACGAACATTTCCGGGGAAATCATATTTGTTTAAAAGATCTATGGCGTAGGATGATATTTTTGTTATTTCCTTGCCCATTTCCCGCGAATATTTATCCAGAAAATGCTGGGCAAGGAGACGTAGATCGCTCTTTCTTTCTCGGAGCGGCGGCACCTTTATTTCAATGACATTCAGACGATAAAAAAGGTCTTCCCGGAAATTTCCGGCAATAACTTCATCTTCAAGTTTCTTGTTGGTTGCGGATATAATCCGGATATCAACCGAGATATCCTCATTTCCGCCAACCGGTTTAAATACATGTTCCTGAACAGCCCTCAACAGCTTTACCTGGACAGGAGGGGTGAGTTCACCGATTTCATCGAGAAAAATCGTTCCCTTATCTGAAACCTCAAAAAGCCCCTTTTTATCCTGGGTTGCACCGGTAAAAGACCCTTTTTTATGACCAAAAAGTTCGCTTTCCATCAATGTCTCAGGAATACCGCCACAGTTTAAAACCACAAACGGCTTTTCACTCCTGCGGCTTTGCTCATGGATGGCTTTGGCGATTAATTCTTTACCAGTTCCGCTTTCTCCGGTGATAAGGACGCTTGTTTTTGTTTTGGCAACCTGTAGAATAAGATTATAGATATGCCTCATGCTGGGACTGTTTCCAACAATCTTTCCAAAATGCATGGTTCTCTTGAGTTCATCATCGAGCATCTCTTTTTCATGCTCTATGGTTTTAAGATCCAGGGCATTTTTTATGGTCTGTTTAAGTTCTTCATTGTCGAACGGTTTGGGTACAAAATCATAAGCGCCTTCGTTCATGGCTTCAACGGCCGCCTCGGTCGTTGCATAAGCTGAAATCATAATGACTACGGCATCCGGGTTCTGGGCTTTTGCCGCCTTTAACACATCCAGGCCGGTTATATCCCCGAGCCTGATGTCGCAAAGTAACAGATCAAAGTCTGTTTTTCCTATCATTGATATGGCATTGCGTCCGTTTTCCGCAAATGAAACCTTGTACCCTTCCTTGCTGAGCAACACCTCCAATAACTCGCGCATGCTCAGTTCATCATCGACAACCAGTATGTGAGTCGTGTGATTTGTCATTGTTCATTCATCATTGGTTATTGGTTATTAAACAGTGTTTATCCATTGTTCATCATTCGCCATTCGTTATTCGATATTCATCATTCGACACTCATGACTCATCGTGATAAACGATCTTTCCCCCCACCATTGTTAAAACCGCCTTGCCCTTCATATCCCATCCGTCAAAAGGGGTGTTGCGGCTGAGTGATCGGAAATTATCCGCATTTACACAATACGATCTTTCAGGGTCAATTATGGTAATATCAGCCGGTCGTCCGATATGCAATCCGTTTTTCAGCCCGAGGATGCGTGCCGGGTTGGTTGACATTTTTTCAACAAGAACGGTCATGGGCATCACACCGTCTTCAACCAGTTTTAAAGATAGAGAAACCGAGGTCTCAAGTCCGATGATACCATTTGCCGCCTGGTCGAATTCTACTTGTTTTTCAATAAAAGAATGTGGGGCATGATCGGTGGCGATAACATCGATGGTTCCGTCCGACACCCCCTGACGGACAGCCTCCCTGTCAGGGCCGGATCTCAAGGGGGGATACATTTTGGCGTTGGTATTATAATTTTTAACAGATTCCTCTGTAAGTGTAAAATAATGAGGCGCGGTTTCTGCCGTAACCGGTATGCCTCTTGTTTTTGCATCCTTTATAGCCCTTACCGATTCTTTTGTGCTGACATGTGCGATGTGAACAGGAACGCCGGTCAATTCACACAGGGCGATATCCCTTAAAACCATTATACTTTCAGAAGCATTGGGTATTCCCGCAAGCCCCAGTCGCGTTGCAACCGCACCCTCGTTCATGGCGCCGCCGGCAGCCAATTCAAGATCTTCACAGTGGGAAATCACCGGCAGATCGAATCCTTTTGAATATTCCAGGGCCCTTCGCATCAGCCGGCTGTTTTTCACCGGGTTGCCGTCATCGGATACGGCAATTGCACCGGCTTCTTTTAACTCTGCATATTCACAAAGCCTGTCTCCTTTGAGTCCCTTGCTGATTGCAGCAACCGGATAAACACGAACCGTGTCCGCTGCCGCCGCCTTTTGTAAGATATATTCTGTAACCTGTCTGCAATCATTGACCGGGTCTGTGTTCGGCATACAGCATATTGCCGTAAATCCGCCAAAAGCCGCGGCCAGAGAGCCGGTTTCAATGGTTTCTTTGTATTCATGTCCGGGCTCGCGCAGATGCACATGCATATCGATCAAACCGGGGGTCACTATTTTATCCGACGCATCTATTATTTTTGCTTCCGGATACTCACCGCCTGCCAACCCGTCCTTTTTTATTTCAACAATGTTACCGTCCGCAATAAGGATATCCATTATGCCGTCTAAATTTCCGGGATCAATAACCCTGCCGCCCTTAATCAGTATCAGCATTTCGTGCACCTCCTGTCACCAGATATAAAAGAGCCATGCGCACGGCCACACCGTTTGTCACCTGGTCAAGGATAATGGAATAGGGCCCGTCTGCAACATCATAAGCAATTTCAACCCCCCTGTTTATAGGCCCCGGATGCATAATCAGCACATTCTCTTTGGCTTTTTTCAGTTTTGCTTTTGTCAACCCATACACGGTTGAATACTCGCGCTCTGTTGGAAACAAAAAGTCTTGCTGCCGCTCCTTTTGTATTCTTAACATCATGATAACATCTGCATCACGGATAGCCTCTTCTACATCGTAGGTAACCGAAACGCCAAGGGCTTCGATCCCCTTGGGAATCATGGTGCGAGGGCCTGCCAGTACCACATGGGCCCCCATTTTTGTGAAGCCGATACTGTTTGATCTGGCGACCCTGCTGTGAGATATGTCGCCGATTACGGCAATTCGCAGACCGGATATTTCGCCTTTATTTTCTCTAACCGTCATCAGATCAAGAAGGGATTGGGTGGGATGAGCGTGCATGCCGTCACCGGCATTGATAATCGAAGGCTTCATCATTCCTGCCAGCATATGAGGGGCGCCGGCGGAACTATGCCGTATTACGATCACATCAGGATTCATGGCTTCAATATTTCGCGCGGTGTCGATCAGGGTTTCTCCCTTGACCATGCTGCTGGAACTTGCGGAGATGGAAAGACTGTCCGCACTGAGCCGCTTGGCGGCAATATCAAAAGATATGCGGGTACGGGTGCTGGGTTCATAAAAGAAAAGAACCACGGTCTTGCCCCTTAGCGTGGGAACTTTTTTGATCGGCCGTTCGGATATCTCCTTCATTCTGTCCGCCGTGTCCAAAATCAAGGTGATCTCGTCAACGGAAAGGGACTCCATATCCAGGATATCTTTTTTTGTAAACTGCATGTGCCACCTGATTTGCGAAAGTGCTAAGTTTTAAGTATCTGTATAAAATAATTAATTTTATTACCTAAAACCTAACCCCGATACTACGGAAATAACAAATCACAAGCATCAAATCTCAAATAAATTCCAAACTACAAGTTCCAAATAAGATCAAAAGCCAATTGTTTGTTATTTGTTTTTTTGGTCATTGAGATTTGTTTGTTATTTGTGTTTTGTAATTTGATTTTTTGACATAAAATACACAAAAATTATCATTAAGAAACTAAAACCAGATAAATTCGACTTTTACGAATTTCACCTTACTTGAGTAATCGCCCGATTCTATTCCACCTGACCCCAAAATCTTCCTTGTCCCAGGACCAGTAGATGATTAAGGCTTTACCTTTTACCGCCTTTAAATCGACAAAGCCCCAAAATCTGCTGTCATAGCTCTGATCCCGGTTGTCTCCCATTACAAAAAGTGAATGTTCGGGAACAACAACCTGGCCGAAATTATCCCTGGGTTGTATCACCGCCGGAAAAATGTGAGGGTCCGTATGAATCCCATAATCATAGTTGAGCAGCGTGTGATTCACATAAACCTTTTTGTCACGCACCTCAATTACATCCCCTGCAACGCCGATGACTCGCTTGATAAAATCTTTACTGGGATCCTCGGGAAATTTAAAGACTATGATATCCCCGCGTTTCGGGTTTTTTATCGGAATAATAGTTGTCTCTAAAAATGGAATCTTGACACCGTAAATAAATTTATTGACCAGGATGTGATCTCCGATCAAAAGCGTCTGCTTCATGGAACCCGAGGGGATTTTAAACGCCTGAATGATAAAAGCACGGATAAACAAGGCCAGAACGATGGCCACAAGGATCGCTTCAATATTTTCTCGAAGACCGCTCTTTTTTTTTGTACGGACTTCCTTTTTATCAGTTTTAGCGGAATTGTTTTTCTTCAAATTTATATAACACCTTTCCAATTGAAAATTAATATACCTCTCAATAACAGATTGCTGCAAATACCTGCCGCCACGTCATCCATGACAATGCCGGCGCCCCCGGATAATTTTCTTTCGATCCATGTAATCGGATACGGCTTCCAGATATCCAAAACTCTGAATAAAAGAAATCCAAAAACAACGGAAATCACATTAAAAGGAAGCCCTGTAAATGTTACCAGAATACCCGCAATTTCATCAATGACGATACAGCCCGGATCTTCCGTATTTACTATTTTCTCAGCCTCCTGAGCAATCCATATGGCAAATAAAATAAAAATTACGGTTAAAAGTACAGCGATCAACAAATTGATTTTAGAAAGAATAAAGCAAAGCGGAAGTCCCAGGATAGATCCAAATGTTCCGGGAGCAAAAGAGATATTCCCAATAAAACAGCCGGTCGCAAGGAACATGACCGATTTCTGTTTTAAATTCATGGCCTGTCTCTATAGCTTGGCATCATTTTTGTCAAGTGTAAGTTAGGAGGTAGTCCCCCACCCTATTCGTGAAGCGATCTTATAATGGTATCGTATACCATCCGTATGGGAAGCTTTTTTTCAAGAGCGATGCTTTTGCAGACTTCATACTCCGGCACAATCCGCACGCCCCCGCCCGGCTCTGTAATCCGTTTTACCTGAATTTCACCGTAGGCTGTTTTCATAATAACCTTTTCACGGGTCAGCATACACCGTTTGGCATCATAATATCTTATGCCCAGTGAGCTGGTTTCAGATAAGATACAATCGATCAAAACCTCTTTCAGATTTCTCCGGCACAGAACCTGCACCAGTGTACCGGGTCTGTTTTTTTTCATAAAAACAGGAATCCAGTAAACATCCAGAGCGCCTTGTTCAAACAGGCGATCCATCAAGAATCCGAAGACCTCCGGGTTCATATCGTCAATGCAGGTTTCCAGCACCACAACCGTATCTTTGTGATGAGTTGATCTTTGGCCGGTGTCACCACATAAGCCGGTTCCGATAATAACCCGCAACAGATTGGGAATCGATTCTAGGTCACGTTTGCCGGCCCCGTAACCGGTTTTTTCAATGATCATCTCCGGCAGTTCCCCATAGGACTCCGCCAGGGTAACAAGGATTGCCGCACCGGTCGGGGTAACCAGTTCATGAGGTATTTTTGTGCCATAAACCGGAACACCTTTAAGGATGCCCAGAGTTGCAGGCGCCGGCACAGGCAGGGTTCCATGGTCACAGGAAACAAACCCTTTTCCTAAAGGGATGTGTGAAGCAATTACCGTTTTAATACCCAAGTAATCCATGCACAGCGCTGTTCCCACGATATCAACAATCGCATCAATACCGCCCACTTCATGAAAATGCACCTCGTCAACAGTGCACCCGTGAATCACGGCTTCAGCTTGTGCAATCCGTTCAAAGATGTCTCGGCTCATCTGTTTGATATTCGGGGATAACGGGCTGTTGCTTATCAGTGACCGTATTTGAGCATGGTCTCTCGATGTTGTGTCATCTTCCACCCGCACCTGAACGCTTTTCGCCGTAATCCCGTTACGAGATACGGTGTCAACACAAACGTCGAAACCTGCCAGTGGAAGCCTTCCTAATTGTTCTTTCAGCCATTCTACCGGCACCCCAAGGTCTAAAAACGCCCCCAAGGTCATATCGCCACTGATACCGGAAAAACAGTCAAAATAAGCAATCATGGTTTTCTCGTTAAGATCGTTGAGTTCGTTAAGATTGTTAGCATCATTAAACTCGTTCCCACCTTTTTATCCGCCGTCAGTGTGGCGGACTGATCTTCCCCGCCCCGTTAAACTTGCGATAGCAACAGCGCAGCGTATTTAACCGGGGTCACCTTCTACCCATCTCCCCCCTGTGAATGAACCCTAATGATCTCAAGCAAAAGTTCGGTTGTCCGAACCATATCATCAAGACCCACGGATTCCCGCACCGTATGCATATCCCGCATTCCTGTTCCGAGAACACCCGTCATGATACCCTTTTCAAAGAAAATATTGGCATCTGCACCGCCCCCGCTTGTCTTTGTTTTCATTTTTCTTCCCAAGTTCTCAGCGGCTCTGCAGGCGAGTGTTACAACCGGGTGATCGTCAGGAACGTATGTACAGGAAAAATCTTTTTCGATCTCAGTTTCAAGACGGGGAAGTGCGTCATCAGAGGTCATCCCGTTATAGTTTTCCACAATCCCCTTGAAAGACGATACCATTGCATCGGTAATCTTACTTAGCTTTTCCTCATCATGGCTTCTCACCTCACCCTTGACCGTTACCAGGTTGGGTACGATATTCGTGGCCGTGCCGCCTTCAATTATGCCGATGTTACAGGTTGTTTCATGATCAATTCGTCCGAGTTCAAGTTCCGCAATAGCCTTGCTTGCCAGTGAAATCGCATTTATCCCTTTTTCCGGGGCGGCGCCGGCATGGGCATCTTTACCATGGACTCTGAACTCCAACCGGTTTGCAGAAGGCGCCCGGGTAACAATGCCTTCCGTATCCGTGGCATCCAGGGCATAACCAAATTTTGCGGTAATACAATCTAAATCAAGATGTTTTGCGCCCAAAAGACCGATCTCCTCGCAAACCGTAAAGACAAGTTCAAGCGGACCATAGGGCAGATCATTTTCCTGGATAATTTTTAGGGTTTCTAATAGAATGGCAATTGCGCTCTTGTCGTCCGCGCCTAAGATTGTCGTTCCATCACTGGTAAAAACACCGTCCGAAAGTACGGCGGTCACGCCTTTCCCCGGCTCCACCGTATCCATGTGTGCATTCAGAAGAAGCGGCGGCGCCTGCCGAGTCCCTTTGAACTTGGCAATAAGATTCCCGGTATTGCCGCCGATCTTATCCCCGGCGCCGTCAACAAATGTTTCTGCTCCCATTGACTCCAATATCTTTTTAATCTCCATGGAAATTGTTTGTTCCTCTTTTGATACACTGTCAATTTCTACAAAAAACCTAAACGTCTCCGCCAACCTATCTCTGTTTACCATATGCCAACCTCTATCCGTCTATATAAATCAAGATCTAACCATTATCCAGCATCCAGTATCCAGTATCAGGCATCCAGTATCCAGCATCAGGCATCCAGTATCAAGCATCCAGTATCCGGCTTTCCTTGATAGTTGCAGTCCACTTACCACCCAAACGGATTGACAAAAATAGAAAAAATTATTATATGTATATCTTAGATATAACATAACGGAAGTGCGCAGCTTGCTGGTGAGGCTCCCGGACTTCAAATCCGGTGTGGGGCGCTAAAACCGTCCCGGGTGGGTTCGATTCCCATGCACTTCCGCCATTTTAATTTATGATATCAATCAATTAACTCCATTTGGACCTCCCCATACCTACCACAAAACGACCACAAGTGCAACACATAAGCTCAAACATTAAGAAAATGCCTTGTGGGATCAAAATCTTCGGCAGATTCGTCAATACATCCGGCCACGTCCCGTTTGACATTCAGAGAAAAAGAAATACTTGCCTGTATCAATTCCGGATACACCAGCAAAGCCATTGCAGATGAGCTTTGCATCAGTATTCATACCGTCAAAACCCATATTTATAATATTTACAAAAAGATAAATGTTAACAACGTAACATCTCAATAAGTTCCGGTAAATTAAATGATGATATTGTAACTCTTGTCAAAAACATGGTAATAAATTAAGCATACAGAAAATATACTGAACAACTTCAAAAGCCGCGATAAAAGCTGAAAAACCGTTTGGAGACTGCTATGAAATATGCATGCACTGCTGCTGCCATTCTGATTCTTCTTTTAATCGGTTTAAATCTGAGTGCCGGGGACATTGTTACGTGGACAGACGAGGACGGTAATTTTAATATCACCAACCTATCCCCTCCCGAAGGTGTTAAGATCCAAAATGTGATACAATATAAAGAAAAAGCCGATGAAAAAATAAGGGAATACAAACGTCCTCAGGAGCAAAAACACCAGGATCGCCTGAAACAACAGAAAATTCAGGAAGCTAAAAAAGCTAAAAATGAGGCGGAGAAGGCCAAAAAGGAAGCGGAAGAAGCTGAGTCCCGCGCCGAAGAAGCCGTTCGGAAAGCTAATGAATATCTTAACAAACACTATCCAAGAAAAAAGAAAAAAAGAAATGCGTATATATTCCGGACCAGAAAGCTCGTCCAAGAGGCTGAAAAGGCTAAAGCCCAGGCAGTACAAGCGCTAAAGAAAGCAAATCAGGCTGAAAAGGAAGCCAAGGAAGCCGCCAAGATAGTGCAAAAATTCGATAGCCAAAATCCTGAGGCGCTACAATCCGATTTGCAGAGGCCAAAGTGACCCTAGTCTTTCTTTGCGCATCTCCCCCTCATGTTTGAACGGACATCCCATTATATGAAGCTTTTTGATCCCAAAGGGAGATGCTAGTCGACCATCGGTTTCTACTTCAAAAAAAATGGGATTCAGGCCTATTTGGTGGGTCAATTTAGACCCTCTGGCGAACATGAAATTTTCATTTTCAAAACGTTCCGATGGAATTTAACTACAATATGTTGTGGTCATTTTTTGCTTGACACACAAGATTATTTGTTTTAATAATTTTTAACCTACGTATTTGCTTAACTGAAGGCAATAAAAACTTTTTTGGGAATTGCTACATTATTTGATGCTTACAGCAAACAAGAATTTTTCATGTATTATGCAATGCTTGAACAGAAGCTATGATTTTCTGAAAAACCTTGACGGGCTTTCATTGCCGAATCGCCCAAATTTTTGAATATGTTTAAGACCAGTTTTTCAAAAAAAACCGTTGTGGCCGTTGTC
>Ga0209986_10005383_pt1 | contig 10619 bp, 8 predicted proteins | sample BlataG_FD_183168 | JGI IMG/M metagenome (GOLD analysis project Ga0209986, IMG submission 183168) | Deep subsurface microbial communities from Black Sea to uncover new lineages of life (NeLLi) - Black_00105 metaG (SPAdes) (version 2) | ecosystem: Environmental > Aquatic > Marine > Oceanic >...
ATTATTACATGGGCAAATACCCCAAGCTGGCCGAGCTCACCAATGAGGCGTTGGCTGCTGGGGGGCTATCGTATCAGGCCGGTTCACTTACTATTCGACATCTAATCGATGTCGTGGTAAACGATGTCGGCTATGACGCCATCGCCGAGAAGGTTGTGCGTCCCCTTAAGGGCTTGCGACTAGCCCCTTATTACGGTTGTCTTATTGCCCGACCAGAAATGGGCGAGGAACGCCTCGACGACTTTGAGTTCCCAACCTATATGGATAAACTCCTAACGACGCTGGGCGCTGATGTGGTAGATTTCCCGCTCAAGACCCAATGCTGCGGTGGTCACATGACTCAAATAAACGCCGAGGCAGGGTATATTCTGATCCGTAATCTCCTCCATAATGCCAATGAGAATAATGCGGACGCCATCGTCACCCTCTGTCCCATGTGCCAACTCAACCTTGATGCATACCAATCGCATGTCAATCGACACTTCAAGACGAACTACAACATTCCGGTGCTGTACTTCACCCAGATGATCGGACTGGCACTTGGAATTGAGCCCAAGGAGGTGGGTATCGGCCAGGAATTTGTGTCCGCATCCGGGATGGTAAAGAAGATCGGGACCGAGCCCGAAGTCCCGGAACCTGCTAAGCCGCACCGCAAGAAAGATGATAAATCACTGCCTATGCCTGGAAAGAGAGTGGAGGGGTAGTATGACTGAGAAAGTTGGCGTCTATATCTGCCATTGCGGCAGTAACATCGCTGGGGTCATCGATGTGGAAGGTCTCGCCGAGTGGGCCAGCGAAAATCTCGAAGGCGTTACAGTATCCCGGGATTACAAGTTCATGTGTTCTTCGCTTGGGCAAGAGCTCATCGAAGAGGACATTAAAAATGAAGGATTGACCCGGGTTGTAGTGGGCGCATGCTCACCGCACATGCATGAAAAGACCTTCCGCCGCACCTGCGCAAACGCAGGTTTGAATCCATACTTATTCCAAATGGCAAGTCTGCGCGAGCAAATCTCCTGGGTGACCACGGATAAGGACAAGGCAGATGAGAAGGCAAGAGCCCTGATCGCCGGCGCTGTGCGCCGGGTACAACTACAAGAAGAGCTTGAGCCGAGTGAGGTGCCTGTCAACCCCAACACATTGGTTGTCGGAGGCGGAATTGCTGGTATCCAGGCCGCCTTAGAGTTGGCTGACGCAGGTTATCATGTCTACTTGGTAGAACGCGAGCCCTCCATTGGTGGGCACATGGCCCAATTCGATAAGACCTTCCCCACCCTGGACTGCGCCGCCTGCATCCTCACTCCGAAGATGTCCGACGTCGGCACTCACGACAATATCACCCTCCTGAGCTACAGCGAGGTCGAAGAGGTCTCCGGTTTCGTTGGCAACTTTGATGTGAGAATTCGCAAAAAAGCCCGCTACATTAAAGAGGAGGATTGCACCGGCTGCGGCATCTGCATCGAGAAGTGTCCCAAGACAGTCGTTGACGACGTCTTCGAAGCCGGTCTGGGCTACCGAAAAGCGGTCTACCGTCCCTTCCCCCAGGCGGTGCCCAAATTCCCGGTCATCGACTATGAAACATGTATATACTTCGAAAAGGGCACCTGCAAGGCTTGTGAGAAGTTCTGCCCCACAGAGGCGATCGACTTTGAGCAGCAGGACAGCTACTTAGACCTGAATGTAGGTAATATCATCCTGACCACGGGATGTAAGGTTTTCGATGCGATCCAGATTCCACAATATGGTTATGGACGCTTGGCTAACGTCTTCACCAGTCTTGAGTTTGAACGCATGTGCAACGCTGCCGGTCCCACCGAAGGCAAGATTGTCTTACGCGATGGTGTAACCGAGCCCAAGTCGGTAGCCATCATCCACTGTGTGGGCAGCCGAGATAAGAACTACAACGCCTACTGTTCAAATGTTTGCTGTATGGCAGCACTTAAATTCGGCCATCTGGTTATGGAGAAGACAGACGCTAAAGTCACTTCTTTCTACATAGATATGCGCACTCCCCACAAAGGGTATGAAGAATTCTACGAACGTCTGCAAGAGGAGGGAATGAAATTCATCCGCGGCCGAGCAGCTGAGGTGACCAATGCTGCTCGGACCCCAAACGAAGATGGTAAGCTGATCGTACAGGCTGAAGATACCCTGCTTGGAAGACAACGTCGTATTCCGGTTGATATGGTGATCCTGATGGTCGCCCTTGAACCCCAAGTCGATGCCAGAGATGTCGCATTGCAATTTGGGATTTCATGCAGCATGAACGGCTGGTTCACCGAGCGTCATCCGAAGCTCGATCCGGTGGCCACTATGACCGATGGTGTGTTCATCGCCGGCACATGCCAGGGCCCGAAGGACATACCGGATACGGTCGCCCAAGGTGCGGCGGCCGCTGCCCGGGTGCAGGGCATGATCACCAAAGGCACGGTGCTCATCGAACCCATAGTGGCGACGATTAATGAAGATAAGTGCTCTGGCTGCCGTATCTGCAACGATCTCTGCCCTTATAGCGCCATCGAGTTCCTGGAGGACAAGGGTGTCAGCTACATCAACGCCGCCCTATGCAAGGGTTGCGGCACATGTGTAGCCGCCTGCCCATCTCAAGCCATCTCTGGCGCCCATTACAGCAACGAGCAGATCTTCTCCGAGATCGGAGGCTTGCTCTACGATGTCGTCGGTGGCAATGGGGCTAAGGCGCCTGCGCCTGAATCAGAACTGGTGCTAGCTTAGGGAATGATTATGTCTATGAATGAAGAGATCTTTGAACCCAAGATCATCGGCTTTCTATGCAACTGGTGTTCGTATCGAGCAGCCGACTTGGCTGGCACTTCGCGTATTAAATACCAACCCAATGTACGCATGATCCGGGTGATGTGCACCGGGCGCGTAAGCTCAGTCTTAATTCTCAAAGCCTTCGCCCTAGGTGCAGACGGCGTTCTGGTTTCCGGTTGCCATCCGGGACAATGCCACTACGAGAAGGGTAACATGAGTGCTCGCAGAAGGGTTGTCGCGCTGAAGCCTTTTCTTGACACTATAGGAATTGGCCAGGAAAGGCTGAGGTTGGAATGGATCGCGGCATCCGAAGCCCCGAGGGTCGCCGAAGTGATCGCCGAATTCACCGAGACCATCAAGCAATTCGGCCCCAGCCCTTTCGGGAGGAGGCGAGATGAAAATTGAATACAAGGCTACAATATGCCCCTATTGCAGTTGTGGCTGCGGAATCTACCTAGTGGTGAAGGATGGCGAGATCATAGGCCAGGAGCCGTGGAAAGAACACCCGGTAAATGAGGGGAAGAACTGCCCCAAAGGGAAAAACGCTTATCAGTTTCTCTATGCTAAGGACAGGCTGAAGACGCCGCTAGTGAGAAAAAACGGCGTGCTTGAAGAGACCTCCTGGGAGGAGGCGCTCGATCTCATCGCCACCAAGTTCGAGGAAGCCACTCCGCAGACATTTGGCCTACTAGCCTCGGGGAAGAACACCAATGAGGAGGCCTACGTGCTGCAGAAGTTTACGCGCGTGGTTATGGGTACCAACAACATAGAGTACTGCGGCCGATTGTGCCACTCGCCCACGGCGGCCGGCCTTGGCCCTACGGTGGGCTCTGGCGTGATGGAGACCTCTGAGATTGACATCGAACTTGCTGACTGTATCTTCCTGGCCGGCATCAATATCAAAGAGACCTTCCCCATGATGACCATGAGGGTGCTTCGGGCAAAGGAGAAGGGGGCCAGGGTGATCGTGATGGACCCCCGGAACACCGCCACCGCCAGGTACCTAGGGGACATCCACCTTCAGTTGAGGCCAGGCACAGATGCGGCAGTGCTCAACGCGATGATGAGCATCATCCTCGGCGAGGGACTGGAGAACGAGGAATTCATAGCTTCGAGGACCGCCGGGATTGAGGAACTACGCCAGCACCTTTCCTCTCTGGATCTAAAGGAGTTGGAGAAGATCAGCGGTGTACCGCTGGAGAAGATCAGAGAGGCCGCGATCGCCTACGCCATGGCGGAGACAGGCTGCATTCTGTTCAATCAAGGGCTGAACCAGCATACCACCGGATCAGATAACGTGAAGGCCCTCGCCAGCTTGGCGTTGTTGGCCGGGCACTATGGTAGACCGGGTACCGGTGTCAACCCCACGCGGGGACAAATCAACGGTGAAGGTACCGGCGACATGGGCTGCCTTAACGTCTTCTACCCCGGCTTCAAGCCGGTGAGCGAGGACGTAGCGAAGATATTCGAGGAGACCTGGGGAGTGGAAAACCTACCCAGTAAGCCTGGCTTTCCATACACGGTGATGCTACAGAAGGTCAAGTTCCTCTATATCGTAGGGACGAATCCCATGATGGCCGCCCCTGACGTCAACAACGTACGAAAGGCTCTGCAGAATCTCAGTTTCCTGGTGGTTCAGGACATATTTCCCACCGAGACCGCGCAGTTGGCTCACGTGGTGCTACCCGCGGCTACTTGGGTGGAGAGGGAGGGAATCCACGCCTGGGTTGACAGAAGGGTACAGAAGATAGATCAGGTGATAAACCCTCCCGGCAATGCCAAACCCGACTGGTGGGTTGTATGCCAGTTAGCCGAAAGGATGGGCTACAAGGACAAGTTTGACTTCTCTTCCCCATATGAGATATTTGAGGAGATAAGATGCTGTGTTCCTCAATACGCCGGGATAACCTATGAAAGGCTCAGCAAGATAACAGGGGGGATTCACTGGCCTTGTCCCTCTGAGGATCACCCGGGCACGCCCACCATGTTCGTTCAGAAGTTCAACACCCCGGATGGATTAGGTCACTTTCAGGTGGTGGACTATAAGCCCCCGGCAGAATTGCCGGACGAAGAGTACCCCTTCGTCCTGACAACCGGAAGAAGCATATTCCACTATCACACCGGGACGATGACGCGTAGGACTCCAAAGTTAAATGACGAAGTCCCTCGGAGTTTCGTCCAGGTCAACCCCGCAGATGCCGCCAAGGCGGGGCTTAGGAGTGGAGATACGGTCACCTTGGAAACCAGACGCGGCAGCATCGAGGCCCAAGCCAAGATAACCACGCAAGTAACACCGGGTCTGCTGTTCATCCCCTTCCACTTTGCCGAGTCGTGCGCCAATGTGCTGACTAATCCCGCGCTTGACCCGTCGTGCAAGATGCCGGAATACAAGGTGTGCGCTGTCAAGATGGAGGTAAAACAGTGAAAGGCGATTTGTATTTGGCTTGGTCCTCGGACGAGGAGATCCTGAAAAAGGCCGAATATGGTGGCGCGGTCACCTCTCTTTTGAAGTCTGCCCTGGAAAGCGGGCATGTGGATGCCGTGCTGGCCATAAAGGCAAGAGACGGCAACAGGTACGACGGCATACCTGTCTTAATCACCGATCCGCAAGAGGTGATAGAGACAGTAGGGGCTTTGCACTGTGCCTCTCCCAATATCGCCCGTTTTGTGAAGGAATACCTGGATGGCGCTTCCAACCTGAAGATAGCGGTGACCTGCAAGCCATGCGATGCCAAGGCGATCGTTGAACTCGCCAAGCGGGAGCAGATCAACATCGATAACTTACTTCTAGTGGGCTTGAACTGCACTGGCACCCTGCCGCCAGTAGCGACCAAGCAGATGTTCGAAGAGGAACTTGGCATCAATCCGACTGATGTGGTCAGGGAAGACATCGAAGACGGGAAACTCACAGCCAGGTTGAAAGATGGAACCGAGAGGGAAATGGACCTGGCAGAATTGGAGGAGAAAGGGGGTGGAAGGAGGGATAACTGCCGGCGCTGTGAGACGAGCATCCCGACCATGGCAGACGTAGCCTGTGGCAAGTGGGGCGTAGTGGACAGGAAGGCTACGTTCATAGAGGTCTGTTCGGAAAAGGGTTCCGCTCTTGTTGACGGAGCTATCGAGGCTGGCCATATTCTCGTTGAACAGCCGGATGACGAGGCCATTGAAATCAGAAAGAGAAAAGACAAAGCGGCACTCGAACTGGCGCGTAAGTGGCAGGAAAGGGACTTCGCCCCATTCAAAGCTATGAGTATCGATGAGAGATTTGACTACTGGTTCGGCCAGTTCAGCCAGTGCATCAAGTGTTTTGGATGCAGGGATGCCTGCCCTATATGTTACTGTAAGGATTGTTGGCTGGAGCCAGATAGGGGCTTCGTGCTTGGCGGAGAGATTCCACCTGACGTCATGTGGCCCATGGTTCGGGCCGTGCATGTCATGGATTCCTGCATCAACTGTGGTCAATGCCAGGATGCATGCTCAATGAACCTACCCCTTTCCCGCTTCGTCTTTATGATCAGCAAGGAGATCGGTGCCATCTTCAAATACGAGCCCGGAATGGATGTAGACGCACTTCCCCCGTGCGGGACTGTCACAGATGAAGAAGTGAGCATCAGCGGCGTTGAACTTATCTTCTAACTGATGAAGGAAATCACAAAAGGATACAAAAATACTCTTGAGAGCTTCTTCCATCTGCTTCTGAACTACCTATAATTTACGATCCGCGTCTCTAAGCATCGCTAGATGCCTAGGAGTAATTCTTATGAGCAACAACGACTTTGAACCGAGAATCGTCGGATTTTTCTGCAACTGGTGCTCGTATCGTGCCGCTGACCTGGCCGGCACGGCGCGCATCAAATACCAACCCAACGTACGCATCATCCGGGTGATGTGCAGTGGCCGGGTAGATCCCACCTTCGTACTTAAAGCACTTGCGTTGGGCGCCGACGGCGTGTTAATCGCCGGTTGTCACCCGGGCGAATGCCACTACCTGGAACAGAATTACAAAGCTATGCGACGCTATGCGATGCTGAAACACACCCTGCGCTTCTTCGGCGTTGAAGAAGAACGAATACGTCTGCAGTGGGCGTCTGCTGCTGAAGGCGTCCAATTGGCTCAGGCGATCAACGAAATGGTTGATCAGGTTCGCCAGTTGGGTCCACTCAACTGGCCGGCTCAATGGGCAGAGAATGGGCGGATTGAAGCCGCAATCGAGCGACCTGCCGAAGAACACGCTGAAGCGATGGAGGTGCCCGCATGAGTGATAGTGAAGCATCCAATGGAAAAGGAAAATTGGCACTGTATTGGGCCGCCTCCTGCGGAGGCTGTGATATCAATACCCTGGGGATCAACGAGAAAATCCTGGACGTCGCTGCGGCATTCGACATCGTCCTCTGGCCGGTTGCAGTGGACGCCAAGGTACGTAGCATCGAGAAGATGCCGGATAAAAACATAGATCTGTGCCTTTTCAACGGTGCCATTCGCACCAGTGAACAGGAATATATGGCTCGCCTGCTGCGACAAAAATCCAAAGTGCTGGTGGCTTTTGGGTCCTGTGCCTATGAAGGCGGCATCCCCGCGCTAGCCAACATGAACAGTCGGGAGGAGATCTTCCAGACAGCCTATCACGATACTCCGAGCACGGATAACCCACAGGGCACACGCCCCCAAACCGAAACCGAAGTCCCTGAAGGCACGCTCTATCTCCCATTCTTCTACGACACGGTCAAGACGCTTGACCAATGCGTCGCAGTGGAATATTACTTACCAGGCTGCCCGCCGGAGCCAGAACGCATCTGGGATGCGATTGTAGCCATCTTGGAAAACAAGCTCCCACCTCCTGGATCAGTCATCGGTGCAATAACTACGGTTTGTGACGAATGCCCTCGCACCCGGACCGAGAAAAAGATCAAAGAGTTCAAACGCACCTGGGAGATCATACCCGATCCAGAAATCTGTCTGCTGGAACAGGGTATCGTGTGCTGCGGCATCGCTACCCGCGCCGGATGCGGAGCGAACTGCCCTACGGTCGGCTCTCCCTGCATTGGCTGCTATGGACCAAATGAAGGTGTTGAGGATTTCGGCTCCCGCATGATGTCCGCTCTAGCTTCGGTAATCGACTCTGAAGATCCGCAGGAGATAGACCGCATCATCCGGGAGGGAATTCCGGATCCAATCGGCTCTTTCTATCGCTTCAGCCTGGCGCACAGCCTACTCCGTCGCAAGGTCCTCATACATGATGGAAAAGGAGTAACAGTATGAAACGCATTTCCATTGATCCCATCACCCGTCTTGAGGGCCACGGTAAAATCGACATCTTTCTCACCGAGGAAGGCGAAGTCGCTAACGCCTATCTCCAGATTCCTGAGTTACGAGGGTTTGAACGCTTTTGTGTCGGTCGTGCGGCGGAATTCATGCCCAACATCACCAACCGCATCTGTGGGGTATGCCCTGAGGCGCATCATATGGCGTCCACTAAAGCACTCGACGCCCTGTTCAAGGTCGACCCACCTCCGACGGCCAAGAAGCTGCGAGAGATGTTCTACAGCATCTTCTTCGTCACCGATCACACGACACACTTCTATGCCCTCGGTGCACCTGATTTCGTCATGGGACCAGACGCGCCGGTAGCTGAGCGCAATATCCTGGGCGTCATCAAAAAAGTAGGCATGGATATCGCCGGTAAGGTGCTCAAGATGCGCCGTGACGGCCACCACCTAATCAAGTTAATCGGCGGTCGACCGGTGCATCCTAACTGGGGGCTCCCCGGCGGCGTCAGCCGTGGCATCATCGAGGAACAACGGGAAGAGATCGAGCAACTCGGACGCGACGCGATCGAGTTCGGTAAGTTCTCCATTCAGCTCTTCAACGACATCGTCCTTGGCAATCCAGAATATGTCAACCTGATCAAGAACGAAGCTTACATCCATCGAACCTACAATATGGGCACGGTTGACGAGAATAACCATGTCAACTTCTACGACGGCATGATCCGTGTCGTCGGACCGGACGGGAAAGAGCACGCCAAGTACCATCCCAAGGACTACCAGGAGTATGTGGCTGAGCACGTCGAGCCCTGGTCCTACCTGAAGTTCCCCTTTCTAAAGAAGATCGGATGGAAAGGATTTGTTGACGGTGTGGACTCAGGCGTCTACAAAGCCACCCCGCTCTCACGGCTCAACGCGGCCGACGGTATGGCCACACCGCTTGCCCAAGCCGAGTATGAGCGTATGTACGACGTCCTTGGAGGCAAGCCAGTCGATCACACCCTGGCCACTCACTGGGCTCGTTTGATAGAGCTGCTATACTCCGCCGAGCGCTGGGTGGAACTGGCCACCGATCCAGATATCACTGGCGATAACTTCCGCGTGTTACCCACCGAAACCCCAACCGAAGGGGTTGGTGAAGTAGAAGCGCCGCGCGGTACACTCACCCACCATTACTGGACCGATGAGCGCGGCATCTTGACCAAAGTGAACTTGATCGTCGGGACAACCAACAATAACGCCCCGATTAACATGTCGGTCAAGAAGGCTGCCCAGGGTCTGATCAAGAAGGGGACGATCATCACCGAAGGGTTGCTCAACACGATTGAGATGGCCTATCGGGCTTACGACCCTTGTATGGCTTGCGCCACGCACACTCTTCCGGGTCAGATGCCACTTGAAGTGGTGATACGCGCCCCCGACGGCGAGATTATTGAGCGTCTAACGCAGAATCTGTAGGTTGTGGGAAAAGGGATTAGGGTTCGGGGATTAGGGATTGGGACACTGATCCCTGATCCCCAATCCCTGATTACGACTTATCAATTGATCTCCATCTGTGAAGTGAAAACCTTAGTCATCGGCCTCGGAAACCCATTACTTCGTGACGATAGCGTTGGGTTGCGCGTCGCACAACAGCTGCGACCACTGCTCGCTGGCTATTCAGATATTGAAATCGTTGAGGATTACCGGGGCGGGCTGCGCTTGATGGAGCGCATGATCGGCTTTGATCGGGCCATCATTATCGACGCCATTTGCACCGGCGCCAAACCTGGCACGATCCACCTTCTCTCACCCGACGACATTCCCACCCAGCGCAGCGCCTCTGCCCATGATGTCAATCTTCCTACCGCTCTTAAGTTCGGCCGGACTTCCAGCGCTCACTTGCCGGCTAACGAAGCGATCTTTCTCGTGGGGATCGAAGCCGCCGATATCCAGACGTTTGACGATGAGAAGTTGACCCCCGAAGTCGAAGCTGGAATCCCTCTGGCAGTCGAAGCCGTCTTATCAGCTCTTGATAAAAGGTGACCGGCACTTATAAAGTGCCGGTCACCTGAGTCACTTTGTTATAGAAAACCCTCTAATAAATCTTCTACCTCGTCCATTGAAAATACCGGCCCGTCGATACAGACAAACTTCTCCCCCAGATTACACCGACCACATTTCCCTATTCCGCAATGCATGCGAGCTTCAAGCGTGACATATCTTTGTTCGGGGGTGAAACCCATTTTACTTAACATCAACTCCACAAAGTGGATCATGATCGGCGGACCACAAGTAATAGTGATCACATTCTCTGGCGAAGGTGATACCTGTTCAAGTAATTCTGTAATCAGGCCGACATCGTGTTCCCAACCAGTCTCTGACTCATCGACTGTCAAATGCAGTTCGCAGTCTGGCGCCTCACGCCAAATGTCTAGTTCATCACGAAAGATCATTAAAGAGGGTCTGCGAGCCGCCCACAAAATGTTCAAGTATCCATACTCTTCACGTGATTCAAGCACTGTCTGAATCACAGGTCGCAGAGGCGCTCCCCCAATACCCCCACCAAGCACGATCAGGTTCTTGCCTTTCATAACCTCC
>Ga0209986_10005384_pt1 | contig 10618 bp, 13 predicted proteins | sample BlataG_FD_183168 | JGI IMG/M metagenome (GOLD analysis project Ga0209986, IMG submission 183168) | Deep subsurface microbial communities from Black Sea to uncover new lineages of life (NeLLi) - Black_00105 metaG (SPAdes) (version 2) | ecosystem: Environmental > Aquatic > Marine > Oceanic >...
ATATCTTTACCCATGAGTTATATCCAATAATAAAATCTTCAGGAGGTCCTCCTCAATGAATTCAAAGTTTTTATGATTTATAGCGTTCTCTATATTCCTTTCTTTGGTCTCTTTTGAGTAATAATCGGTGAAGCAGTCTATTCCTACTACTTCGTATCCCTGCTCTAACAACCCATCCACTAAATGGCTTCCTATGAAGCCCGCGCAGCCGGTTACTAAGGTTTTCATTCCTTATTTTTCCCTCCCCAAATTATTTATATCCTCCCAAGATGTCATTAGCCCCTATTATAAAAGTCCTGTCCCTATCATCTATATCCCTTATCAGTTTTACCATCTCACCCTTATTTATTATATTCTTCACAGCTATTCTTCTCAATATATCTTTCAGATTCAGTACCTTAACCCCTTTCTCTTTACAAAATATCAAAAACCTCTTTTAAACGCTTATCGCTCTCTTCTTTTGTTCCACTCACCTTTATTTTTATGCCTCTGTGCGATAAAACCTCCTTGAATTCTTCAATGTTCATGCGTGCAATCTCTGAGGCTTTCCACAGGCTTACCTCGCCGTTTTTGTAGAGATATATGGCAATCTCTCGCCTTAATTCTGGCTTTTTCTCTAATAATGCTCTTACAGCATCTACTATAACCCCGCCTTCGGTTTCATAGTACCCTATCCCAACAAGAGAATCAATCTCCCTTTCAATTGCAGATGACATCTTTTTATCTTTTCACCTCTATGTTTAGTTTTATATTACTTCACTTTAAAACTTTGTGGTAGGTAATACCTCTACTATCTCCCGTAGATACCTCTCAATCTCTTCTTTTAACTCCTTCCTTTCCAAAGCAAAATCTACAATCGCTTTTACATACCCAAGTTTATCTCCGGCATCGTATCTCTTCCCTTTAAACTTGTATGCGTAAACATCCCCTTTCTTTGGTAAAGCGTTCTTTTTTAAAGAAAGGTTTCTGATAGCATCCGTAAGCTGTATCTCATTCCCTTTTCCCGGTGGCGTTTCCTTAATGCAATCAAATATCTCTGGCGTTAGAATATACCTTCCAACGGTTCCTATGTTTGACGGTGCTTCCTCCAAAGAAGGTTTTTCTATTATGTCTTCAATACGATAAACGGATTTTCTAAAATCTAAATCTATTCCCTTACCCTTTATTTTTATTATTCCATAGTCGCTTATTTTCTCCTCCGGAACCGTTTCAACGGCAATTATCGAGTTATTCCTATCATACTGCTCAAACAAATCCATCAATTGTTTTATGCAACAAGGAGTATCGCTATCGCATTTTATTATGTCGTCTCCTAATAAAACGGCAAACGGCTCGTTACCAACGTGTTTCTCGGCTTTTAAAACCGCATCGCCAAGCCCTTTTGGCTCTTTCTGCCTTATATAATGAATATCAACCAGAGAAGAAATATCTTTTACTTCTTGCAACAGTTCGTATTTTTTGTTCTGAACTAAATGCCTTTCAAGTTCTGGTGAAGTATCAAAATAATCCTCTATTGCCCGTTTACCCCGCCCTGTGATAATTATAATATCCTCAATTCCTGATGCAATTGCCTCTTCAACGGCAAATTGAATGATGGGTTTATCTATAATCGGCAACATCTCTTTTGGCATTGATTTTGTAACGGGCAAAAACCTCGTCCCTAATCCCGCTGCTGGTATTACCGCTTTTGTTATCATTCCCGCACTCCGTATTTCTTAATCATTTGTATATAAAGTTAATATTTCTTTGGTAAAGCTTTCTTTCTGCGAAGCGGTTTTGATAAAACTTTTCTTAAAAGTTTTAAAGAAAGGTTTTTATTAAGCTCTTCTTCCATCTTTTTGAGAAAATCTTCAATCGTTATTGGCTGGCTTGGTTCGTGTTTCGCTACATTCCCATAGGGATGCAAATGCCATCCTATCCTCATGTTATTTGCTCCAAAGACCCTTTCACCTCCTTCAATATATGCATAAGAGGTGCTCGCAGTTACTGAATTATGAAAAGTTTCGACAAATTCGTCGTTTAAAAAGAGCCTTAGCCAAACCCTTATTTCCGTTCTCCTGTGGATTTCTAACCTCTTTATCCAGTCATAGCCTTTAACTGCTTCAGATACTTTTTCAACGAAATTTTCAATATCCATAGTAATCAAGCTTATTTTTTTCGTCCTTAAGGAATCCGTATTCTATCACAGATGCCTCCCAGTCCATATAATCCTTTTCATGCTCATAAGAAAGAGTGATTTTTACCCCTAACATCTCTTTATAATCTTCGAAAGGCATACCGTATTTATTTTCGAATTTCGCGATTTCTTCCTTGCATTCGTTAATTCTTCTCTCTAAGTATCCCTTCAAAACCTGCCCTAGGGCGCCTTCAGGATTCTTTTTCCTTGTTATTTCCTGCGCAAGCGCAAGCATTTCTTGCGCTACATCTTTTACTGCTGTAGACATCTCAATCACCTTCTTTTTCAACTTTAACTTTATGTTATATCATATTATTATATCTTATCATTCCATATAACCTAATATTTTATTGCCTTTTGCTTTTGTTATCATTCCCGCACGCCGTATCTCTTTTTTATCTCCTCATTTATCTCGTCAACAGCTTTTAATAATCTTATATCACGATATTTCTCAGCAAAAGAAACAAACGCCTTCAAGTCCTTCGGCAGACATTTCCCTCCAAATGCTTTTCCGTGCACCGTTCCATACCGCCCTATTCGTGGGTCCAGACCAACGACATCCGCAACAACATGAGAATCAATGCCCAAGTCCTTACAAACAAGGAATATCTCGTTCCAGTAGGAAATCTTTGTCGCAAGCATGCAGTTCGATGCGTATTTTATCATTTCCGCAGTCTTCAAATCCGTTCTGAAAATAGGTTTGTTCAGTGGTTCGTAAATTTCCTCTAAACCATCACCAGATGTTTTATCGTGTTCGCCAATCACAATTCGATCTTCAGTAAAGAAATCTTTCTTCGTGCCTTCGTCTTTGCTCCATGTTCCTGATATTTCGGTTAAGAATTCGGGATTCATGCATATCCCTATTTCATTCCCTGCCTTCTTACCTGAATGTTTCTCTAATGTTGGGATTACCACGTTTTCGGTAGTCCCCGGAACTACGGTGCTTTTTACTACCACGAGGTGATAAGTTCTTTTAGTTGCCAATACTTCCCCTATACTCTTCGTCGCTTCTTTTATGTAGCTCAAGTCAATTCCTTCAGAAGTTGTCGGTGTCGGTGTTGGAACGCAAATGAAGGATATTCCCGAGTTTTTAATTGCGTGATTTATATCTTTCGTGAAGTTCGGCAGGTTCTTATCCACCACATCGTAAAAAATCACTTCATTACCCAGTTCTGCAAGACCTTTTCCGAGTGCCGTGCCTACCCAGCCAGATCCGATTATGCTTATCCTTTTCTTTACCATTTGATATTTACACTTCGATAATACTTTATGATATAATATAAAGATAGTCCGTAATTATTCTTGAGCCATAGCCAAATGCTCTTCCTATTAGGGTTCCTATAAAAACATTTTTGATCAAACTTTTTCTAAAAGTTTGCTTTGGCTATTTTACGTAACGATTCGTTTAAATAAGACTCTTCGTTTGGCATTTTTATCTTGCTTTAGCTATTATCTTAGATAGCGTATGTGTGAACATTAACAGCAGAATGATTCCGCTCAGGCTTACCAATAGGTTTACAATCCCTACGAGTCCAACACGCTGTGCGAATAGTTTGTATTTATAATTTAGATTCAGTCTATATTTAAATGTTTTTGTTTATGCTTGCCAGAAAGGCATGAGATATGAGCCCGGGACGGAGGATAGATAAAAGGGATGGTAGAGCGGCACTGTCGAATTTTTCAGTGAAATTGCTATATCCTTAAAATTCACCGCAGAGCACACGGAGAACGCAAAGGCACCAGAAAACCTAAACAATGAATGAAAACGTCTAAAACTCTGCGTACTCGGCGCTCTCCGCGGTGATAAATCACTATATTTTTAGGCAGTGCCGTTAGAGCCAGCGTTAAAAAAGTTTAAAATACGGGAGCATATCATTAAAAGAGGTAAAGAAGAAGGAAGTAGATGAAACATGAAACCCGATAGATGTAGTTTCAAACTTTCAAAGAGGAAAAGGTAACGAACCTTTTATTAATACAAATATATATTAATACAGATCTGTATTATAAATGAAAAAATGAAAGAAAATTTTTATCCCGAGAGCGAAGAGATTTTGTTTACAAATCGGGAAACAGAATTAGAAACACTGGAGTTCTACTTAGAGGAATTTCTAAACGGAATAAAGGAGAATGTATGTATTTTCGGACTGAGAAGGATAGGAAAGACGATACTGATAAGGGAATTCGTGAAGAGGCATAAAGAAATAAAATCGATCTATCTCAATTTTGAATTTCTGTTCTCAGTGCCAATAGAACTTTCACAGAGTTTCATACTTGAATCAGCGAAATGGTTCTTTGATAAGGAGTTAGAGATATATGACCTCGTGGCTTTACCCGGGGGAGAAGTAGTGAAAAAGCTATTACGAGAGTTGGAGAAAGGGGAATCATCAAAAACGGCAGTAATAAAATTGGCATTTGAATATTTGAGAGAGCTGGGAAAAGAAGAAAAGATAGTAGTATTTATGGACGAATTTCAGGAGATTTTAAAACTTAAGAATTACAGGGAATTGAGGAATATCCTGGGCATCTTTAGAGAATACATAAATGATGAAAACATACTATTCGTCATCTCCGGCTCTTTCCCTCACATGATGAGGGATATGATAGCGAATGGAGAAAGTCCTTTATACAACCAATTTAAAGAGTTGAAACTGGATTATTTTGAAAGAGAGAGTGCTTACGAATTAATATCAAAGGTCATAGAATGTGGTGAAGAATCAAAAAGACTTACACATCAACTCACCGGGGGGCATCCTTTCTATATCGTTTCTATTGCAAAGAGAACCAAACTTATTCATAGAATATATGAATTGTCAATTAATCCGACAACGATAAAGAGAGCTTTTCTCATAGAAACTCTATATCCAGAAGGAGGAATATACAAACACTGTAGCTATTTGCTCAATACGGTTCTTTCGTTGGCAAAATATAAAGCTCCGTTGATAGGCATACTGAACACGCTTCTCCGGGAGGATGGTCTTACGCAATCAGAGATTGCGAAGAGGATAAAGGTTTCGCAGGGAGAGGCAAGGCTCTACACTTCTGAATTAGAGAGGCTGGATATCCTTCAGAGAATTGAGGATAGATATTACATAGGGGATAAGGTATTTAAAATGTGGCTGGATTTGAGGAAAACGGGCGAACTTGGAGAGAGTCCAAGAGATACGCCGGTGGAAATTTATCTTAAGATTCTAGAGAGAAAATATCTGAAAGCAAAGACGGAATTGGGAAAGGCAAAGGAGTCGGAAGTAAGAGAGAGATTAAGGGAAAAACTTGGGATAGAATTTAAGTCATACCTTGACAAAGATATAGAATTTGATGGTGTCGGCATTGATGATAATTATGTCAATATCCTTGAGGTAAAATGGAAGAATAAGCCTGCTGACCTTAGAGCTATGAAAAATTTCATAGAGAAGATAGAGCAATCGGAATTCTCAACCGAAAAGAAGAGATTGTTGTTCATCTCCAAATCGGGATTTACGCCTGCGGCATTGAAATTCGCTAAATCTAATGGTGTAGAGGTATTGGATAATAATCTTGAGGGGGTACGGGAAGAGAGAGTATAATGAGAAAAATAAGAGTAGGCGGTAAACACATAGGCGAAGAAGAACCTTGCTTTATCATAGCGGAAGCGGGTTCGAAGTATAATGGCAGCTTGGAACAGGCGAAAAAATATAAATAAAAGCAAAAGCACTTATAAATATGTAGAATGAAATAACAATTGGTAAAAAGAATGCAACGCCGTGATGAGAAAGGGGATAAAAACAAGAATAAAAAAGGAACAACGGTAACGCCGTTAGGCATAAAAATAACGACTATACTGCTTATCTTTTGCGGTTTACTCGCCCTCATTTCTCTTCTTTATATGCTATCTGCGCCAACGCCAAAACTAAGTGCCCAAGGAATTTTAGCCCTCTTTGCGCTTTCCGCTTTCCCGATTGCATATGGAATATGGCTGCGAAAGAAATGGGCGTTTTATGCTTCGCTGATTCTGCTTGAATCGCTTATAATTGTGTATCTTCTCACCGCCGCTTTTAGCCCGCCAGGGTTCTTAGAGGAAAACTGGGTATGCCTGTTGTCTTTTATCGCACTGGGCGTAATAACGGTGCCCATTCTCATATCAAACAAATCTCATTTCGTCGAAACTTTTGGGGAAGCAAAGACACAAAAAGCTATGAAACTGCGTGAGCTCATTGAAAGACTTCCTGTTTTCAATATTTTATATGTCATCTTTGGTATTTCCCTTATTATAAGGACTGTATTGCCTTATGCACGCGTTTTTGGCGGAGAAATGGTGATGTTTGGTTCTGATGACCCTGTATACCACCTAAGATTAATAGAGAATGAGCTTTTTGGAAATCATTTCCCGCACAGGATTTATTTTGACCCCTATACTCTTTTCCCTCACGGCGACTCCCTTCATTTTTGCCCATTATATGACCAGATACCCGCATTTGTTACCTGGCTTATTGGCTTGGGCGCACCCACGCACATGCTAATGGAAACCGTGGGAGCATATTATCCGGCTGTTCTCGGTGCTCTGGTTGTTTTTCCTGTTTATTTCATCGGTAAGGAGTTGTATAGCAGGGAAGTGGGTTTGCTTTCTGCATTTTTAATCGCTACATTACCTGGTTTCTTGTTTCGCTCTATCTTAGGTGCGATGGACCATCACGTGGGAGAAGTGCTGTTCAGCACGCTCGCGATGATGTTTCTGCTGATGGCGCTGAAACGAGCAAAAGCAAGCGGCATAACTTTCGAGCACCTCGCGAAACGAGATTGGACACCTTTAAAAACTCCTTCTGTTTATATTTTCCTTGCAGGTTTCTCTTTTGGTCTTTATGCGCTCACCTGGGTTGGTTGCGTCATGTTCGCTTTCATCGTTTTTGTCGCTTTTTTCGCTCTATACCTCGTAGAGCATTTGCGTGGTAACTCCACGGATTATCTATGCATGGTCGGTGTTCCGGTATTTCTTATTCCGCTATTAATGATTGCACCTCTCTTGAAGCACGGTATGTATAGTTCGACACACGTAGCATCAATGCTCATAGGAGCGCTTGTGGTTTTGCTGTTAAGCATCTTATCAACAGTTATGGCGAGAAAAGAAATAGCTCGTCATGCTTATCCGGTTGCGGTTTTGGGCATGGGCATACTAACTTTAGTTTTTTTGAATGTGCTGTTTCCGTCTCAATATGCTTCGTTGATGGGTGCAATGGGATGGGTAAAGCATAGTACAGGCATGCAGGTAATAGGAGAAATGCATCCGATGACACTGGGCGCAGCCTTAGGGCAGTTTTCCACCTGTTTTTACGTCTCGCTTGCTGCTTTTGCACTTGTTATTTACGGTGTAATACGGAAATGGAGACCAGAAGAGACCCTGTTTCTCGTTTGGTGTTTTATAGACCTTATGTTATTGGGCGTGATATTTGACATGTTTGGTATTCGTCCCCCTCCTATTGGTCAACAGCGGTTTGTGTATTATTACGCGGTAAACGTAGCGCTGCTCTGCGGCTTATTCGCCGTTCATGTGACCAAATTGAGCTTCGCTTTTTTCGCTGAGACAGGAAAACCGAAAGCAGAAGAAAAAAGAATTAAAGGGAAGAAAGCAAAGCAGCAGAAGAAAAAGGAGCAAAGACAGAAGGTAGAAAGTAAGAAAAAAGAAGTGCCTGAGACGGGCATCATAAAGGCAAGGGCAAAGATAAAGGAATACGCCGCTCCAAATCGCATCATAGTAGTATTCGTAGTGATGTTCATTCTTTTTTATCCGTTCCCGCTAAATATAACCAGTTCGTTCCCTTCGAACATGCCGGAGAATTTTGAGCGTGCATATTATCAAGCCAAGGCTGGTCCTTCTGTGTTCCACGCTGACTGGTACGAATCGCTGTTGTGGATGAGGAACAACACCCCCGGCCCTGGCGTGGATTACTATGCGCTATACGAAGCACCACCGCGTAATGAGGATTACAAATATCCGGATAGTGCATACGGAGTAATGAGCTGGTGGGATTACGGGCACGTAATAACGCTTTATGCACATCGCATACCGAATTCAAATCCGTTTCAGGGTGGTATAGGGGGTACAAATGAGAATGGCTCGATACGCCCCGGTGCATGCACGTTCTTTGTGTCGAGCAATGAAGAGGAAGCGAATTGGATATTAGACGAACTCGGCACGAGATATGTGATAAGCGATTTAGAGATGGCGGATGCGTGGGGAATATGCTCTTGGTTGGGTCGTACGCCAAAGTTTGGTGCGATAACGGTCTGGGCTGGTAACTCCGGATACTATAACTCGCTTTCACGCTATTACAACACGATGGAAGCACGGCTGCATATATTTGACGGCGCAGGTGTGGATATAGAAGGTGAAAGCATACCCGCCTTAGCTCACTACCGGTTGGTGTATGAGACACCCTCTTTTGTTCTTCCTTTGATTATTATGGACGAAAACAAGGGGAACATGTATTGGCGACCTTTTTCCGGTGATTATAGCAACACGAAGTCGCAAGCGCAGGTTCTTCACGGGTATTTGGGGATCAGTATGCCCGCAGGAGTTGGGATAGAGGAGGTTCTGGATAATGAAAGCATACCAGAAATATTGAGCAGTGCACTTAATTCCACGGGCATTCCGCTCTCTGTGGATAGCACGGTTATAAAAACCGACGAGGACAGATGGACAATACGGGACAAGACAAATGAGAACATGTTTAACATCATTAGGAAGGAAGGAAAGCTAAACGTTTACCTTTATGGCGTCCCAACAGGAGAGCCAGGCATAAAAGCATGGACACCTGAATATATAGAGCCCGTGAGTTTTGTGAAGACGTTCGAATACGTAAAAGGAGCGAGAATAGAAGGAACTGCCCCTAATGGCTCCTTCGTTGAAATATCAACAAACATAACCACAAATCAGGGAAGAGAATTTGTGTATTCCGAAAGGACGTTATCTGATGGCACTTATGAGTTCATCGTGCCGTATTCGACAGAAAAACCGGTTGACGGATGGACAAGCAGCAAGGGATGGACGAATTTTGACGTTTTCGCTTCGCCATACACAATAAAAGCCATAACGAACGAGACCGTAGTGCAGGAAGCAAAGCAGGAAGTTTCAGAAGCAGCAGTAATGGAAGGTAAAACAATACGGGTGGATTTGTCATCCTGAAAAATTTATATTTAAAGAAGGTATAAATAACATTATATCATAGTAGGAGGTTAAGAATGTCATCTACGATATCTATTGAAATACCGCGTGAAGTTGCCCATGCCGCGCGAATGAGGCCGCGTGATCTGAAGCGCGAATTGGCAATTTATCTGTATCAACAGGGTAGGCTGTCCTTCGGCAAGGCCCGAGAGATGGCTGGCATGACCGTGTGGGCATTTCAACAGCTGTTAGCGAGCAGGGAAATTCCCGTTCATTATGACGTGGAAGATTATGAGGAAGATCTGACAACACTGAAGGAACTCGGTCGGCTATGAGCGTTGTAAGCAATGCTTCCCCACTCATCAGCCTGGCGCGGATCGGGAAATTGGACTTGCTACACCAGCTATATGATGAAGTGCTTATTCCTGAAGCGGTATGGCAGGAAGTGGTCATCGAAGGTGTAGGACAGCCAGGAGCAGATGAAGTGAAGGCTGCCACCTGGATTAAGACACAATCGGTTACCAACACACCCTTGGTACATGCTTTGCGGCAAGAACTGGATGCAGGAGAAGCTGAGGCGATTGTCCTCACGTTGGAAACACAGGCTGAATTGCTCCTGATGGATGAGCGCGTGGGACGGGAAGTTGCCCGGCATTTGGGTTTGCGCTATACCGGGCTGATTGGGGTTCTTGTCGAAGCTAAGCACAAAGGGGTGCTGAGTACGGTAAAGCCTCAGTTGGACGAGTTACGCAACATAGCTGGCTTCCGTATCCGTGATGCACTCTATGTACGCGTGTTGCAGGATGAGAGAGAGGAATCGTGAGGCGGTTAAAAGGTGTCTTTTTCCTGCTCACAGCTCACTGTTCCCTGCAAAATGCTCTACATCTCCGAAGGTTTTTAATTATTTCATCGATAATCTAAAAATCTTCTAATATCGCCTTTTCCTTTGTAAAAAGATACATATCTCTGTACTCCCGATGGCAATCCAATTGAAGAAAGAGTGGCTGCAATTGACATCCCTGCGAAGCCGAGTGAGATTAAGCCATAATCTGAAGCACCAAGAAATCTTGCAATAATCATTAGTGAGAAATAGCCAAATGCCATTCCAATGAAAGTTCCCGTGAAGCCTATTCCCGCACCTTTTGCTATTTTCCGTAACGATTCGTTCAAATGTGATTCCTCGTTTGGCATTGGCAGCACCTCTTTATTAACAAAATCCTTATTATTTTTGCTATTCTTTTGACGGTATTCATTTAATCTCTCCCAACATTCGTTCAATTTTTAATATTAACGTATCAATAAAGACT
>Ga0209986_10005385_pt1 | contig 10617 bp, 7 predicted proteins | sample BlataG_FD_183168 | JGI IMG/M metagenome (GOLD analysis project Ga0209986, IMG submission 183168) | Deep subsurface microbial communities from Black Sea to uncover new lineages of life (NeLLi) - Black_00105 metaG (SPAdes) (version 2) | ecosystem: Environmental > Aquatic > Marine > Oceanic >...
GATACATTGTCATCAGCAGCCTGTCTTTTCCGGTAAGCAGGTTCACCCTGCTCCGCAGCAAATCGATTCTGTCGCGATACTCGTTTTGGGCTTTCAACGTTCTTTCCGAGATTTTTGCAGGGGGGGGGCACCGATAGTCTCCCTTTACTTGGTTAAGTTGCCGTCACTGCCCATTTTTTATCACTGCCCACTCGCCATCGCTGCCCCGCTGAAATTATTTAGATATTTACCTAACACAGGGCGTATTTTAACATAATACCAAACAAAGTCAAGCATTTTATTATATTTTTTGCAAATTTTTCAAAAAATTAAGGGATTACTAAACTTTTTAGCCCTCGAATTCGCTTTAAGACCTGATTTAGGAGCGCATCGCTGCTGCCCGATGCTCCTCCTGGGTCGATGCGAACTGTGCGCAAGTGATTGGTACGACATCACTTATGAAAATGTAGGATTTTACCTGAGGTTGGGAGGGAGTGGCCTTTGACAAAAATCAGTCCGAAAAAAACCTGAAAAAACGCCAAAATTTGGGGATTCAGGCAATAAAAACACCAGAAAAACGCCGGAATTTGAGGATTTAGGTAAGGAAAAAATCAATCAAAAACGCAGGTAGTTGGAAAAAGAGGGGTAAAAATGCGCAAAAATGAACAAAAATGCGCAAAAATGCGCACGTTTTGAGTAAAAATGAGCAAAAATGCGCACTTTTTGGACCACTTTTCGGCACCCCCCTGCACAAATTGTTCGAATCGAACAATTTGCAATTTCGAATATCGAAATCCGAAATTCTCCGCAGTCCGCTTGTCCACAGGATGCCTTACGGCAGGGACGCCTTGCGGCGGAGACAAATTCGAATGCGGATACGCACGCTTCTCCGTAAGGAGTCCCAAGGACTGACAGGCGTGACCGAAATGCAAAACGAATTAGCCACCAAGACACAAAGAAAGACCAGCCACAGATGAACACGGATTTCGCAGATTTCAGGACAAGAATTAGCCACAAAAAGGCACAAAAGACACAAGGGGAAATTAGCCGCGAATTGATACGAATTTATTTAACCGCGGAGAACGCAGAGAGTTTTTTAGACAGGATGACAGGATTAACACAGATACCCGCCCATTCGGCTTTGCTGAGGACAGGTTCTGCGCGAGCACAAGGTCCACTGATTGTGCGGAGAAATATAGTTAGGCGTTGCACGAATTTGCTCTGTTTTTTGCTTGATTTTCAGTCAGCAGAATATAAAATCGTATCGGCTTTGGCCGGTTTGCCAGGCGCAAGAAAGTGACGAAGCCTAAAGCCCCGTAACACTGCGCCGTGAACAAACCACTAAATAAATAAATTTTTCCTTGACGGCGCGGAGTGCTTCTGGTAGCATTTACCCGTTATAGACTTGCATTTTTGTAAGGGTTTGGCCATCGTCTCACCGGCGATGGCCTTTCCTTTTTCAGCTAACATTTTTCAGCCTCCTTCATTACTTCCCACGTTTTGTGGTCAGGCGCGCCAGCGGCCAGTCAGTCAATTCCTCACCGCCAGCCGCCGCTTCTTATGAGACCTCTTATTAGCTTTATTTGCACATTCTTTGCACCATACCGCCAAACCATCCTTGCGGCTGCGCAACCTGTAAAACTCGCTCTCGACCTTCCATCTTTTGCACCTGCGACACCGTTTCTCTTTCACACCGCCAACAACCCTGTGGCTCTCCTCGTATCTGAATCTTTTCTTAATGCCCAATTTGAATATTCTCAATTGTACCGCCGGTACTGACCTTCCAATTTGTTTGGCCACTTCCTGTGACGTCCTGCTGGGATATAGTTTCTTCAGCAGGTTCAACTCTTTCTTCGACCAAACACGGTAAGGGCCTACTTTTCTAAGCCTCAATTTGTGTGCTCTGCCCGCTACCGCCGAAGCAGACCGTCCGATCTGGCTTGCTATTTCCGGCACTGTATTATCTGGATACAGTTTCTTAAACAGGGTTTCCTCCTGTATTGACCAGGGTGTAGGCCTTCCCCTTTTTCTAAAGCCCGCCTTATATGCTTTGAACCTTACCTCCTTCAAAGATCGTCCAAGCTTATCGGCTATGCTCCGTGTGTTCTCATTTGGGTAAAGTTTTTTGAGCAGTTCGACCTCATCGGCTGACCACGGACGATATTTCTTTGTTTTAAGCCCCATGCTGTATGCCTTCTGTCTCACTGCTGTCAAAGGCCGTCCAGTTTGGTCGGCTATTTTCCTTGCTCTTCCGCGCGGGAAAAGTTTTCTGAGCAGCTTAACCTCATCTTTCGACCATAAGACCCAAGTGTTTTTCTTGTTTTTTGCCATTTATAGCTGTTCCTTCAACAAATTTCTACAATCGCCGATACACCTGATTTCGGCCTTTTTCATAGCTTATAAGTCTATCCTATAAAATAGTAAATGGCAAGATTTTACCGTAAATATTCTTGCTTGTCAGTAATAATTATGCCCGAATCGCTGTGAAATTAAATTTGTGCCCTTGACCGGACGAATACAATGTTATAAAATTGCGGCTGAAAAGCCCCGAGAAAGCTTACGGGGGTACACTGATTTTTCCAAGAAAAGGAGGTATGTAATATGTGGAAGAAAACAATCATTCTAACTATTGTGTGTGTGTTCGCTTTGGCCTTGGTGTCCATCGCTGAGGACAGGATGCCTGTAAAGAACGAGCTGCAGAAGCGGTTCGACAGTAACCACGATGTGCTCATCGACCGGGGTGAACAAAAGGCGCTGCAGAAGTTCCAGGAGATAAGAGCGCGTATCGAGAAGCTCCGCTCTATGGCGCGCGAGGCCGAGGAGAAGGCCAAACATTTCTGGGCCGAGGCGAAAGAGCTTGGGCAGGCGTTGAAGCGCGAGTTTAAGCAACCGACGATGGCAGGGCGTATGGAAAAGATGCACGCTGAACTTGCCGAGCTCAAGGAAGCCATCGAGCACGCCAAGCGAGAAGGCCGGCACGACAAGGCCGACGAGCTTCGCAAAAAGGCCGAGAGAGTAGCTAATGAGATTAAGGCACACCAAAGAGAGGCCGGGGAGAAAAAGTTCCACGAGGTCGAGAAACGGATTGTGCAACTCCAGGAATGGACACGCCAGGCCAAGGAGCGTGGTGAGATGGACAAGGCCGAACGACTCTGGGCCGAGGCGAAAGAGCTTAAAGGCGCGCTTAAGCGCGAAATTGGGCGCCGGGAGATGGCAGGGCGTATGGAAAAGATGCACGCCCAGCTTGCCGAACTCAAGGAAGCCGCCGAGCACGCCAGACGAGAAGGCTGGCACGACAAAGCCGCCGAGCTTCGCAAAAAGGCCGAGAAAATGGCCGATGAAATTAAGGCACACGTAAAGGAAGCTGCAAAGACCGCTCTTCGAGAAAAGGGCCCTGCTATAAAGAACGAGGTCGAGCGCTTGCACGCTATGGCCGGGAAGGCGAAAGAGGCTGGGTATCACGAAAAAGCTGAGGCCATTTTACAAAAGGCGAAAAATCTCCAACGGCAGCTCCTGGATGTGGCTAAGCGCGAGAAAGAAAAAGCCCGCAAGAAGGACCTCGGACACCTGGTCGAGGAGTTGCGTAATGAAGTCAAGAGTCTGCGCCAGGAGGTCGAGAAGCTCAAACACAGTCGGCAGGGCCACGACTAAAATAGAGAAATTCACCGCAGAGAACACCGTCCTCCTTGGGAGTCCTTTCGGAGAACGCCCAATGGCGGATGCTGGATGCTCGATACTATTACCATATTTCATAAGTCCTGCGACTATACCGTCATTTCGACCGAAGCCCCCGTTCTTGCTTTCGCACCTGTGCCCGCGGTTCCCTGCGGCCAAACGCAGGTGCAGGCAAGAAAGCACAGGGGCGAAGCGGAGAAATCTATTTTTAGAAATCCTTCCTTTTTCGTATAGGGTAGGGTGCGATACTCGTGCTTCGTAGCGAAGCTAACTTCGCAGAGTAGCATTTCGCACCACTTGGACTTCCCCGGCGCTGTCGGGGGTTGTCATTCCTGCGAATGCTCCAAATCCATAAGAAAATGTCATTGCGAGGCCTGCCTTTTAGGCCGAAGCAATCTCAAAACCCCGACCTACTCAAAACTAAACACTTAAAACTCAAAACTATCTCTTCCCTGTGGTGGGGGGACAATCATCTTGAGACGAGGAAGTATTTTTATCGCTGCCAGCGACAAGGGGATTTTTTTAAAAAACCCCTTTTTTTCTTGACTTTTGTGTGAAACTATGTTAGAACACCCATATGTTTGCCAGAGGCAAACGATAACCCGCCCGTAGGCGGAGAAAAATAGACATTTTAGATTGCATATCTGTAAGCCACAGCGTGGCACGGTCCCGGGGCCAGCAGGCCCAAGTCAAATCCAGTCGTTAGTGAATGTCGAAGTCGCAGTCGAAGATCCGGCTTTAGACGGAATCCGGCATCTGTTTGACGGAATCCGGCATCTGTTGTGCTGAAAGTCCGGCCCCGGGACGGATTGGACGGAACGGATTTAACCAATGAACCACTCACAATGTACCACAAACTACGAACTACGAACTACGAACTACGAACCACGATTTATGCAAAACAAACCCAATTTGATGGGCGCTCAAATGAACGTAAAGTCTTTTCATACAGCGGATTATGAAAACAAATCCAATTGGACACTCGGTGAAAACAAAGCCAATACAAAGCCAATTTCAAAGGCAAAAAATGTCCAGGCACGGTTTTTTCGCACTATTTTGAGCAATTTGAAAAAAAACTTGTAACTGCGCGGCAGAGCAGAGATTATCTGGAAAATCGAGAAAAAGACAAACGTAACAAAAGTTTTTCTTTCAGTTGAGACATGGTGAAATATGGACCGAATAGCAATTGATGTCGTGTTATTACCTTCCGGCGAGATGACCGATTATGCAATCGAGGTAAATAGAGGGCTGCTCAAAACGTTTGATAATAAAATAATCCTCAATAAAGAGAATTGTTTGCCCCATATTTCTTTAGCTATGGGTTGTATTGATGAAAAGGACATCCCTGATATCGAGAAAATTTTGCGAGACATTGCAAAAAAGTATTCTTTCAAGGAGCTAAGAGTTATTGATATTCGTGCTGAAACAATTCCAACCGGCAAAAAGGTGTCGGGTTTTAAGATAGAAAAAACAAAAGAGCTTCAATTGCTTCACGAAGAGGTTATGCAAAGACTCACACCATATTTTACCTATGACGTAACTACGGCTATGCTGTTTTCCCCTCCGGAAGTTGAGCAGGCAACTTTATTCTGGATTAAGAGCTATCCGGAAAAATCAAGTTTTGAAAATTTTTCTCCGCATATAACAATTGGATTCGGCGAAACAGATAAAGTCAGGGTTCCGATAAAATTCGCTGCTTCAAAACTTGCCTTATGTCACCTGGGAAACCATTGCACCTGCAGGAAGGTTCTTGTATCAACTGAGCTTGAAAGCTGAGTGGGACCCCGTTCGTTCATTGTTCATCGTACATCGTCGGGCGACGGACGGGCCACCTTGCCTAACTGACCGTCTGCAAGCCGGCCAGGGCAACGGACTTGTCATCAACAAGTTCAAAAATTTTGTCAAGGGCGGTTACCTTAAAGATGCCTCTGGTTGGAGCGGCAACGCTGCAAAAAACAAGCCGACACCCATAATCGGCCAAAACTTTGCGCAGCTTCAGCAGCTTCGAGAGGCTTGAAGAAGTTACAATATCTACGCTGGAAAAATCGATTACCACATTACAGCCGTCTCTGTCGCGCACGATTTCAGTAACGCTTATGAGCTCATCGGCCATTTCCGGTTCCTGGGGCAGGTCCACGAGGACAACATTCTCCGGCAAGTTTTGAATCCCCATTGTAAGTCTCCTTTCTTAACTCAGTGCAGCTTTCGGAAATTTCAAATGTTATATCGGCACAAGTTCGGGCCTGGTTAAGCAAAAAAATTATAACCTGTCTTGCAACATTGACCTATAAAAAACAGCTGCTTTCATATCTTTAAGGCAGCCGCACCCGTAACTCTTTCCGCGTCATGCCCTTTCCCAGCAGGGGCAGGACCTCGGCGGCTTCGGTGCGGCTGTAGTTGAAGATTGTAAAGCCCCCCGTGCCCAGTTGGCGCGTGATGTTGATTTGCTCGATCAGCTTACAGATGTCGGCAGGGTCGCTCCAGACACTAAGGCCGATGCCGGGACAGCACGGCACTTTGCCGGCCCACGTAAGCTGCTGTTCGACCATGCGCCGGAAGCGGCTGCTCTGGGCCGTGTAGTCCATCGGGCAGACAAAGTCGAGGTACCCGCGGTCGCACCAGAGCTTCCAGTCCTGCCCGACGGAGTTTCGATGAACGGGCCAGTCCCTGAAGACCGCCGCGGAAATCTTGATGTCGGGCCTGCTCTTTTTTGCGCGTTGGGCTACGGCGGCCACAACGGCGGTGATTTGCTCCCGCCGGAAGTCCAGCCATTTTTCGCTTAGCTCCTCGTTATCTCGAACGTCCGCGGGCCAGTTGTTGACCTTCCTGCCGATGGCTTTCTCGAACCGCAGGCGACAGCCTTTGCAGAAGCAGCCCTCCTTGCCGGGATAGCGAATATAGTCAAAGTGCAGCCCGTCCACGTCGTACTTGCGAGCGACTTCGAGCATCGACTCAATCTCAAGCTTCCGGTTGTCCGGGTGGGACGGGCACAGCCAACGGTCGTTGGACGAGCCGTTATAGTTGACCTGCGTTCGGCCCCGGGCCTTCATCCTGGCCTTGAACTCTTTATCCGTCGCCCCGCCCAGATTGTAGTTGACTTTCCAGATATGACATTCGATATCGTATTTCTTGCACGCCGCCAGGCAAAGCGCAATTTGGTCGCCCTGTTCCTCGACAGCTGGCGACACCGGCAGCACGTCGCTTTTGTAGAAGGCCACACCGCCCCACATCATATTCGGCAGGATGGCGGTGAAGCCGTTCTCGGCCAGCAGCTTGATGGCCTTGTCCCACGTCATCCCGGCCACACCGAAGGCGCTGTGGCACCAGAACGCGCGGTGCTCTCCGGCCAGGGGCTTTTGAGCGAGGCAGTATGCGTCTATCATAGACTCCTGGGCTTTTTCGGCTGCGACAATGGCCTCGGAGAATTTGCTTTCGGACAGCAGAGCCAGACACAGGTTGCGAAGTCCGGTGGCCCGGTCCAGAGCTGGCAGGGCGGGGCCGTCTCCAGAGGTGAGCTTTCTGATGTTCCGCTCGGCTGAATTGTAGTCGTTGTACGGCCCAAACCGGCCGACCCTGTCGATACAGCCCCTGGCCGCTTCACGCCACAATTCCGGCACCAGGTTCCTGACCATAGCCAGAAGCAGTTGCAGCTTGTTGGCCGAGTCGTCCGCAATCAGAACATGCGTCAGGTAGATGCAGTTGTCACTGACGACGATGGCGGCTTTGCCGGTGGATTGGCCCTTGTCGCTGTGCCACCACGCAGCGACCCGGCTGCGCCCTTCGACGGCGGATGCCTCATGTATGTTCCACGAGCCCTGCTGCGTAATAGCCGGCATACCCGCCAGCGGCTCATCAGAAGGACGAATCGAGGCGAAATAGCCCTGATACTTCTGGCGAACGTGCGGACCGCTTCGGATACCAACCACCGGCTCAAGGCGCTTCGGCAGACTGTAACAGGCGAGCAGCTTTCCGCCGGCCCGGAGGAATTTGCCAATCTCGTCCGCAGCGTTATCCGGCATTCCTGGATTCAGGGGCAGGATGACGAGCTTGCGGCCTTTCAGCCTCTCTGCCGTAACGTCCAGGTCGCTGAGCACAATGTACGAGAGGCCAGCGCGGTCGAGAAACCGGGCCATAACGTTGGTGTATTGCTTGATGCCCTTGACTTCGCCGGGTGCCCTGCCGGCGGCCGAATCACAGCGAATGATGACAATCTTTCCGTCCGTGCCAAATAGGCCCATCGCAGCGATGTAGAACTCGGTATCCACGTCTTGGCCGCGCCATGCGGAGATGCGGATGGTATCGACCTTACCCCATCCGGCCGGTCGGCCTTCGATGCCAGTGGCCTTCTTGGCAATCTTAATCGTGGTCCACCCCGCCGAGACGGGGGCATCGAACCCGCATCTGTACCATCCGTCCCCACTGTGCAAGTACATGCTGAAGCTGGACACGGGTGACGTATCTCGGCAGTAGAACAGAAACTGTATGCCCTCGCACATAGTAAGGTCCAGCTTGAGCTCACGGTCCCACGAAGCACGGTCGAACCTTGTGCCGTGGAAATTGCATGGCATTCTCAAGGCCTTGCCGCCGCCGAGCTCCACTACGGAGACGGGCTTGCTGCCGGCCATCGGCTTCCAGGCCCTTTGGGCAATCTCCTGGGAATATGAAAAGTCGTCCACTAACTCGTAATCGGTTTTGGGAATCGTCGGCACAGGCTGTTCAGAGGCAATGACACAAACGACAGCCAACAAGGCTATAATACAACCAGACATAGCGCGCTCCTGAAAAAAGTAGGGGGCCGGGAACCCCACCAATAGTCTATGCAAAAATAGTAAGAACAGCGACTATTTTTATATAAATTGATTCATTTTTTTTTATAATACCGTCTATAGACGTGAACAAAGCATTACAGGAGAAAACTCAATGGAGAAGAAACGTTTTTTTGCAGTTGTCCTTATCGGCGCCGGCGTTTTTCTGGGCGGATGTAGAGAGCGGAATGTCAATTTTGTAACAATAGGTACAGGAGGGGTAACAGGAATCTATTATCCTACCGGTGTCGCTATAAGTCGAATGGTTAATAAGAAATTCGATGAATACAGGATTAAGGCAACTGTTGAATCGACAAGCGGGTCCGTATTCAATGTTAATGCCGTGTTAAACGCAGACCTGGTATTTGGTGTCGTTCAATCGGACAGGCAATATCAGGCGTATAACGGATTGGCTGAATGGTCCAAATACGGAAAACAAAAAGACCTCAGGTCTGTATTTTCAATTCACCCGGAATCAATCACCTTAATCGCATCAGAAAAAAGCGGCATCAGGAAAATTAAAGACTTAAAAGGCAAAAGGGTCAATCTTGGAAATCCAGGTTCCGGACATTTACAGAACTCAAAGGATGTGTTGGAAGCAGCAGGACTTACTGAGCGAGACCTCTCTGCAGAATATGTTAAAGCCGTAGAGGCGCCCGGATTATTACAGGATGAAAGAATTGATGCCTTCTTCTATACAGTGGGACATCCCAGCAGTAACATTAAAGAAGCAACATCCGGCAGAATTAAGGTGTTTATCGTACCCATCAGAGGGCCGGGCATAGATAAGATGCTTAAAAAGTATTCTTATTACGCGGAATCGACAATAGCTCATTCTTTTTATCCCTACGCAAAGAATACCCAAGATATTGCGACAATCGGCGTAAAGGCGACTTTTGTTACATCAAAAAACGTGAACGAGGATATTGTTTATGCTATAACAAAAGAGGTGTTCGAGAATTTTGAAGACTTTAAGTCCCTTCATCCTGCTTACGAGGTGCTGACAAAAAAAGACATGCTGAAGGGACTTACCGCTCCAATTCACAAAGGCGCCTTAAAATACTATAAAGAAGCCGGCCTCGATAAACACATAGATCCGAAACTCATAATCGATTAGATGCCTTTAAGAAACGAGAGAAAAACCGACAGACGCATCATTGCTGCTATCTCAATAGCATGGGCTTTGTTTCAATTAGCATTACCGCGTTTGATAATATTAGACAGCACAACGGTAAGGGCGGTTCATCTAACTTTTGCCATAACGCTCGTATTCCTGACCTACCGTGGCAGTACCAAACGAAAGTGGAAAGCAGACTTCACCGACGACGCAGCAAGCCATATCCCACTTATTGACTATATTCTGGCGGGATTTGCGTGTCTTTCTGTGCTGTACTTTGTTTTTGGCTGGACGGGCATTACAATGCGGGCGGGTCTGCCCATTCGGCGGGATGTTGTTGCAAGTGTTATACTAATCGTCCTTCTCTTAGAGGCATCGAGGCGTGCTATTGGGCCCGCCCTCGTCATTATTGCCATTCTGTTTACACTCTATGCCTTCTTATCCCCTTATATGCCGTTGGTCATCGCCTTTCGGGGTGTGTCACTGCGAAGGTATCTCAGCCAGATTGCTCTATCCACGGAAGGGATTTATGGTATCCCCCTTTATGTTTCCGCCAACACGGTTTTTCTGTTTGTACTATTCGGGTCAATGCTCGATAAAGTCGGGGCCGGACATTTTTTCAATGACCTTGCACTCTCTTTACTTGGTCGATTTAAGGGCGGCGCAGCAAAGGCAGCCGTTGTCTCAAGCGGATTAACGGGGCTTTTCTCAGGCTCAAGTATTGCCAATGTTGTTACAACGGGGACCTTTACGATTCCCTTAATGAAGAAGTGCGGTTATCCCGGAAAGATTGCAGCGGCAACCGAGGTTGCCGCAAGCACTAACGGCCAGTTGATGCCTCCCATAATGGGAGCAGCGGCATTTATTATTGCTGAATATTTAGGCATTGATTACCTTGATGTTGTAAAGGCCGCCGCCGTTCCTGCTTTCGTATCTTATTTTGCCCTGTTTTATATCGCTCACCTCGAAGCCTCAAAACTCGGAATGAAAGGCCTGCCAAAATCGGACATCCCCAGATTTCTGACCGTGCTGAAAAGTGGA
>Ga0209986_10005387_pt1 | contig 10612 bp, 4 predicted proteins | sample BlataG_FD_183168 | JGI IMG/M metagenome (GOLD analysis project Ga0209986, IMG submission 183168) | Deep subsurface microbial communities from Black Sea to uncover new lineages of life (NeLLi) - Black_00105 metaG (SPAdes) (version 2) | ecosystem: Environmental > Aquatic > Marine > Oceanic >...
CAGGTTCATACGAACGGTGTATGCAGGGAATAAAGCTGCTCATGGAAAGAGGACTTCCTCTGAAGCTCAAGACCATGGCCATCACCATTAACAAGCATGAAATCTGGGAGATGAAGCGATTTGTGGAGGAGGATTTGGGGTTGGAGTTTAAGTTTGATGCCATGATCAATCCCCGGATTGATTGCTCCCAGAGCCCGCTAAACGTGCGGCTTACACCAGAGGAAGTCGTAGCACTTGACCTGCAGGACCCCAAACGGGTGAGCGAATGGAAGAAATTTGCAAAAAGATTCAACGCTCCCAATCCTTCTACTGCAAGATGCTCTGATCTCTACCAATGCGGTGGTGGAATCAGCGCCTTTGCTATCGACCCTTCCGGCAAGACTAGTATCTGTGTGCTTTCCCATGGAGACACCTGGGATCTGCGCAAGGGTAGTTTTCAAGAAGGATGGGACCATTTTCTCTTGAAGGCACGCAAGAAAAAGATCACAAGGCACACTAAGTGTGTTGAATGTAGGATAAAGCCCATGTGCGGTGCGTGTCCTGCCTTTGGAGAGCTGGAGAATGGAGAACCGGAAGCTCCGGTGGATTTCCTCTGCCAAGTAGCGCATCTGCGAGCATACGCACTCGGCATTCCAGTTCCACCCAGCAAAGACTGTGAATACTGCAAGGGCGGTAGTAAATATAAAGACCTGATGCAGGTAGTTGGTTCTCTGCACCAGGGTAAACCAATAGCTGCGAGCGAGGAGCTTTCACCAAATAATCGTCAGGAGCCAGCCATTAGCGATCAAGGATCGCCGCCGCGAGGTGCCTGATAACTAAAAAGGAGAAAAAACCATGAAAGGAAAGACAGCTAACCTCAAGCAAAAAGCAAAGAAGACCTATACGAAGCCAGAACTGAAGCAGGTTCCGTTGAGACCTCAGGAGTCAGTGTTGGGATTTTGTAAGAGTGAGAATATTTATGGACCGGTCATCTCAACCTGTGCAAACATCGGCTTAGTTTGTCAAACCCTTGGATCTTGACGGGAGCTATCTAAGAATGCAAATGCCTGAGAATAAGGACTGGTATCCAGTCCTGAATACTTTATCCTGGGAGATAAATACCGATGGCTGAACTTTTAAAAACAAAAAACAACCAGTGTTCCAAAGAGGGCGTTAGCAGGGTTTATTTTAGGATCGCTGACGTCACCATCGCTCTTACATCCGCTGATCCGAAGCTGAAACTGAGGATTGATGGGTCAATGGAGAAGTTTGTCACTAACGGAAAGGACCCTGACATGTTCATATGGGCAGCCTGGGAAAAGCTGGAAAAAGAGACTTCGGGTGATAAGCTCTTCGATTCCGGTGACCTTTGGCAGCTTTATTATGATTGCGGCTTCTATCATTTTCGCTTCACTTCCCCGGCCTCAGGGCCGATTCCGTATAAAGTGGCCCGGGTCCGGAAAGATTTCAAGAGGGGTGGAGTTTTACTACACCGTCCTTACTTTGACTGCGATCAACCAATATATCCGTTGGAATATCCGTTGGATGAACTCCTTATAAACAATTTTCTTCTGTCGGGAAGAGGAATAGAAATGCATACAAGCGGTGTTGTGGATGCTCAGGGAAACGGCCATCTTTTTGTTGGCCACTCTGGAGCAGGTAAAAGTACGATGGCCAAGCTTTGGCAAAATGAACCAGATACGAAGATCCTGAGCGACGATCGAATAATTTTGCGTAATTCGGGCGAAAGGATCTGGATGTACGGAACTCCCTGGCACGGTGATGCAGGATTTGCCTCTCCGGAACGAGCCCCTTTGACAAGAATCTATTTCCTGAAAAAAGGACAAAAAAACGCACTGCATCTAAAAAGAAAAGCTGAAGCTGTAGAGCGCCTGTTTACTTGCAGCTTTTCTTCTTTTTATAGAACTGAAGCAATTGATTTCAGTCTCGGCTTTTTGGGAAAGGTCGCCAAAGCTGTTCCCTGCTGTGAACTTAGCTTTGTTCCTGATAAACGGGTGATTGATTTTATCCAAAAATTAGAGAATTGAGCAATGAGGACTGAGGATAAAGTAATGAATAATGGGAAATTGCAGGCCAAGCAGGAAAAGATAAAGTCTTTGCACTGCCCATCCCCTCAGTCCTCTTTATTCAATTCTCGAGATTCTTTACTCAATACTCGGTTCCTCTCCCTTGTCTCCCATTCCCCGGTTCCAAATCCCGGTCAAGGCGCTAAATCTCGATCATTTAGTTCTCAATACAACAGCACGTGCTCGACTCCCAATCTGCAGAACATCAAAGAGTCCGCGACATGCTGCCCGCAACTCAGCAGCGAGCGTGTCACACGCTGTCCGCAGCACAGCAAAGAGTCCGAGATGCGCAGCTTGCAGCGATTATTTATTGCCGTGAGCACTGGATTTCTGCGTCAGGGGAAAAACGTGCGATTTCGAGCGCCAGGGCGGAGTATGCATCCCACTATAAAAGAAGGAGAAACCATCAGGGTAGAGCCCATAGCGCCATTCGATATCAAACGGGGAGACATTCTCCTTTATATCGTGGGAAGGAAGATCGTTGCCCACCGGGTGGTCAGCATCAAGAGCGAAAAAAACGACTCCCAATCTCACTCTTCGGCTAATTTCGCGATTCAGTCCACATCTTATTCCTCGGCTAATTTCTCGACTCATGCATCGACTCCCTCACTGGTTCATTCCTCCGCTCACTCATCGACACAAGCATCGATTCACTCTAAGGCACTAAATCCTCAGCTCATATTTATTTTACGTGGCGATGCTTCGCTAACCTGCGATGATCCGGTCGAGGCACAACAGGTTTTGGGTAAGGTCGTCTCCGTGGAGCGTGGTGGACGCAGCATAGACCTCTACAGCCGGAGAGTGAAAATCATCCGGACCCTCAGGCTATGTGCTTCCCGCCTTAAAAGATGGGTCGGGAATTTTTTTTATATGAGATTGCCGCGGCGCTGCGCGCCTCGCAATGACGGCAATATTGTCATTGCGAGCGACCGAAGGGAGCGAAGCAATCTCACATAAGGAAAGAATGACGATATGACTGAGAACAGGATAATGTGATTGAGAATAGGACATTAGGACTAAAAAAAGAAATAAATGAAGAATGCTACAGATAAAAACAGGCTGGCTTTGCGCTGGACAGGTCCATTAACGATAGGAAGTGTAGAAAGAATAGAGGAAAAAATGTCAAGAGTAAAGATTTGACCCCACAAGGAGCATTGTAAATAAAATGAAATACTGCTTGTTTATCACCGTATTTGTAACGGGGGCAGCCGTGTTGATGTTGGAACTGTTGGGCACGCGGATAATCTCTCCCTTTTATGGCAGTAGCATTTATGTCTGGAGTTCTTTGATAAGTGTTACCCTCGTCTTCCTGGCTTTAGGCTATGTGGTCGGGGGCAAGCTTGCCGACAGAAGGCCGCGGTTGACCATGTTGTATCTGTTCATACTGCTGGCCGGGCTGAGCGTCGCCCTGCTGTCCTTTGTTGACTCCCCTGTATTGGCGGCAACCGACGCTCTGGGGCCCAGATGGGGAGCCCTATGCAGCGCGTTCATTTTATTCTCCCTGCCCATGTTCTTTTTAGGCACCATAACCCCTTACGCGATCAAAGTGAAGGCACAAGACCTGAAAGATATCGGGGTGACAAGCGGAAATTTGTATGGTGTCTCCACGGTGGGAAGCTTTGCGGGAGCTATCTTGACCGGATTTATCCTCATTCCTCACTTTGCTGTCAGCACGGTCCTGAACTTCATCGCTTTGCTCCTGTTTGCCGTCGTGGTGATGGGGTTTATTGCGGCAAGGAAATATTCCGGGTTGCTTTTTTTGCCCCTGATGTCGGTTTTCCTTTTGCCCCAGCCGGATTTAAGGTTGGCCGGGGATGTTACAGTGACCTGCCAGACCGGGAGCCTCTATGGTCAGATAATGGTTGTGGATCGGGAAAATCTTCGCTTCCTGTTGATTAATGGAGCTAACCAAACCTGGTACACGTTAGATACCGGAGAATTTAAAGCTCCTTATTTGAGGCTAATGGAGAAAACAGTTAACTACCATCCCCGGGCCGAGACCGCCTTAGTCTTGGGGCTTGGCGGTGGCGGCATGGATAAGCGATTGCGGGCAAGGGGTTTAGCAGTTGATAATGTGGAACTGGACCCAAAGGTAGTGGCGGTAGCCAGAGAATATTTTGGCTTTGATGGCAGCGTAGTCGTAGATGACGCTAGGCACTACGTTCGCCATACTGATAAGAGGTATGACCTGGTGGTATTTGATGTGCTTAATGGTTACAGCGTCGTCCCCCATCTCATAACTAAAGAAGCCTTTACCGAAATAAAAGACGTCCTTTCTCCGGGGGGAATCTTGACGGTGAATAGCCTGGGATTCGAGAGTCACCTCTCTACTGAGGACCCCTATGAGAAGGCGCTGTTTAAGACCTTGACGGCGGTCTTTCCTTATGTCTCCGTCAAGACTACGGGGTATGAGTTCCAGAATATCGTCTTCTATTGCTCTGATTCCCCTTTGACACTGGATAACCGGTTTGTCTCCATCGATATCTTCCCTGATGAGGAAACCCCTGTTTTCACTGACGACTATAATCCCGTCGAAACTCTGACCATCCCTCATGTGGAGGCTTTTCGAAAGTCAATCATAAGCTGGTTTGGAAAAGAAGTAGTATATTAAGGAGAAAACAATGAAGAGAAATTATTCAAAACTTATTTCGGTTACTCTGATACTGGTTGTAGGGGTGACTCTCCTTTTCTCTTCCACACCGGTCTATGCAGGTGCTAAACCGCCGCAGGGTGAGCAGACTGCCTATGCCGTATTTCAGAATAATTTCGGTGCTGTCGGTACTCAGATTGGGTCGGACAGCTCTGCGGTTACTGTTGACCCGGGCCAATATCTATTCCTATGTATCCAGCAGGACTTTACCCAGCAACTGAAGGATAAAGACATGATAGGGCAGTGGCGAACCTGGGGAGGTAGCTGGCAGTCAATGGCCGTCATCGGAGCCGGCAGCTCTACCGATTGGGAGTACTGGAATTCCAATTATTCTGACCATGCTGCAGATGCAGTAACAAACCATTTCGGCGATACCGCCCAGGGCAACTATATCTTTGAAAGCGATTTTGTTGGTTTTGGTGGCACCTATCCGTCTGGCGGTACCGGCAAGCATGAGACCTGGTTCGTTATCCAGGCTCCTGCTACTCCCGGTCAGTATGAAATCCGCTGGTATGATAGTGAAACGCCTGCTGCCATGACTCCCACAGTTCAGGTTGATATCACTGTTGCCGAACCCCCCCCTCCCCCTTCTTCTTGCGCCTATTCCCACAAGAGGTTGATCGTCATCGATCACACCAAAGTCGGCACGAATGACAGCGGCACCCTGCCTGAGACCGGCTTTCCGGTTCTTATCGAATTAACCGGTGATTGGTTAAGGACAACCACCGAAGACCCCACCAACGGGCGTATAACCGATGACGATGGCGATGACATCATCTTCAAGATGGGTTCGACGACACTCTACCACGAGATCGAAGAGTATGACGGCAGTGCCGCTACGGGGGGAAAACTCATTGCCTGGGTGAGAATCGACAACCTTTCCAAGGAAGCCGATACGACCATTACTATGTATTATGGAAACGAATGCGTCACTTCTCCCACCGAGGACCCGGCAAACGTGTGGGATGACCACTACGTGGGAGTCTGGCATCTCAGTGACGGCTACTCCACGGCCGCCGATTTCTACGAGGATTCCACGGGCACCAAAAATGGGACTCTCACCGACAGCGATACAGACTGCGCGTCAGTGGATGGAAAAATCAGCGACGCTTTCGACTTTGCCGGTGACAATGACGAAGACTTTATCGAGATGGCCAATTTCTCACAGCATCTAACCACTGCAATGACCATCAGCGGATGGGTGCAGCCGGCGAGCAGCAGTCCTGCAAATTTCGATGGCTTTTTCGGCATTCGCGGTGAAACGGAGAACGACTTCTATATTCTGCAGTTACAAGGGACCACCAACCTGGAGTGTCGATTTCGAAATGATTTGGGCGCTGTACATTCGGCAAACGTCAGTTCAGCGGTTTCCGGCGGTACCTGGTCGTATGTTGCGCTGACATACGACGGTGAAGATCTGATCAGTTACGTCGATGGACAAAGCAAAACGACAAATCCTGATGCGACAGGCTCTTTCAGCGCTAATGCCTTTCCTTTCCGAATCGGTGCCACGGCTGGTCACGAATTGGACGGCACGGTCGATGAGGTCCGCGCCTCCAAAACCCCCCGCGACGCCGACTGGATCAAGACCTCCTTCAACAACCAGAGCGACACGGCGATCGGAGAGGGCAAATTCATAAATAGCCTGGGTGACGAGGTGGAGTGCGCCTATTCCTACCGGAGGTCGATCGTCATCAATAAGGACAAGGTCGGCACGGATAACAGCGGCACCCTGCCTGCGACAGGCTTTCCTGTTCTTATCGAACTAACCGGTGATTGGTTAAGGACAGCCACCGAAGACGCCACCAACGGGCGCATAGAGAATGACAACGGCTATGACATCATCTTCAAGATGGGTTCGACGACACTATACCACGAGATTGAAGAGTATGATGGCAGTGCCCTTACGGGTGGCAAACTCGTTGCCTGGGTGAGGATCGACTCCCTTTCCAAGGAAGCCGATACGACCATTACGATGTATTATGGAAACGAATGCGTCGCTTCTCCCACAGAGGATCCGGCAAACGTGTGGGATGCGAATTTCAAAGGCGTGTGGCATTTAAAGGAAAGTGGCACCGGCTCCGCTAATGAGTATCAGGACAGCACGTCAAATAATAATCATGGCCAGGGCGGGGCGGGGGCTCCCGACGAGTGGCCAACGCAAACCACGTCAGGGAAGATCTCTAATGCCCAGAATTTTGACGGAACGGATGATTTTATCAAAATAGGAACAGGGTTTCCTGCTTCCCTAAAAATGGGTACAGGAGATTTTAGTGTCTCATTTTGGAGTAAGCAAGACTTTGATACGCAAGGTGATGATAAACGTCTTTGGGCCGCGGGTACAGATAACAGACGTTATGCAATCAGGTACTCGTCGACGAACGGAAAGGTATATTTCGTAGCTGATGATACTTTGAATAAAACACAAATTGACTCATTCAGTTACCCTGATGACGACGGTTGGCATCATGTTGTTGCGGTTCGGGATAGGTCCGCTGACCTCTTGAGATTGTATATAGACGGTACACAAACAGAGACTGAACCTGATGTAACTGAGACTTCTATAGATGAAGACACAGGAGTAAATATAGGGAAGATGCTAAATAGCACTGGTTTCTATCAGGGTCTGGTTGACGAAGTCCGCGTCTCCAGCGACGACCGGGATGCCGACTGGATCAAGACCTGCCACAACAACCAGAGCGACACCGCGATAGGAGAAGGCAAATTCATAAAAGACCTGGGTGATGAGGTGTTTGCCTGTAAGTTTTTATACCGGAGGCCGATCACCATCGATCATACAAACGTAGGCACTGTTAACAGCGGTGAACTTCCTGCGACCGGCTTTCCTGTTCTTATCAGCGTGACCGGTGATTGGCTAAAGACCACGACCGTGGACTCCACCAACGGACGAATAGAGGATGAGGATGGCGATGACATCATCTTCAGGGCATCGGATGGCAGGACCCAGCTCTACCACGAGATTGAGGAATATGATGGAACCACCGGGACCCTTGTGGCCTGGGTGAGAGTCGACTCCCTTTCCATGGGCCCCGAGGACACGACCATTTACATCTATTATGGAAACAGTTGCATCACTTCTCCCACAGAGGATCCGGCCAACGTGTGGGATACGAATTTCAAGGGCGTATGGCATTTAAAGGAAGCCACCGATGCAACCGCCATGGATTCAACCAGTAATCCCAATGATGGTACACCGGTAAACAGCCCGACGGCGTCCGCCGGCAAACTCAGCGGTGCTCTGACCTTTTTCAACACCAGTTGGCTGGATCTCGGTGCTGACGCCTCGCTGAACATGATCACCTACAGCGACTGGACGATCTCCGCCTGGGTCAAGCCTACCAGCTATACCGGAACGAAGTGGCCTGTTGTCTACAGCTACGGCAACTATGACGCATCTCTGGGCCTCACCGTGCAGGAGGGGACGTACGGTCTGATTGAACACTTCATTGACAACCAAGGCAGCTCGGACCCCCCAGTGCTGCAAAGCGATACCGCGACAACCTTCAACGAATGGAACCACATTGCCGTCAGTCGCAATGCGAGCACGACGATCGTCTACCTGAACGGCGTAGCGGATGGTTCCGTCGCCAGCACGGCGATTACTAGGAGCGGGCTGACGTCCTACATCGGCAATGACGCCATCGATAGTGAAGACCAATTCTTGGGACTCATCGACGAAGTCCGGGTTTCTGGCAGTTCCGATTCCAACGCAGCCCGCTCCGCCGACTGGATCAGGACCTCATACAACAACCAGGTGTGGCCGAATAAGGCAGTTACGCCTGATCCTAATCCCAGTCCCAACCCTGCTAGTGGTTTCATCACAGTGGATACGGAGGAATTCGACGTGGCCACAGCCGTAGGCCTCCTCTCCTTTACGGCCACCGGCCAGGATGAGAGTGTCCTGGTTTCCTGGGAGACGGCCCAGGAGATTGACAATCTGGGCTTCAACCTCTATCGCAGCACTGAAGTGTATGGTACCTACACCAAGCTCAACAGCCGGCTCATACCGGGTCTGATATCCTCTGTCTCGGGTCAGCAGTATACTTATACCGATATGGATGTTACCCGGAGTGTACTCTACTACTACATGCTTGAGGATGTGGATCTCTCCGGGACAAGGACGATGCACGGTCCTGTCTGTGTGGACTGGGATAATGACGGCATACCTGATGACTATTATGAACAGGAAGATGATGATACAGATACGGATACTGGAGAGGAAGAGCCTGAGGTCAGCATCCCTGATACCGGATTCGACGAGTTAGACTTGGATCTTTCGGATTGGACTCCCTCCAGTAGTTCTGCCAGCTGGGTGAAGCTGGCCAGCTTCAAGGCCCGTCAGCAGGATGACGGAGTTGCCCTGGAGTGGGAGACAAGTTTCGAGGTTGACATTCTCGGGTTTCATGTATACCGGGAAGTAGACGGGAAGTTCTACCGTGTAACAGCGGACCTGGTGCCTGGTTCAGTGTTCAAGGTTGGAGCGAGCAGGGAACTTCCTGCGGGACAGTCCTATGGACAGTCTTATGTGTACTGGGACGGATTGTCGGAGGGTACAGGAGACGAGCTTTACTGGCTGGATAGTGTGGAGCTCAATGGTGGACGCGCTTCCTTCGGGCCGATAAGGCCTGAGATATACGGGCAGCCAGTACCTGAACGGATCAAGGCACGCTTTAGATCAATAGGAAAGCATCAAGTTTCCAGGGCTCGGGCGCTGGGGAATATCCGTGCACTGCGCGAAGAGTTGAGCACCAAACCGGCAAAAACGTATAAGTCTCAGGTTAATTTAGTCCAGGCTGTTCCTGAGAAGTCCTCCGGACCTCGGTTGCTGCCGGGTGAGGAACAGTGGGTTCTGGCAGCACAGCCGGGGGTGAAGATCTATATCAAGGAAGATGGATGGTACCGGGTTGGAGAGCCGGAACTGGTCGCTGCCGGCCTTAGTCCGGGAGTTGATCCCCGCTACCTGCAGCTTTATGCAGACGGTGAGGAACAGTGCCTGATGGTGACAGGCAGTGATGATGGGCGTTTTGACCCAGAGGATGCCATTGAATTTTACGGGACAGGGCTCGATACGTCATTCACCGATGCTCACGTCTACTGGCTTGTTGTCGGGTCACGGCCTGGAAGACGGCTTGATACACCTTTCACCGATATCCGCCTTAATCTCGGCAAACGGATGAGGATTCCCCGGGGTCTAAGAGGCCGGGGAGCACCTTTGAGCTTCCCCTTTTCGGTGGAGTTAAAGGAACGCACGTTCTATTTTGCGGCGCTGACGAATGGTGAGAGGGAGAACTTTTTTGGCTCTGTGATCTCGACAGAGCCTGTGGACCAGCTTTTAACAGTCGCCCATCCAGACCCCTCGTCTCCTGAGGATGCCCTGCTGGAAGTGGTGCTGCAGGGGGGAACCGATTCTACTCACCAGATCAAAATCCTGCTCAATTATGTAGAAGTAGGTGAGGTGGTCTTTAGCGGGCAAGAACAATGGAGAGCTGAGATAGAAGTGCCTCACGATTTACTTTTGGAAGGAGACAACGTTGTCACCCTGACAGCCCAGGGAGGGTCTATGGATGTCAGCCTGGTGGATTATATCCGGCTGACCTACTGGCGTACATACACAGCGGATGAGGATGCCCTGCGATTCAGGGCAATGGGTGGAGAGTGGATTTCGATTGGAGGCTTCAGCAGTCCCGAGATTCAGGTGCTGGACATCACTGATCCAATGCGAATGTTTAATATAAGGGGACAGGTGAGGACTCAAGATTCGGGTTATGCCATCACAGTCAAGGTGCCGGGCGGTGGTGAGAGGAGCCTTATGGCCTTTACCGAGGATAAGATAAAGCGCCCGGCTGGTATTGCGGCTAACCTGGCCTCCTCCTGG
>Ga0209986_10005388_pt1 | contig 10611 bp, 8 predicted proteins | sample BlataG_FD_183168 | JGI IMG/M metagenome (GOLD analysis project Ga0209986, IMG submission 183168) | Deep subsurface microbial communities from Black Sea to uncover new lineages of life (NeLLi) - Black_00105 metaG (SPAdes) (version 2) | ecosystem: Environmental > Aquatic > Marine > Oceanic >...
GAGAAGGAAGGAGTATGGTGGTGGTGGATTGTATATTTTTGGAGGAAGAAGGTTGTCAGTTGAAGGGGGCCTGCATCTGTAAGGAAGTTGGTACGAACATCCTCCAGTAGTCAAGAGTGATATAGGTATCCTAGCATATAAAAATTTGAGTTGTAGTATAACTAAATATAATAATAAAACAATTAAATAGAACACAGCAGAGAATGCCAAAGGCAATAGTGCATGCCTCTCAGGTTGGCAACAAGGTAAAACAAAGAGATACCCAAGCCTACGGTACCTTTGTCTCCCTCCACGCCAAGTTTATAACATATGTCGTCAATCATGGAGGTGAGAGCCTCCTTGTAAAGCTAGTTCCTCTCCTTCTATCATTCAAAGCTGGCACCCGACTGCTTATTGCTGTGAGTGACTTGTTGGTGCAGCAATGCAAAGAACAAGTACCTGCTGCCATTATTCTTACCGCTGTTGATGAAAACAAGCCGCATATTTTGCATACATTATCTTGCGAAATGCTGCTAGCTGACAAGGTGAATGCAGCTGCCAGGATCACTGGAGCTTTACACACATTGGCCGCCAGAGAAGAGGGTAGGGCGGTGGGTGAGGTTGCTGAGATGATGGTTCCTGGGATAGTCAGAGCAGTGGATGCTGGAGCTGCTCGGCAAGTAGCTGCTGTTTTCAAGCAATTGTACGAAGATTATCCTGAAAAATCAGGACTTCGAGGGATGCTGATTGTAGAGATGGCAAATGTAGGAAGAGAAGATGCAGCTGGCATGGTTGGAATTCAAACAGTGCAGCTTCACGGGGGGAGCGCTGCTGTGGTAGATGCATCATGTGCTGCTACAAAGTTGGGCCATTTATCCCAGGTGGCTCAAGTCTGTAATGCTTTGGGCTTAGAAGCTACACGAGATCCTACATTGTATGGCCAATTAGTGCAAGTAATGGCAGATACCAATGTCAAGGCAGTGAAAGATGGGTACAGTGAAAATGTGTCAAAAGTCACCAAAATGTTGCTGGATGTGCATCACCAAAGCCAGTTGCTAAATGATGTTGCTACAAGGATGGTTGAGATGGGAGAGAGTGAAGTGCTGGCGGAGGTTGGGTTGGCAGCTCCTGCAGCTGGGGAAGGGGGTCTGCCTATAGAGCTGGGTGTGAATATGGTGAAAGGGGGGAAGGGGGAAGAAGCGGTGGCGGTGGGGGGGGAGGTTGTGAAGAAGGGGCTTGGGGAGGTGAAGGAACATGTTGAAAAGGTATGGCAGCAGGTTACAGGAAGAAAAGAAGAGTAAGTACATGGCTCCTTGTCATTGTTTTGTATGTATGTTTGACACTATTGGATTACCAATAGTCAGCTTTCTATTTGATTGATGATGTATTCTCTCTGTCTAGGAGAGACGTTGCCGGTGTGTTTGAAAATATCAATCGCCATTTCTTCATGCACAGACGCACTGTTTTTCAAATTTTACAGATCTCAAACACATTTATAAAGTCAGGTATCACACATTCATTCGTTAAATCGTTCCAGAGTCGCCTTGCCTCCATAGAATCTGAAAACCATGGGTCGGCATGATAGACCAGAGCACGCAGCACCTCCAGAAATCTTCTACAACGACACCGAAGCACGTAAATACACTGAAAACTCGCGCATAATCAAAATACAGCAGCAACTCACCGAACGTGCTCTAGAATTACTAGCATTGCCCGACGACGGCACTCCCCGTCTCCTCCTTGACCTCGGCTGTGGCTCAGGTTTGAGCGGAGAAGCCCTCACCGAGTCGGGCCACATTTGGATAGGCACAGACATCAGCGTTTCCATGTTGGAAGTAGCCCAGGACAGAGAAGTAGAAGGCGACGTCGCTCTCCACGACCTCGGCCACGGCCTCCCCTTCCGACCAGGCAGCTTTGACGGTGCCATCTCCATCTCCGCTGTCCAGTGGCTCTGCAACGCAGACAAGACAATCAACGAACCTAGAATTCGATTAAAACGCTTCTTCCAAACCCTATATGCATGTCTATCTAAAGGATCTCGAGCTGTATTACAAATCTATCCAGAAAACACTGAACAAGCCAGCATGTTGGTGGGAGCAGCAATGAAGGTTGGATTCACTGGTGGCCTGGTTGTGGATTTCCCTCACTCCACCAGAGCCAAGAAATACTTCCTGGTGTTAATGGTGGGTGGAGCTGGGGCTTCTTTACCCAATGCCAAAGGAATAAATGGAGAAGGAGAGCCCAATGATGATGAGGATGATGAGGAGGAGGATACACAAGTGAGGGTGTTGGATAGGAGGAGTAAGAAGAGGAGGAAGGGGTCCGGAGGAGGAGGAGGGCAGGGGAACAAGGTGAAATCAAGAGAGTGGATACTTAAGAAAAAAGATAAACAGAGACATAAGGGCTCGTATAGTGTGAAGCCTGATTCTAAGTATACAGGAAGGAAACGAAAAGATAGGTTTTGAGAGAGAAGAATTTAGGGTTTAGGGTTTACATCGAGGGGAAAAAAAACACATCTCAATATTCATTATTGTAAAGTTGATGATGTCTATAGATGTAAAAAAAGTGTCTTTGTCTGATACAAAAAAAAAATTGCTATTTTGCTCGGTTCCATACAGCAGGTCTCCTTCTTCTCCGCTTGCATGGTAAAGAAGAAACATTTCCTTCCTTAACACACACATTTATAATGGTCATCATCAGTGGTGGTATACAAATGACCATCATCAGACAACTTGCTGACCACCTGCCTAACCTGCATATCACTCATACGTCCCCCCAAACGAGCTCTGACTTGCTCAATGCTGAGTCCAATCTCATTGTTAGGATCGTCAGCAGAGAAGAAGGCCAGGATTTCAGACTCGACTGGGTTGAGTCCTCCAGAATTGTAGCCGGCAGCTGGGGCAGCTGATGTGTAGGCACCTCCTCCTGGGGCGGCAGCTACAGCAGCAGTATTGACACCTTCATCTGCTGCAATACCAGTGCCTGGTCCATTGGAAGTAAGATGAGCAGACTGGAAGATGGATTGGAGGAAGTGGAAGGTGACCATGTTGTGGTCGGCAATGGGACGGACGTCATAAGCGACGAGCTGGGCATTCTTGCCGCCGCTCAAAGTGTTTTGAACGTGGCCAGTGATGCGGACGTAGATATCCTTGTGCCACTGGGCGCGTCTCTCGCGCTCGAATTCATCGTCGTGGGAGATGTAGTAGAGAACCTTGGCTACACCAGTGCCGTCGTCGATGGTGAGGTTGAAGGTGAGCTCCTTCAGCTCGGTGGCAATCACCTTGCCGACGATGGAAATGTTGTCAATGGGTTTACCATCAAGCATAACGCGGTCATCTGTAGTTGATTCAATGGCAGCCTTCAATTGACGCAGGGTTACTGCACGGAGTGTGTTTTTATTTTCATAATTTGAGTTGCGTTTCTCAGCACTAGCTCCAGCATGTTGGCTTGGCATGAATCCATTGCCAACGAAGGCATCTTCTTGTCCAGCAAACATGTTTCAATGTCGTCGTCAAGCTATGTTGATTAGGAGCTATGGGGCGTGGCACTTTTAAATTTATTTGCGAATGGTTTGATCTAAGCTGTTCCTTGATAGCTGATATAAAGGGCGGAGATGAACTAGTATGTTGCAAACTAATGAAGTCAACTAGTCATGCTGTGTTACTCTTACAGCAGTGAACATCGACTTTCAAACCATGCTGTGTCTGGAGCGTTTCATGCCACGTGAGGAGGAGGAACGAAATGTTTGGGTTGATTGAAATTGTCGGAGTTTGGAGACAATGTTGAAATTTGAATTCAAGATATATGAGTAGTCACTGACTTTATCTAAGCAACTAAGTGAAAACAATGGTTTTTCTTCTGGTGGGATTTCATCCCCAGTTTAAAATCTCCATTTTAAATCAAATAAACACCAGAGTCTCGTCTCAAAAGCCTCAAGCAACCTACGAATACACATATGAAGGCAGTGATGGTAGAAAGAAGGCCACATTTGAGCAAGCTTTTAAAACCATCGAAGGATCAACCTCCTCACCGCCCATCTCAGTAGAAGCATCTCCTTGGTCGCTTGGCTATCAAATGGCAGAAAAGTACTCTGGACTGTGGAATGAAGAATTCAAAATTAAACTACTAAAGAGAGCAGCAGCAGATGAGCTAGGATGGGCAGATGAAGAGTTAGAGGCCAAACTAATCCGGCTCCAGACACTCTTACCAGACATCCAATCCAAACTTGCAGCCATGAGGCCCGACACCATCACTTCCCTCGTCACCAACATTGACAACGTTGCCGCCTCTCTAATCCAACTAAAATTAATCTTCCCAGGTGCCAATGTTTCTGTATTGGCAATCAGACAACCTTATCTAGTCTTGGGGTTTGATATGAAGAAGCTAGAAGACATAGCTGCCCAACTAAGGAGACTGCTCCCCAGGCTAGACATTGACAAGCTGGTGGAATCAGAGCCTTTAATACTGGACATAGAGGGGCTTCAAGAGGCAATAGTAGAAGCTCAGAGGATAATGCCAAGATTAGATATTCAAACAGCCATGGCATCTGATCCACAGAAGATATTATCGTTTCAAAAAGGTAACAGATTGATCCCGTACGACCCTCCTACTCCTACTGCTGATAAAGATGACGATGATGAATATTCTGCCTATTATGACTAGATTATATGATTATATGATTATGTGTTCAGTTATAGACTCCATGAGCCTAGATGTTGCTGAGACTTTGCTCATAGAAGTCTTCCTACCAATTATGTAAAAAATCATTGTTCTTACAATTATTTTTGTTTGTATTCTTTAAAACAAACTCTTAACTTGTCAATACACAGATCAATATCATTTCTACTACACCCTAATGTAGCTGCTATTGTCAGGTAATCACAAGGATACTCATCATTATGAGCTCCATAATTAGGAAACTCAATTCCTGCTACTGTCTCTTGCTTTCTTTGACTCTTTGCTCCAACAACCCTTGCTCCTGAGATGCATCTATTAAACAGCATTGAACCTAGGTATGTAATACCATTCATTGATGGTGATGATGATGGAGCATTATTAGTATTCAAAGTGTATAGAGAGAGGCCAAGAGAGATGGGGTTATCTGGTGTGTCCAGTACCCTCTCTCCTACACTCCTTGCAAATGATTGGAGAGATTCTAAAGCATACTGGTACACATTCTCTCTGCTCTCCAGCATTTCCAGCCATCCAGACCTTCCCCAATGCAACAAGGTAATCAGGACATCTAACATAGCTGATGATGATGCTCTTCCTGGGTAGAGTGATGCTGCTGCACCAACCAAGTCTATATTATTATTATTATTATTATTATTATTATTACTTTCTCGTGTTCTTATCTTGTTGCTGGGTCCTACTAAGACAGCTCCTCCAACCGGTACCATGAAGTTTTTGTCAGTACTCTGAACAACTAAATCAACCCTTCCTCTTCGCCATGCAGCAGTGACCAGCTTGCACAGTGCCCTGGATTGAATGCCATATGCATTGTTGATTATATGGACAATACCTTGCTGCTGGCATAATTTTGCAATTGAAATAATGTCGTCAGGTCCACGGGGAGCAAAGCAGCTGGTAGTGGAGACAATGGCAGCTATGTTTTCTGGGCCAATGCTGTTTAATTTGTCATGGAGTGACTGCATGTCTGTAACTAGTTGGTCTCCTTGTCGTTGGAGTGGGATGACAACGGGGAGGAATCCCGCTGCTGTGATGGATTTAAGGCATGTTTTTTGATCTATTCTAGACCATAATACATATGTAGGAGTAATAGGGATAGCCCCAGGGGATGCTTTTGTGGCATGCTGTAAAGCTAATGTTTGCTGTAAGGCGAGCAGTCCGAGAGTTAGGGCCATGCCAGTGGCGAGTGGAACAATGAGAGGAGGGCCTGCATCTCCCAACCCTGCTAGTTGTAGAGCATCTCCTACTAATAATGAGGTGATTGAAGCTAATAGAGATGATCCTGCTGCCTTGGGCTGCTCTGCAGCAATATTTCCTGACCTTCCCACACCGTGAGCCAGGTTGTAATGGCGACGGGCGACTAATTGACTGGCGACACGGCCTTCCCGTTCACCGACACCGGCATTGTCTAGAAAGTTGTTGCTATCCATAAATGAAGCGTCTTGTAGGAGCATTTCGATTGTGGCGTCGTCCCATCCGTGATCAGGTAGCTTTCTTTGAGAAAGGAGTGTCTTGATCAGTTTATGGCGTCCCGAGATTGCTTGGCTACCTTGATTGATATACCTCTTCGAGACCAAACCCGTAGCTAGATCGCAATTTTGAGGATCCATGGTTATTAAGAAAGTATTAAAAAAGATGTATCTACCTGGGAATTGAAAGAATTTATTCCACTTTGTGGAAAACGCTGCCGCCGTTGCAAGTCTTCAGTTCTTTTTTCAGCTTAAAATGAGCTTTCTTCTTCTATTCTTGATATTTATAAAGTTTTATAAATGTTATAAAATTAGTTAACATGGATGAAAACTCAGAACTGATAGAACTTCTCAAATCAACAGAGGGATTAATCTCCCAGTTTGCTGCTACTCACCTGAACAACAAGGATGCGATCCAGAAACAAACACACGCGATTCAATCGAATTTCAGCTCAATTAGAGGGTTGATGCGTAACATGGAGGCTTATTTAGAAGAACTAGACAGGTTTGTACTCGCTTAGATCACTTGTCCACCTCCCCGACATCCAACGCCATACTCCTCCTTCTCACACCCTCCTTCCTTTTCTCTTCTTCACAGCGAGGAGGAGCAGCAGCAGGTAGCCACTCTCCTCACATTACACAAAACCTCTTATCAAAAGCTTCAATCCTCTCTCACACTAGCAGCACTTGAACAACGAAGGACCATTTCCAAGGCAGCAGCAGACGCCCGATCAGAGCTCCTCTCCTCCAGCAAATTTGGTACCGCCGCCGACGCTCTCGCTGCTGCTCGTCGCTTGACCTCCGACAGTGATGCCATTCACAGTGCTAAGGGTGCCACTGAGGGCCTTAGAAGAACACGAGCTGTATTAGCTGAAGAAATAGAACACACTTCAACTACCTTGGCCACATTGGAAGTTTCCCATCACCGGCTAGGCCAAACGAGAGATGAGTATCGGGGTCAACACGGCGTAATGAAAAAGTCCAAAGGACTTCTACAGGTACTGTACTGGCAGAATAAATCTGAGACATACATGCTGTGGTTGGGATTATCCTTCTTTTTATTAACAGCAACATATGTGGTCCAAAAAAGGACTATATATTTTGTACCTGAAGCTCTCAGACCGGTACCTCTTGTGAAGAGTGCAGTTGGGTTGTTTACTGGACAGAAGGGGCTAGAACTTGATAGCAAGGGGGTGGTATCGCCTGATTTACCTACTGTTCCAAGGAGAAAGAAGAAGAAGGCAACATTGAAACAACAACTGCCATCATCAACAATTGACAATGTGGTGGAAGAGGGAGGAGGTGGGGTAGTAGATGCGACTGTATATCATACTGAGGAAGCTGTATATGATGGAGTAGAAGAGCATCCTAGTAGTATAAATGGTGCTGTAGAGACACAGCATAACCAACGAGAAGAAGAGGTGGTGTTACACACCGAGCTGTGATATGGAGGGGGATGTCGAGCCACACATTGGAGCATTATGGGAAAGGTTTAAAAGCGAGGGAAGCTGTAAGACTCAGGGAGAAACTAATATATGTTGTGCGTATGAACACAATGGACGCTTACATTTAGCATATGCTCAGTCGTTTTAAACTGGTAACAAAATCAAGTTGAAAATAAAAGATCAGAGATAATGAGGAGCGCATTGAAACAGCTGAGTCGGATCGTTAGAGATTCCGACTCTTCTACATTGACATTACTGGCCAAAACGGCACTCACTGAGGCCACAGCGTCAACGTCGGGACTAGCATTATCGACTGGCCAAAATGCCTTCAGTCAGTCAGGTTTAAGGCTTTTTACCTCAACTGCTTGTCGGAAATGTGTTCTAGAAACTAGACCACCTGCAAATTCGTTCACAAGATCATCTCAGGAGGTAAGTTTACAGTTTCCCACACACTCATCCAACCTCTCCGTTCAACGTCACCACTACCACCCATTCCAGAGGCCTTCACTCATTTCTTCCCTCCCAAAACCCATCATCATCATCATCATCTCTTGCAGTCTGCTCACTCCATGGTTTGGCGCCGATTATTCAGCTCAGAAAAACCCAACGGTGGCGGCAGCAAATGGGAAAAGTACATCCCCAAAAGCAAAGCCAAGCCATCCTCCAAACCTGGCTCCAACAACACCAACGCCAAGAAGCCAGAGCAAGACCCCCATCACCGACCCAACAGCAAGGAAGGTACCGACCCCAAAATCCCCTTCCAACAATTTCAATTCTCCAAATCATTCAAAACAGAAGATCTCTTCTACATAGCTGCCTTTTCCCTCATAGGTCTCACCATCTTCAACCAGGGTTTATTCTTTGGAGAACCAGTCCAAGAGGTCTCCTTCCAGTGGTTTAAAACGCATCTGTTGAATAGAGGTATTGTAGAGAAGTTGGAAGTGGCTAATAAACAGAAAGTGAAGGTGTATGTTCGTGCCAGTGCTACTCAGGCATCAAGAGCCGGTAGACCTGCTCTTGACGGAGACTTTTCCTCTGATGGTGGTGGTGCTGCTACTGATGATATTTCCTTTGGGGGAAGCGGTAGAGGTGGGGGTCCTTCTTCTGTAGGAGGAGGAGGAGTGGATCCAACAAGAGCTGGAGTGTACCGCTATTACTTCAACATCGGATCAGTTGACGCTTTCGAATACGCCTTAGAAGAGGCTCAAGAGAATCTCGGTGTCAACACTTCTAAATTTGTCCCTGTCACCTATACAACCGAAGGCACCTGGGCCAAGGAACTGGTCAATTTCCTGCCTACCATTCTCCTGATTGGCATATACGTTTGGTTCACCCGAAGACAGATGGGGGGCCTGGGAGGAGGCGGCGGTGGAAGAGGGGGATTGTTTAATGTCGGTAAAGCTCAAGTGACTGTGTTGGATAAGAACAGCAAGAACAAAATGGCATTCAAGGATGTGGCAGGGTGTGATGAAGCTAAACTGGAAATTATGGAATTTGTCAACTTTCTAAAGAGTCCTAAGAAGTATAGAGAGCTGGGAGCCAAGATTCCAAGAGGAGCTCTGCTGGTGGGTCCTCCAGGAACAGGAAAGACGCTGCTGGCTAAAGCCACAGCTGGTGAAGCAGATGTCCCCTTTTTGACCATCTCAGGATCAGATTTCGTAGAGATGTTTGTCGGTGTTGGTCCAGCCAGAGTTCGCGATTTATTCGCACAGGCACGTAGCCTGGCGCCCTCCATCATCTTTATTGATGAAATCGACGCTATTGGAAGGGCCAGAGGAAGCAAAAAGTTTGCTGGAGGCAATGATGAGAGAGAAAACACCCTGAATCAGCTTCTAGTAGAAATGGACGGATTTCCAACGTCTGCTGATGTGGTCGTCTTGGCCGGCACCAATCGAGCTGACGTTCTGGACCCGGCTCTCCTGCGCCCTGGGCGTTTTGACAGGCAGATTTCAATTGATAGACCAGACATCCTAGGCAGAGAACAGATATTTAGAGTACACCTGAAGAAGATCAAACTAGACCAAGAAATTGAACACTATTCTGAACGATTGGCAGCCCTCACCCCTGGATTTGCCGGAGCTGACATTGCCAACGTCTGCAACGAAGCCGCTCTGATTGCGGCTCGTACAGACAAGACTTCCGTCGGCATGGTCGACTTTGAATCTGCAGTAGACAGAGTGATTGGTGGACTGGAAAAGAAAAACAAGGTCATATCAAAGGAAGAAAGAAAGACAGTGGCATACCACGAGGCAGGCCATGCCGTGGTTGGTTGGTTTTTAGAGCACGCTGAGCCCCTGCTCAAGGTGTCCATCGTCCCCAGAGGCTCTGCTGCACTGGGCTTTGCTCAGTACCTCCCTAACGAGAACGTCCTAATGACCACCCAGCAGATGGACGATATGATGGCAATGGCTCTAGGTGGCAGAGCAGCTGAGGAAATAATGCTGGGTAAAATTTCCACTGGCGCCCAGAATGACCTGGAAAGAGTGACCCGCCTGGCCTACAGCCAAGTAGCTCTGTATGGAATGAATGCAACAGTAGGACTACTCAGCTTCCCAGTGGACAATAATAGAATGGATAAGCCTTATTCTGAAGATACCGCCAAGATGATTGATATTGAAGCCAGATCACTGGTTGATAGATCGTACACAAGAACCAAGGGATTGCTAGAGGCGAAGAAACATCTAGTGTCCAACATGGCTGAAGCATTATTGAAAAAGGAGGTACTGGGAGTGGAAGAGCTTGAAAAGTTGCTGGGGAAGAGACCATTTGTGAATGCAGAAATGAGGAATATTGATAGGCTAAAGCAAGGTTTTGATGGTGGGGAGGGGAAGAATGGGGAAGGGAAGAAGGGGAGTGAGGAGGAAGGGGATGCATCTGGTGCGACTCCTACGCCACCGCCTCCAACAAAGATGCCTGGTGGGGAGCTGAAGCCTGCATTGGCGGTGAAAGGGAAAGTGAGTGATGGAGTCGAGGGTGCTGCGATGAGTAGTAGTAAACGCCGTCCAAATGGGAAGCCTGATGTCGTAGCT
>Ga0209986_10005390_pt1 | contig 10608 bp, 11 predicted proteins | sample BlataG_FD_183168 | JGI IMG/M metagenome (GOLD analysis project Ga0209986, IMG submission 183168) | Deep subsurface microbial communities from Black Sea to uncover new lineages of life (NeLLi) - Black_00105 metaG (SPAdes) (version 2) | ecosystem: Environmental > Aquatic > Marine > Oceanic >...
GGTGTGATATGGGAGAGCTGGAAGTGGGGATGGAGTTCGGCATACCCTTCCCCGGGTTAGGCGGACACGACAGCGTAATCTTCACCAACACCCTCATAGTGATGCTGCTGATATTTGTCCTGGGTTTGCTCATAGTTCGCCGGCTGAGGCTTGAGCGCCCGTCTAAACCCCAACTGGTCCTGGAGATGACGCTCAACTGGCTTAAAGGATTGATGAGCGATATTATCGGGGAGAGCGGAGTCCGCTATCTTCCCCTCATAGCAACCCTGTTCATATTCGTCCTTTTCGCCAATCTAATAGGATTGGTGCCCGGTCTGGTGAGCCCCACTTCCAACCTTAATACCAATTTTGGGCTGGCAATAATTGTCTTTATCGCCACGCCCTATGTGGGCATCCGTGAGATGGGCATAAAGTCTTTCCTGCGCCACCGTATGGGACCGGTCCTGGCTCTGGCGCCGTTAATGTTCGTTCTGGAGACCATCGGTGAGTTTTCAAGACCGGTATCGTTGACCCTGCGTCTCTTCGGCAATATCATGGGTGAGGATATACTGGTGATGGTGATAAACAAGTTGGCCTCTATGATATACTACGTGCCCATAACCGTTATCGTGCTACCATTTTTAATAATAACCGGCTTAGTGCAGGCTTTTATCTTTGCCCTCCTGCCCACAATTTACTTCGGGGGAGCAGCCGCCTGGGGGGAGAAGCATTGATTTGCAAGAGTTAATTAAGTATGAGATTTTTGCCCAGAAAGGGGAACCGAAGATGCTTAGATTTTTTGCAGTAGTCCTAATCCTGGCGACGTTGTTGGGCTTGGTGAGCATTGCTTTGGCTCAGGAGGAGGAATTGGCAACTGAAGAGAGTGTGGTGGCGGAGAGTGTTGAAGTGGAAGAAGGCAGCACGGTGAGCGGGGGGGATGTAAAATCGGCGGCAATTCAATACTTCATCTGGGTGGCGGTCATCTGTGCGAGTGCTATGGCTGTAGCTGCGGTGGGTGCGGCTATGGCTCAGGCTCGGGCTGCTAAACAGGCTCTGGAAAGCGTAGCCCGTCAGCCGGAAGCCTCCGGCAAAATCCAGATTCAGATGGTTTTGGCTCTGGTCTTTATCGAGACCCTGGCAATCTATACCCTGGTAATAGCCCTCATCTTGCTTTTTGCAAATCCTTTCACAGAATCTGTGGTCAAGATGACCGGAATGTGATAGAAGAGCCCTAAGCCAGGGGAACATCACACATTTGAAGGATTTGATGTTTTATGATGGAGATAAACCCAGCGCTTTTGGGTTATCAGATAGTTGTCTTTCTCATCTTCCTATTCCTGATGTATCGCTTCGTATATAAGCGGATATTTCGGGTTTTGGAGAAGAGGCAGAACAAGATTGAGGGGGACATAAACGAAGCGGAGAAGAACCGCCTGGAGATGGAGCGTCTGCGGGAGGAGTATCAGCGGAAGATGAGTCAGGTGGGGGAGGAATCGGATAGGATATTGAGGGAGGCGGAGCGAGAGGCAAATCAGCGGCGCAACGATTTGATTATGGCGGCTAAGGAGGACGCCGGCACCATCATTGAGCGTGCCGAGCGGCGGATAGCCGAGGAGGAGGAAAAAGCTTCTGCCGAGATTCGCAGGCGGACGGTGGAGATATCCCTCTCCATCGCCGAAAAACTCCTGAAGGAGAAGATTGACGAAAGGAAAGACAAAGCCCTGGCGGAGAAATTTTTGGCTGAGGTGGAAGACGAGAGATGGAAGACCGAGTAATAGCAAAAAGATACGCCAGAGCTCTGGTCGGAAGCGCCAAAACCACCAAGAATGCGTGGACTATTTTTGGGGAGCTTTCCGAAATTTGGGAGATATTGTCGCTTGAAAAAAGGCTTCGCCAATTTATGGAGCTACCGAATATTGACGATGAAATAAAGACCGGAATAATGGATAGCATAGCGTTAAAGGAACGGTCACCTCTGCTGAAGCGGATGGTGGAAAAGTTGATAGAGAGGGGGAGGTTAAGTGTTCTTCCCCTTATTCTGGAGTATATGGAGGGGGAGATATGCCATCTGGAAGGGACCCAGCTGGTCGTCGCCAGAACCGCCAGGGAGCTTAAAGGAGAGCTGAAGGATAGGATGACCGTTATTCTTAAGAAGAAATTCGGTAAAAAGATTCGCTTGAAGAACATCGTTGACGAAGACTTGATCGGCGGTATCCGTCTGGATTTTGGTGACCGGGTTGTTGACGGAACTATAAGGGGGGGGTTGAATGAGTTGCAAGAAATACTGGTCGGGTGATGAGCTCAGTCCTGGAGGTTTGCCAGGGTGAGAATAAGAGCCGATGAAATCAGCGCTTTGATAAGCCAGGAGATTCGTGATTTTGACGACCGCCTGAAGCTAGATAATGTGGGAACCGTGGTCTCCATAGGCGACGGCATCGCACAGGTATATGGCTTGAGGGAAGCGATGGCTGCGGAGATGGTCCTCTTCCCCGGGGATGTATATGGTCTGGTGCTCAACCTTGAGGAGACCATGGTCGGCGTGGTCCTTCTGGAAGAAGATGTGCACATCAAAGAGGGAGATGTGGTCAAAAACACCGGGCGAATCCTGCAGGTTCCGGTAGGCGAGGAGCTTTCGGGAAGGGTCATAAACCCGGTGGGGTTTCCTCTGGACGGCAAGGGAGAGGTAAAAACGGAGAAGTTTTATCCCATAGAGGGGCTTGTCCCCAATGTCGTCCAGCGCCAGCCGGTAAAAGAACCACTGCAGACCGGATTGAAAGCCATTGACTCCATGATTCCCATCGGAAGGGGACAGCGGGAGCTCATTTTGGGGGATAGGGGAATCGGAAAGACGGCCATCTTTATGGAGACAATTATTAACCAGAAGGATACCGATGTCCGCTGTATCTATGTCTCCATCGGTCAGCGCAACTCCATTATAGCCCGGGTGGTCAAGGCCCTCTCCGACTATGGAGCTATGGACTACACCACCGTGGTTCATGCCGGTGCCTCAGACCCCGCCTCCCTGCAATATTTAGCTCCTTACGCCGGATGCGCCATCGGTGAGGAGGTCAGGGACAACGGGGGTCATGCTTTGGTGATGTATGACGACCTGACCCGCCACGCATGGGCTTACCGCCAACTCTCCCTGCTTCTGCGGAGACCCCCCGGTCGTGAGGCGTATCCCGGCGATGTCTTCTATCTCCACTCCCGCCTGCTGGAGCGGGCGGCTAAACTCTCCGATGAGATGGGTGGGGGCTCACTGACCGCCTTGCCCATAATAGAGACCCAGGCAGGAGATATTACCGCCTACATCCCCACCAATGTCATCTCCATCACCGACGGACAGATATATATGGAAGGCGACCTGTTCTATGCCGGGTTGCGCCCAGCCATCAATGTAGGGCTGTCCGTCTCCCGGGTGGGGGGAAATGCGCAGATTCCCGCGATGAAGAAGGTGGCTGGTGGGCTTCGCCTGGAGCTGGCACAGTTCAGAGAGCTTGAAAAGTTCGTCCAATTCGGCACCGAGCTGGACAAGGCAACTATGGCTCAGTTGAAGCGTGGACGGCGGTTGACCGAGCTGTTGAAGCAGGGGCAATATGTCCCTATGCCGGTGGACGAGCAGATATTTATTATCAATGCGGGAGTAGCCGGTCATCTTGATAAGGTTCCTATTGTCCATATCCGGGATTTTGAGGTGGCTTTTCTCTCCCATATGCGGGAAAAACATCCGCAGTTAAGCGAAGCCATCAAAGAGAGCGGTGACCTTTCCGACGAGGAGCTGGAGAAACTGAACCAGATTACCGCAGTTTTTGTGGACAGATTCATGGTGGATATCAAACCGGGCGAGGGGGAGGAAGCAGGAGACGGGGAGGAATAGCCAAGGAGAATATACATTAGGAGCTGAGATTATGTCCCGAGTTACAATAAAAGTATTTACCGCCATTGGTGTTGCCCTTCTCCTTTCCGGTTGTTTGAACATCACCGACATTGACCAGCCGGATGAAGTAATCGCTTGCGGGGAGGTGCGCGTGGTCGTCACCTGCGCTCCGGATGAGGGTTACGAGGAGTATGTAGGTTCACTCTATTGGGGCTTTTTGGGGGTTTGTGTCCCCGACGACTGGAGATTGACAGAGGCACGGGTGGACAGCCCCATCAAAGCCGACCTGAGGGAGAACGAGCGCATCGCCACCCTGATGGATTTATGCACTCCCACTCAAGTGGGATATCAATGGATAGGCTTATTGACCGAGAAGCAGATGGAGTTCTCAGAAAAGATGACCACTGAACCGATAAAGGTCAAGTTGAAGTTTATTGTCGGCAGAAAGACCGGTCTGTTCGCCATCAACTATCATATAGGCTTAGCCGATTCCGATGTGGTTACCTTGGGTGGCATAAACTGGGGAAACGACCTTGGACCGAGGGCTATTGAGGTGACCGAGTAGTTATTCCATGGAACCTTTCAACGAATCCGGTTATTTACCTTTCGTAAGTGATAAGAAGAATAGTATAATCAACCAACGTAAAAAGGAGGCCATCGTGAGTAAGAAGAAAAAAATGACTACGGCTTTTGGTATCCCCATCGGCGACGACCAGAACAGCCTTACCGCAGGTGAACGCGGGCCCGTACTCATGCAGGACGTCCATCTGCTTGAGAAGCTAGGCCACTTCGACCGCGAGAGAATTCCGGAGCGCGTGGTGCACGCCAAGGGGGCGGGGGCGCACGGTTACTTCGAGGTAACCGCCGACGTAACCAAATACACCAGGGCCAAATTCCTTTCCGAGGTGGGTAAGAAGACCGACGTCTTCGTCCGCTTTTCGACCGTGGGCGGCGAGAGGGGTTCCGCCGATTCGGCGCGCGACCCCAGGGGGTTCGCCGTCAAGTTCTACACCGAGGATGGCAACTACGACCTGGTCGGTAACAACACTCCCGTGTTCTTTATCCGCGACCCGCTCAAGTTCCCCGACTTCATCCACACCCAGAAACGAAACCCGGAGACCAACCTGCCGGACCCGGACATGTTTTGGGATTTCCTCTCCCTAACCCCGGAATCGATCCACCAAGTGACCATTCTGTTCTCGGACCGAGGCACCCCGGCCGGTTTCCGTAACATGAACGGCTACAGCAGCCATACCTACGTGTGGTACAACGAAAAGAACGAACATTTTTACGTTAAATACCACTTCAAGACGGACCAGGGCATCAAAAACCTGACCCTCGATGAATCGGTCCGGCTCGCCGGTGAAGACCCCAATCAGGCGACCCGCGACCTGTTCGAAGCCATCGAACGCGGCGACCATCCGAGCTGGACTCTGGAGATGCAGATACTGACCCCGGAGCAGGCCAAGGATTTCCAGTGGGATATCTACGACGTCACCAAGGTCTGGCCCCACGGCGAAGTACCACCCATTACGATCGGCAAACTGGTGCTTAACCGGAACCCGCAGAACTATTTCGCCGAAGTCGAGCAGGCCGCGTTCGGTCCCAGCAACCTGGTGCCGGGCGTCGCGCCCTCGCAGGATAAGATGCTGCAGGCGCGGCTCTTCTCCTATCACGATACCCATGTTCACCGCCTCGGACCCAACTACCACCTGATACCCATCAACATGGCTAAAAACGCCCCAGAAACCAACTACCAGAGGGACGGGTTTATGCGCGTGGGCGGCGGCGGCGGCCCCGGGCCGAATTACTGGCCTAATAGCCAGGGGGGGCCCGAACCCGACCCGGCGTACGGGATACCGCAGATAGAACTCTCCGGCGAAGGCGGCAGGTTCCCCTATTCGTTCCCCAACGACGACTTCGTGCAACCCGGTAACCTCTACCGCAAGGTTATGGACGATGAAGCCCGGCAGCATCTGGCAGGAAACATCGTGGCCCACTTGAAAAACGCCCATAAACGCATTCAACTACGGCAAACCGCCATATTCTACAAGGCGGACCCGGATTACGGGGGACGGGTCGCCGAGGGGCTCGGCCTCGATGCCGAGGAAGTCGAACGGCTGGCCGAAATGACTCAGGAGGAACGCGCGAAAGCTACTGAAGGATAATCGTAGAGGATAGCTTACTCTTAAACAAGGAGGAGAAGATGAAGAGGATATCGGCGATATTTATGCTCCTCCCTCTAGTTTTTATCGGCTGTATCAAGATAACCACCTTGGAGCAGCCGACTGAAGCCAAGGCGGGAGGAGAGATCACGGTCAAGGTTCACCTGGAGACCGACCTGGGGGAGGGGACCGAAGCTGAGGACTTGGCTATACAGAATGCCCACGGTCTTTTAGGGGTTTGTATTCCCAATGATTGGGAGCTTGTAAGCGCTGAGTTCAGTGGAGATGTCAGTGGAAGGATGAGCGAGGATAGGGCTCTTGCCGATGACTGTGAGGGTAACGCCCCGGCGGACTTGGGATACCACTGGATAGCTTTGATATCCCAGCAGGGATTTGTCTATACTGAGAAGATAGTTAAATTTCTGGTCACCCTGGAGTTTAAGGTGGGGGAGGTTACAGGAGATTACCGTCTCATATATCGTTCGGGATTATCCTACGGAACAGGCTCAGATACCACTACTGTGTGGCACGAACATACTGAGGTGGCAGACATAACCGTCAGGTAAAAAAGGGAGGATGTTTTGGCGGCTCTGCGGGACATCAAGCGGCGAATAGGAAGCGTGGGGAGGACCAGGGAGATCACCCAAGCGATGAAGACCGTGGCTGCGGTCAGGGTGCGCAACGCTCAGCAAGCTCTCTACAGTATGCGCCCCTACTCCGACCGTCTGGCAACCATGATCGCTTCCCTCTGCTCCCATGAGGACCGTAGCACCCATCCTCTTCTGGCGGAGCGGGAGAGTAAAAATGTCCTGTTGGCGGTTCTGACATCGGACAAAGGTCTTTGTGGACCTTTCAACTCCAACGTACTCAGGGAGGCGGAGAGACGCATTAAATACCTTGAAAGAATCGGTCATGAGAATGTGGGGTTAATCGCCATCGGCAGAAAGGGACGAGACTACCTCAAGCGTCATAATCATAATATAGTGGCAGAATGCTTTATGTTCGGAACCAAGGTGCATATGGATGATGCACGTAAAATAGGGCAGATATTGATAGATAACTTCAAGGGCAAGGATATGGATAAAGCGGAGCTTATCTATAACCGCTTTCACCACGCCGGTCGTCAGGAGGTTGTGGTGCGCACCCTACTGCCGATTGCCGGTCTTGAGGAGTGCATGTTTCCCGGAGTGGAGTATATCTATGAGCCTGACAAGCGCGAGATACTGAATGTTTTATTGCCGTTATACTTAAATGTCCAGGTCTTGCGTATCCTGCAAGAGTCCACAGCCGGCGAATATGGAGCTCGTATGACCGCCATGGAGATGGCCAGCCGGAACTGCGAAGAGGTCATTGAAAAATTGACCCTGCACTACAATAAAGCCCGTCAAAGCCACATCACCAATGAGCTTATTGAGGTGCTCACCACGGCGGAGGCTTTCAGATAAAGAGTTAATGTTTTGCTAATAGCTCAACTCAAAAGGAGAGACTTGTTTGTTGGAGGGAGACTGTTTGGCTAGAAAAGACAGATACGCAAAAATGGCCAAGGGGAGCATAGTCCAGATCATCGGACCGGTGATAGATGCTGAGTTTGACTCCAGGGAACTGCCTCAGATTTACAGCGCTCTGGAGGTTCCACTTGGTGACGCTAGGGTGGTGGCTGAGGTGGCTCAAGGGTTGGGGGAGAACCGGGTCAGAGCGTTATGTATGGCTTCTACTGACGGCATGCGCCGTGGGGATGTGGTATATGATACCGGTGGACCTATTACCGTGCCGGTGGGCAAGGAGACACTGGGGAGAATCTTCAATGTCCTCGGTGAGCCCATAGATGAACTGGGTGAAGTAAAGACCAAAGAGCGTTATTCCATCCATCGCCAGGTGCCGGTTTTGGAGGACCAGGATACATCCCAGGAGATGTTAGAGACCGGCATCAAAGTCATAGACCTGCTGGAGCCTTTTATGAGGGGTGGGAAGACCGGCATGTTCGGCGGAGCCGGCGTGGGCAAGACCGTGCTCATCATGGAAATGATTCACAACATAGCCACCGAGCACGGGGGTTTCTCCGTCTTCTCCGGAGTGGGGGAGAGAACCCGTGAAGGCAACGACCTGTGGCTGGAGATGAAGCGTTCCGGGGTAATAGACAAGACGGCGATGGTCTTCGGGCAGATGAACGAGCCTCCGGGAGCCAGATTGCGTGTGGGCTTGACCGCCTTGACAATGGCCGAGTATTTCCGAGAAGTCGAAGGGCAGGATGTGCTTCTGTTCATTGATAATATCTTCCGCTTTGTGCAGGCCGGCTCGGAGGTGTCCACTCTGCTGGGGCGGATGCCCAGTGCGGTGGGATATCAACCGACATTGGCAACGGAGATGGGAGAACTGCAGGAGCGCATAACCTCCACCCATAGGGGCTCCATCACTTCCATCCAGGCCATATATGTCCCTGCCGACGACTACACCGACCCGGCGCCGGTAGCCACCTTCCTCCATCTGGATGCGGTAACCCAATTGTCCAGGCAAATAGCCGAGCTGGGGCTATATCCGGCTGTAGACCCACTGACCTCCACCAGCAGAATTCTGGATCCTCGTATAGTGGGGGTGGAGCATTATCACACCGCCCGTCGGGTGCAGGAGATATTACAACGTCACAAGGAGCTATTGGACATCATCGCCATCCTGGGGATGGACGAGCTCTCCGAAGAGGATAAGGTCATCGTCGGGCGGGCAAGACGTATCCAGCGCTTCCTCTCACAGCCCATGTTTGTGGCTATAGAGTTCACCGGCAGAGAGGGGAGATATGTCAAAATCACCGATACCGTAGAGGGTTTCAGGCGTATATGCGACGGTGAGTTTGACCACCTGCCGGAGAGGGCATTTTACATGGTGGGGACCATTGATGAAGTGGTGGATAGCGCCAAAGAGATGAAGTTGGAAGAGGATTAAGGGTATGCCCCTGCCGGATAAGATACATCTGGAATTGGTGACCCCTATCATGATGGGTCTGCACCTGGATGTGGTGTCCATAATCGCTCCAACTACTGAAGGTTATGTCGGCATTCTTCCGGGACACACATTTTATATCACCTCGCTTGCCGAGGGAAAATTGGCGGTGCGATTTAACGATCAATTCAAGGCGGTACGGGTAGGACCCGGTTACATGGAGGTAAACCCGGATTATGTGGTGGTGGTTACCGAGATGATGGAGGGAATTGGGGAGACAATCAAAGAGGTGCAGGCTTGGGGAATTAAATATGAGGAAAAAATGTAGATTTTGTTGTATAATCGGGACTTAAACCATTCGCATTTTAGGAGATTTTGATAGAAGGTCTTTTTGGATTTTGATTAAAAGGAGAATATGTTATGGAGACTGTGCCTCCAAAGTCTACCGCATCCACAATCGCAAAGAAAGGGATACCGTGGCAGTTAACACTCATCTGTGTATTCCTGCTGTTGCACATCGCTTTTAATCTGATCTTCCTCTTTACGGTATCCCTTCCCGGGCAGTATACCTCTGGATTTGTCAAGTTTATGTTCCCAGGTTTCTATATCCTATCATCATTGTTTGACATCCTGTGTATCATTCTTCTGTTGATCCGCAGGGAGAGAGCCATCGCCGTCGCCAAGGCTTATATCGTACTGGCGGTGACCATCTCCTTCGTCTTGACCATCTTGCTCATCTGGAATTTGAATGTAATTTATGTGGTCAAGGTGACCGAGAATACCGGAAAAGAACTGGTGTTCACCGTCTTTATGGGAGTGGAGGAGGGCTCTCCTATAACCGAGGAGGGGCGAATGGATTTGAAGAAGTTTCCCCAGATGAAATCAAAGAAGAAGGACGATAGCTTCAAGGTATATCTGGATATAGTTGAGGGAAAAGGGGGTAAGATGTTGCACAAATACTCTCCCATAAATTATGAGCATTATCGAAATAATATTTTCATCCATGGCGTGGCAATAATTTTACTTATCGCCTCAATCATCTTCCTCAACACCAATGCGGTTTATAACTACGTCTATGCCCGGGAGCTGGTTAAAGCCCCCGAGGTATGATTAACTCCGGTGTTTAAAAAAATCGTCTGCTTCTGTGGGCGATTTTTTTATAAGTAACTCTGTTGTATGGAACCTTCTGCTTGAATGGATTGGTTACATAAAGGAGTTTGAAAGTCTGTTAAGGGTTTCTCAAAAATACCTTGAATATAACTCTAAAGATTGCTAATATATCTCCTTAAATCCATCCGCGGTTGTAGCAATTCAATCAACACAGGAAGAAGCAGATTTGAAGTGGGAGATAAAGACGGAGGACATTCACACTTCCTTCCGAGATGAAGTGGAGGAGCTCAGCGGAGAGAGCTTCGGCGCTTGCTATCAATGCGGAAAGTGTTCCGCCGGCTGTCCCATAGCCTTTGCAATGGATCATGGACCTACAAAAATTATGCGCCTCTGCCAACTGGGAATGGAGGATGAGGTCATAAACTCCGATACCCCCTGGCTCTGTGCTTCCTGCCAAGCCTGCACCACCCGTTGTCCCCGGGAGATAGACATAGCCGAGATTATGGACGCCTTGCGCATAATCGCCAAACGGCGCGGCATCAA
>Ga0209986_10005391_pt1 | contig 10608 bp, 9 predicted proteins | sample BlataG_FD_183168 | JGI IMG/M metagenome (GOLD analysis project Ga0209986, IMG submission 183168) | Deep subsurface microbial communities from Black Sea to uncover new lineages of life (NeLLi) - Black_00105 metaG (SPAdes) (version 2) | ecosystem: Environmental > Aquatic > Marine > Oceanic >...
GACGATCCGGACCAAATCGAACTTCTCTCTGTAGTAAAGGGGGCACACTTAAAGGATGAACTATGGCGGTTCGTCACAATGCCGTTGGATCCCTTCGCGGATCCTCAAGTGCAGGCCAGTATCTTTCGCTCTGACCGGGACACCCTGTGCATCAAGTTGAACCATGTGGCGGCAGATGGCGAGGGAGTCAAGCAGTACGCGTATCTTCTGGCTGCCACCTACCGGAAGCTTACCACCGATCCTTCCTACAGACCGGAGCCAAATCTGCGGGGGAGTCGATGCGAGGTCCAAATTATTAAGCATCTAGGGCTCATGACAAAAGCCAGGGCATTCCGGCGTTCTATCAGCCCGTGGCCGGTTTGGGGCTTTCCCGCGGTTAGGGGTGATCTCTCCGATCGTGCCTTTGTGGTTCGTCGCGTCAACCCCATGCGGTTTGGTGTTATCAAGGAGTACGGCTACCAGCATCAGGCTCCAGTGAATGACATTATACTGACCGCATTCTATCGCGCTCTTTTCGAGATCGTCGATCCACCAGAGGGTATACCGTTGCCAGTGCAGGTACCCATCGATCTGCGGCGTTATCTCCCTTTGGGTGAATCCTTGCTGATACGCAACTGCTTGGGTGCCCTCTATCCATCGATCACGCGGGAGCCCGATGAGGATTTCGATGACACCCTGACCAGAATACAGGAGGTAATGAAGGCCATCAAGGCCGATAACCCTGGCCTGGGCGAGCCACTTTACCTTGGACTGTTCTTCAAACTGGGGTTCGGAGGGGCGAGACGCATATCGGACAAAATCATGGAAAGGTTGATCAAGTCAGGAAAATCGCACCCATTTCTCTCGAACCTTGGAATCATCGATGAGCAGCGATTAGACTTTGGTGATGCCGAGGTGACAGACGCCTTCGTGCTCAGCCTAGTTGACTACCCACCTCATTTTATGCTAGCGGTCAGCACCTACCGCGGTACGATGACTTTTACCGTCGGCTTCTGTAATGCGGAGACTCAGAGGCCCGTTATAGAAAGTTTTTTCGAGCTGTTTGAGAGTGAACTGCCAGGCTGACGTGACGGCTTCCCATTTCAAGTGATCGGAGGCTGACTGGCAGGGAATTCTCCTTTTTCTCGCTTCGGTCATCCATCATGCCAAAATGTGGACCTCATTGACTACATGATTTCATTCCTAGACCAATCCTTTGGTGGCCAAAGCCTTCTTTTCGCAACAATTGTTGCGCATCTGTTGACACTAGTGAGAAAAGGAGGCTTACTTCCCCTTAAGCGTATTTGGGGATGGCTTCAACCTCGACTGCCCGATCCCCACCTACGTGGGCGAGCGGAATTTTAAGGAAGCGTTTCTCCCGAGAGCTTTCGCCATACAGCCTTTGCACTACCAAGAACAAGCGTTTGCCTAACCGGAGCGAACTGGCGCACTCGGGCAAGGAGGGCGATGAAGAACTGAACCGCCGATTGAGGGGATTTGGATACCTCAGTTAGGTTTGATCTGCCTAGCGCGCCTGTGTTAGTATCCCTTCATGAATAAGCCACTTAAGAAGGGGTTAAGCTATACCCTCTCCGTAGTTGTTGGTTTCGGTCTCCTCGGCGGCGTGCTCTACTATGTTGGTTGGCGCAGTATCTTTGCTCAGATTCGCGCCCTCGAAGTGGTGGGGATCGTCGCGGTCGCTGGCGATGTTCTCCTGGCGGTGAGTGCTTGGATTCTCAGTTGGTTGGTGATTCTACGTGTCTATGGGATCGAGCTTTCCTTGCGCAGCATCATCGGAGCACGGCTGAGTGGATACGCGGTGAGCTACTTGACCCCTTCGCTCTACCTCGGCGGGGAGCCGATTCGGGCGCTGATGGTCGTTGACCGTACCTCTGCTCCGACGACCCGCATCTTTGCTACCATTATAGTCGAACGGTTCCTTGGCGGTCTGAGCATGGTGATGTTCATCAGCATCGGAGCCTTCTACGCTTTGGCCTCACCGCAGATTGCGCCGGACCAGAAGAATCTTGTCATAATCGGAGTTGGCTTCATCTTCTTCTGGATCATCGTTGGGTTGATCAACTTTGCTGGGAACTTTAAGTGGATTAGCCGCCTAATTCGGCTGTTGCGGTATCCATTGTCGCGTTGGCGAAAGGCTTTTGAGCAGGCGGCTGATAAGGTCTCCGAGACGGAGGATGAGATCTACCATGCTTTTACGCGCCACTGGAAGGGCACGTTGCTTGCCTTCTTCTTTCAGAGCCTTGCCACTTTCTTTATCTATATGCGTCCACAAGTCTTCTTCCACTTTTCCGCTCATACGACGTTCAACTTCGCGCAACTGTCTCTCCTGTTCACATTGAGCATCGTACTGTCCTTCTTTCTTTGGATCACTCCAGGAGGACTAGGAACGAGTGAGGCGGCCCTGATCGGGATCTTCAGGCTGGTCGATGTGGGGAAGGCGGGGGCGGTTGCTTTCTCACTGATGTTTAAATTCGTCGAACTCCTCATCGTGGTGGTTGGCCTGTTCTACCTATTTAACAAAGGAATCAGTCAGCTGGTCCACCACCGCAAAAATCGCAGCCACCCCTGATCGATCCAAGGGATGTACCTTTGACTTCTATTAGGAGTGACTCTGGACAGTCTTCAACAAAGGCGCTACCTTGTGAGAGTGGTTAGCGGCGTGGCCGAGGTTGTTCTCGATCTAGGACTAAGCTCAGTGGTAGAGGCGTTATCCGCTGCCTCTTCTATGTGGATATGATGACTGTGGCCAGTTGATCTTGGAAGGCCTCTTCTTGTCATTTCTGCTTAGCAGTTGCTGGTCTGATTTCAGACCACCGGGGAGTGAAACTCTTGCTGGTTGATGCATTGCGTTACGAGTAGGTCTGAAACTCGCGGGAACCGGTGAGGCTTGCCCCCAGCACCCCAATAAGGCCTCCCATGACTAGGCCGAGAAGAAGGCTCAATAGGCTGACCGTCAGTACTCTCCCTGGCTCGACTAGGCCGGAGGCGGTACGAAGGACAGCTTCTGGATGTGATACTGCAAAGAAGTGGAAGAGATAGACAGCCACGATTAACAAGAGGCTTGCCACCAAGCCGCAGAGGATCCCAAGAGCGATGATCGGAGTCTGGATCATTCGTTCCGCCGTTCCAGAGAGATGCATTAGCCGGATCTCCTCTGCGAAGGAGCGCAACAGTTCCCTAAACCCGTATCGCGCGGCTAGCATGCTTGCCACAGCACTCACCGCCAGCCCGATTAAGAGCCCGATTCGCACTGGTGTGGAGAGAGAAAGTGTGCTTTGCGATTTCGAGGCAGAAACGACCCGCACGATCCCCTCGATCGATCCGAGCGTCTCTAGGAGAGGGGCAACCGCGGAGGGGCTGGTTGTCCGGATCAGGAAAATCCCGCCGGCCTGATCTTCCTGCAATTCCTGAGTGAACAGGTAGTTGATCCGCTGGACGTCTTTCCATTCCCGGATCTTTGAGTAGAGTTCCTCCACTTCCCCTGGCGAGAGGCGAGGAGAGAGGTAGGCCATGATCTCTTGCGGAGCCAGGACTGGTCCGTTCTCTTCCTCGACCGGTGTTCCAAGAAGGAAGAAGCTGGAGAAAAGGGCGAGAAAGGAGAAGATGAGAAGTACCACTGCGATGAGGATCGTCCCACTCTTGGTTCTCACCGCACCGAGGAGTTCACCGAGGAGGAACAGAAACGTGCTTATCATTCCTTCACTCTCCCATCGGCTAGGAGAACAACCCGGTGGCCATCTGCTGCGGTGGGAAGCGGGCCGCGGGTTGCAGTAAGGACAGTGAGGCCACTTAAGTGGATCTGCGCAAGCAAAGAGCAAACCTCGGTCCTGCCCCCCGGATCAAGGTTGGAAAAGGGCTCGTCGAGCAACAGTAATTGGGGCTCATCGCAGATGGAAAGCGCAAGCCCGAGTCGAACTCGCTGGAGTGGTTCGAGCTCGGTTGCCGAGGTGGCCAGCTTGGCGGTCAGCCTCACCCGCTCCAGAGCGGCGAGCGCCTTCTCCTCGGCCTGCTCCTGGAAGTTTCCTAGACAGCGCAATTTAAACATGACATTTTTAAGGACAGTCTTTGGCAACGGGGCAAACCCTTGTGGAAGAAAGCCGATCCGCCGCCGCAGCTCGAATGCCTTCTTCCGACTGAGGCGGGCAATATTCCGGCCGTGCACGAGGATCTGCCCTCTCTGTGGAGGGATCTGCGCGGCCAAGAGCCCGAGGAGTACTGATTTTCCCGCTGCTGCCGGCCCGAGGAGAAAGATCATTTCTCCCCGGTCAACACGCAAGTGTATGTCCTCCAACACCTTAATGCCGTCGGCTGTGGAAAAATGAAGTTCGGAGACTTGGATTATCACGGACATCGTGCGATCACAAACCTTTCGTGTCCTGCAAGATCCATCTCCGCCCTCGCTTCTACTAGACCAGCTCGATTCAATAGTTCCACGACTCTTCCCCCCTGGCCATTGCCGATCTCAAGGAGGAGAACTCCACCCGGGTGCATGTGTCCCCGCAGGCCACCCGTTAATGTCTCAATCCTTTCTATTCCACCTCTTCCTCCGTCCAAGGCGATGCGGGGTTCGTACTGACGCACCTCCGCTGGTACCTTCTCCAACTCCTTCTCTTCTATATATGGTGGATTGGAGACGATTAAGTCAAACGCGCCATTGATATGCTCGAACCAGTCACTCTCCAGAAAGGTGATCCGGTCAAGCACACCGTTTAGTTCAGCGTTTTCGCGTGCTAGGTCTAACGCTTCGGTTGAGAGATCGGCCGCGGTCACCGTAGCGCGAGGGAGAAACCGGGCCAGGCAGATGGCGATGACGCCCGATCCGGTCCCCAGGTCTAGGCAGGCGATTTCGCGGTTGCGCGGGGCAAGGCGAAGGGCCTGCTCCAGGAGTTGTTCAGTCTCCGGTCGTGGGATAAGCACTTCTTTGCTGACACGAAAACGCAGCCCGAAGAAGGAAACCTCGCCAATCAAGTACTGCAAGGGAATCCCGGCTCGACGCTGCTTGATTATCTTCCGGAATCGCGTGCGTTCCTCTGCCGTGAGAGGCTTATCCGGGCTCAGGTAGAGGTGCAGACGGTCAAAGCCTAGCGTGTGGGCGAGGAGGGTCTCCGCTTCCAATCTCGGTTGGACGATTCCGGCGTTCTTGAGATAACCTCGTGTCCAATTAAGAATTTCGCGCACGGTCCACTTGGCGTCCAGCGTCGTCCCCCCCTCATCTCAGGCAACCGTTGAACGGCCGATTTTGCTGTATACAATAGCAGAATCTTGCGGCGAAGTCAAGCACTGTATATAATCGACGTTGAAGGAACTAAATGGAGAGGCGAGAGAGGGATCTTGGTCAATCGATCGGAGGAGGAATCATGTTCAACCTTTCATTCTTCCTTGTTTTAACTGTAGTAGGAGCAGTGACCGCGGTTGGTCACGGACTCATCCCCACAGTGGGATCAGTCCCGGGATGGGTGATGAATCTGGTGGGGGGTGGGGCGGCAGGGGGCACTCTGGCCGGAATGTTGCTTCTCGGTTTGAGGAAGCTTAAGTCGGAACTGGAGAGGGAGGGAGTGGAGACGCGCTTGGTGAATAGCCTCCTGTTAGGATTTGTTGTGTCTGGAATTGGAGCGATTCTCTACCTCGCTATCGGAGGTATCTTCGCGGCTGGCGTGGGCGTGCGGATCGCACAGGGGAGCGTCCTTGCTGGAAGCCTCCTCCTTGGCCTGTGTCTTGGTTACGGGCTCGAAAGGCCCATCTTTGGGGTAGGAAAACCCAGGTTTGTGGCGCACCGGTCCCACAAGAATGGAGCGACGGCGAGCAAGGTCCTCGATACAAGCGTGATCATTGACGGTCGGATCGGCGACCTTCTACGGACCGGTTTCCTTGAAGGGGAGATTGTCGTTCCCGAGTTCGTTCTTGCTGAGTTACAGAATATTGCAGATTCGTCAAACAGCCTACGACGGCGCAAGGGACGACGCGGGCTGGAGGTTCTCCATGAGTTGATGGAGGATGATTCTGTTGATCTCCGCGTTTCCTCTCAGGACTACTTATCCATTAAGGAAGTTGATCGAAAGTTGATTCGCCTGGTGAAGGAGAAGGGTGGGGCACTGATCACCACCGACTACAATCTTAACCGGGTAGCGCAGGTGGAGGGAGTGAAGATCTTAAATATCAATGAACTCGCCAACGCGGTCAAACCGCGGTTCATCCCTGGGGAGGAGATCACAGTGGAGGTGATCGACCGCGGGGAAGGGATCGGTCAAGGGGTTGGTTACCTCGACGATGGCACGATGGTTGTGGTGGAAAATGGCCGCCGTCATATCGGCCGTAAGGTCAAGACAACCGTCAAGAGCACCCTGCAAACCGAAGCAGGGAGGATGCTGTTCGTCGAACCTGTTGGAGAACCCCCCCGATGGGGGCGATGAAAGGAGGGGAGATTGAAGAAGCCGAAGAAGCCAATGCTCGTTGGACTTTGTACGATGATTCTTCTTCTATGGATCGCAGGCTGTTCTTTTCTTCAGCAAAAGGAACCGGAGATTGTAAACTGGGAACCGGCGCTTTCGCCGGACGGTACAACCATCGCGTTTGAGTCCCCTGGTGAAAAGGGATTAGAGATTTACACACGCTTCCTTGAAAACGGAGAAACAACACAATTGACAAAAAATGAAGTGGACGACTGGTCCCCTAGTTGGTCACCTCAAGGAGATCGGATTGTCTTCGTCTCCAATCGGGAGAAGAATGTGGATTTGTACGTGATTGAGCTTGAAGGCTTTGCTGTGACGCGCCTGACTACGCACGAGGGGAATGAAGTCAATCCGTGCTGGGGAATAAACGATAAGATCTTGTTCAACTCTGACCGCTCCGATATCTGGGAGATCTACATGGTTGACCCAGACGGGCAGAACCTGATCAAGGTGACGGAGACCACTGCTTCCGAGTAGAAAGAGGGAGCACAAAGGGCGGATGGAGCCGAGGGTTACGGCCGTTCTTCTTGCTGCCGGTAAAGGGACAAGGGTCGGAGCAAGGCAGAACAAAGTCTACCTTGCGATCGCCGGTCGACCTCTCCTCGCCTACGCATTGGCTCCGTTCATCGAGTCTCCATCGATCGAGCAGATCGTCCTCGTTGTTGGTGCAGGTGAGGAGGAGCGTGCAGCCACGCTCGTTGCGGAGGCTGCAAAGGTGGTTCAGATTGTCCATGGTGGGGTGCGGCGGCAGGACTCCGCCCTTACCGGGGTGAAGGCGGCCGAGGGAAGGGTTGTTCTTATCCACGACGTGGCACGGCCGTTTCCGAGCCGGGCACTGATCGACCGCGTGATTGAGGGGGCGCGTAAACACAGAGCGTGCGTGCCGGTGATCCCGGCAGTGGACACGCTCCGCCACAAAGATCAAGACGGCTTCCTTCTTCCCCGACCAATCGAGCGCGAGGGGCTCCTGCAGATGCAGACTCCACAGGGCTTCGAGCGGGGGTTGATTTACCACTGTCTTAAGGCAAGTGATAAGACGTATACCGATGATGCGGGGGCGGTACTGGCGAAGGGCATACCGGTGTGGACCGTCTCCGGCGAGCCGACCAACCTTAAGGTGACAACCAGGGCGGACCTCGCCCTTGCTGAGGCGATTGCCTCCTGTCTGATCAGTGGCAGGTGATAGCTCTCGATCGATAGGGCATCGCCCTCGTTTGCCGGACTGGGAGAATGTGGCTAGAATGCTATCAACTTTTTTAGTTCGAGGAGGTTATTCGATGACGAAGATCAGGGTTGCGTGTGTGGTGCTCGCGGTGGTTTTGTTCTCCCTGTCTAGTGCGACGCTTGCTGGAGGAGTGGAAGCAGTTTTCTATGAGGCTGGCACAATGGCGGTGGGGATGTTCACTAACACAGTTGGAGCGGCGGTGACCGGGCTGCACATCGAGTTTGATTGCAAGGTGACGATTGTCAACAAGGTGGAATTTGGGGGTTATCTCCCCCTCCTTGGTGAGTTTACCGGTACCGCCTTTGACTTCGCTGGTGGGGGGCTAGTCGCTAGCGGAACGGTAGAACTCGACTGGGAGCCGGTAGAGGCTAGGCCTTCACTTGTGCAGTGGATCTCCGGAACCGCTCCCGTGGGCACTCCTTACTTCACCTCGATCGAGGTGCTGGGGAGGCTGCTCGGAGAGGGGATTGTGATGGTGCGGGAGGCGAATCCGGAACTACTGGCGGCGGCGTTTGAGCAATTCTTTGCCACCAATGCGGAATTCTTCGGCGCACTCGAGGAGTCCCTGGGGATATCGCTTCAAGAGTCACTCATGCCGATCATCATGGCTGCTCCGGCTGAGGCGATTGCGAACTTCTTTAACACCATCATCGGGATGCTCGGGGTGACGACGCTGGACGAGGTTTTGCAGGGAGATGTCGACTTCTCCGCCCTCTTTGCTCTCCTTGGTCTCTAAGAAAGCAGGGGGAGGTCGCAGCCTCCCCCGATCTTTCTTTATCAGGAAAGCTTTCCTTGCAGGAGGCTTCCTCCTCGCTTTGGGCGTCCCTTGCATGGCTCAGTCGACCGAGGGGACACCGGGCGTCTCTTCAGCCCAGGAGGTCATCGATCAGCTACTCGCGTTTATCTACAGCCTGGGTCACCTGATTGGGCAAGGGATCGTTCGGTTGGTGGCAACGATCCTTCCCTCGATGCCGGTTCCGAGTGAGCTGGTAGATCCGATCGGTCTCCTCGCTATTCTCACGATCTTCCTCGCCGTAGCGACGATCGCCAAGAAGCTCGTGTGGATCGTGGTAATCGCCGGCTGGGCTCTCATCCTCATCCGGCTGATCATGGTGATCGTTCAGAACTACCTTTAGGCTACTGACCCTTTCACTCGCTCTGGAGAGAGTGGATAGGCATTGACCGCCGCACCGAGCGCGTGGGCCACGGCCCGGGAGACAGCGGTGTGGGAGGCCATCAATGGGACTTCTCCCAGCCCCTTTGCGCCGAATGGTCCGGCAGAGTAGAGGGCTTCAACAAACGCTACTTTGGTGTCCGCCGCGATGTCACGGATTGTCGGGATGCGATAGGTGGTGAAGCCTGTCGTCATCAAGTGTCCATCTTTTTCCGGAATCTCTTCCATCAACGCAAAACCCAATCCCTGTGCGATCCCGCCCTCTACCTGTCCGGAGGCCAGTTGATGATTGACTATTCTCCCTGAGTCATGCACGGCGACGAAATCCTCTACCGAGGCCTCCCCGGTTGTAAGATCGACCTCAACTTGAGCGATGTGAGTAGCGTAGGCGTAGACGAAGTAGGCATTCCCCAGGCCAGTCTCTTCGTCCCAATCGACCGGCGCGCCCTGTGCCCACCCCTCGACCGCCGGATCGAGGTTGCGCATGAAGAAGGCCTGTGCAATTTCCTTCAAGCGGGAGGGGATCTCGTTTTTGGGGATATGAAGGTCTTTGGCTACGGTACGAATCCGCTCCTTGAGCTTCGCCGCTGCGTCGAGGATCGCAAGTCCGCTCATCATCGTCCCGCGGGAGGCGACCGTCGGTCCGGAGTCGGGAACGCGGGAGCTGTCCACCGGAGCGAGGTGAATACGGTCAAACGGGACGCTTAAGGCTTCAGAAGCAATCTGAGTGAGGGCGGTCGTCAACCCCTGTCCCATCTCGACCGTTCCTACAGCGATGCCGATCGAGCCGTCGGCTTCAAGCTTCATGTACGCCCCGGCCTTATCCAGGAACGGGGCTTTTCCTCCTAGTCCAACCCCGTACATGACAGAAGAGATCCCCAGACCGCGGCGACGATCTCGCGATGCCGCGTTGAACGCCTCCACCTTTCGCAGCCGCTCCTCCCAGTGAGCCAGCCGGCCCGCCTCCTCGATCGTCTGAAGCATACCCACGCTCTCGCTCAGCCGCTGTTTCGTGGCAGTCTCATCACCTATTTGCAGGGCGTTTCGACGGCGGATCTCCAGCCGGTCGATTCCCAACCGCTCGGCGAGGCGGTCCATCTGCGACTCATGGGCGAAGATCACCTGTGGACTCCCAAACCCACGAAACGCGCCGCAAGGGACGGTGTTCGTCGCGACCGAGCGGCCATCGATCTTCACGTGGGGGATCCGATACGGCCCGGCAGCATGCATCAGTCCGCGCCATAGAACCGCCGCGGAGAGGGTCTGATAGGCGCCGGCGTTGTAGACGAAATCAACCTCAATAGCAGTGAGGGTCCCATCGGCCTTCGCCCCACTCTTGTAGCGGACGATCGATGGATGTCGCTTGCTCGTTGTCAGGATATCCTCCTCGCGGTCGAACACGAGCTTCACCGATCGGCGTACCTTCCACGCAAGAAGAGCGGCCAAGCAGGCGACGAGGGAAGGAACGTCCTCCTTGCCGCCGAACGCTCCGCCGGTTGCAGTTTGTATCACACGCACCTTCGATAGAGGCAGGCCGAGGACCTTGGCCACAGCGGCCTGGACGTAGAACGGGCACTGCATCGTCCCGTAGATAGCCATCGCCCCGTTTAACTCGGGAACGGCGATCGCTCCTTGCGTTTCCAGATAGGCGTGTTCCTGGTAACCGGTGTGATACTCCCCCTCGACGATAACGTCGGCCTGCGCGAACCCCTGGGCAACGTCTCCTTTGCGAATGCGCATGGCGTTAAACAGGTTTGGCG
>Ga0209986_10005392_pt1 | contig 10606 bp, 11 predicted proteins | sample BlataG_FD_183168 | JGI IMG/M metagenome (GOLD analysis project Ga0209986, IMG submission 183168) | Deep subsurface microbial communities from Black Sea to uncover new lineages of life (NeLLi) - Black_00105 metaG (SPAdes) (version 2) | ecosystem: Environmental > Aquatic > Marine > Oceanic >...
CTTTCTTCAGATGTGTCCGAGCCCACCCAACCCGATTATCAAAGATTGCCTGCTTCCCACTTGGCAAGAGTTCATGTTGCTCTTCTTTAGTGAGGTTGAATTGGTTAGTCAATGAATCAATAACTTGCCGCAGCGAATGCTCCTGTTTATCTTCTAAGAGTTGAAGTGAAGGAAGCATTATTTGTTGAAAAACTGGAATAGTCATGATATTTAGCCTCCTTGTGCCGATATTACATCTTTATTATACCTGATATGCTCCAGCGTTGGTATTCTGGGGACATAATACCTAATTTGTAGTAGGCCTGATTGGTATGGTGTCCCTGGAATTCGTTCGGTATTAACTGAGTGATGCCCACTGCGTAAGGGTTTCCGATGAGGGAAGTTCAACCTTCCGTGTCACGGTCACCCAGATATACTCGTTGACAAGTGTCAGCACCGTGGAATTTGATCGCCCCAGTCTCTGGGGAAGGTCGTCAATTTGGAAGCCTTTATTCCTGCACAGATCGCCGATGTGTAATGTAAGGTCTCTGATTTCTATTAGATACTCGAAATATGATTCAGGACTCCCATCATACTTGAAGGCAACACGCATTGCCTCATCCCAGGGCATCAATGCTTTCGGCCTGATGGCGAATAGTATTTTAGAGGCTGCGGTTGGGCCAATATGAACCTCCCGCTTGTTCCCGCCGCGAACACGCCGCGCCCCCGCCTTGTCCTTAAGAGAACCGTAAGCATTAGCGACAGTCTCAATTTCTCGATTTTCAAGTTGCCAAAGAGGCGTCTTATCGCTAAACAAAGTAGCGCAGTTCGTTTGGTACCAATCCAAAATACTTTTGGACGCAACTTGATGTTGGTCCTTCGAAAGGTGTCTGCACCCCCAGTCGTTTAACCAGTTCATCAGGGCATTGCGATGTTCTTGAATGGCGAGGTCCATTCTATCGCCGGTAGCAAATCTGAAAGTCGCGAGCGAAGTATTATAAGAAGTGAGAGAATTGAACAACAAACTCGCTACCGCTATTTTACCGAGTGTAACGTCCTTAATATTCATTGGGAGAACCTCCAGAATTAAAATGCCTCATTTGCTACATGATTATGTTCAGAATACACCGGAAGTTCTTTTCGGTCAAAATTGGTCTTGGCTTGGCGATTGCACGAAAGTCAGGAATCTGCAATCGGGTATTCTGGGGACATAATATCTAATTCATAGTAGGCCTAATTGATATGGTGTCCCTGGAATTCCAGCTGTGCGATAGGCTAAGATGAGATAGGCGCGGAACTATTAGGTGCTTGGCTGTTCTAGATGTTTGCTGGCAGAAGCAACTTTTCCCAGAGCTACTTTTTTAGTCTTTCTTTTTGATGGTTCACCACTGAGAACGATAATCGTCGTAGTTTCGGGTACTTCTGATTGCCTCAGCAACTGGTTCCATTCCTTTTCTGGGCGGAATCTATTCGTTTCATACACAACATAGATAAAGCGATTCCATTCTTTGGAGACATAACCTCGTGTATCAGCTAATATCTCATCAGCAACAGTTTTGACATCTTCAGCACATGAGAGAAATTTGTACTCTATCAATGTTTTTATTGACGGTATTCCAGTATCTGGTTCAAAATTCTTAATAGGTTTGGTTAATGTTGGCTTATGTTTAAGGTCAAGGAAGACACATTTAAGTATTCCTTCAATGCGGATGTGAACATCCTTCTCGTTCTTAGGAATGGATTTGAACAAGGTTTTGTCAACGAGCACGTAATGAATGTCCCGCAGAATTTCGGTTACATCTTTCGTGATCTTGGTAGACTCATCGCTTGGGAAGAATTGCTTAATTGCAGCTGTGAATTGTCTGAGCTTCGCAATGGTCTCCGAATATGGCTCTCCGTCAGGCATCTGCGATGCTGCCATAAAACCTTTTGTCGAATTCTTTGTGTTCTCATATTCTAAGAGTATCATCTTTTTCAATTCATTCAGTCCCAGATAGTCAACTATTGCGATTAGTTGGAAAAAGCACTTCTCGATTTGCCACGCAGCATCGCTCCACTCGTCTCCACGAATGACCCCCTCATCCCAACTACGATCCGCGTTGCTAATTGAAGCACCCAAAACAGATAGCGCCTGTTCAATGCTAAGAGGTTGGTTCATTTATCTCCACCACACAGTTCTTCTTAAGAAAAAGTGTATCTGCATCGCCAGTTTTTCCTCCATGAATACCCAGACTTTCGCTTGTTTTTCACTCATATCACAATCCTCCTTTAAAGGCACGGTCGAGGATCGATGGCAGCAGGGCATTGAGTTCGGTTGTGGTTCTGGCAAAATTATATTGTCCCCTTTCCAGATTCAAACGCGCTTATCTGGAATTCTATCGTTCGCAGCAGTGGGTGTCAATACTTATTCGTGTTGAACAAGACATGTATTCTGGGGACATAATACCTAATTTGTAGTGAGGCCTAATTGATATAGTGTCCCTGGAATTCGCCGAGTGGGCTCTCAATTTATCTGTGCTAGGACTGCACCCCTCTTGACAAATTCTTGTATAGGACGTATACTTTTAAAGTAAGCGTCTGTATCATGGAGCTGCTAAATTGACGATACGTATATTTAGGTGCTCGAAATGCGGTCATGAATGGGCAACGAAAGTCGAAAGACCGCGAATTTGCCCTAAGTGCAAGAGTGCATACTGGGGTATATCAGCTAATACGGAGGTGTTTATGAAGGCGAGTATAACATGTCCTTTATGCTGCGATAGAGAATTTTCATCGTTTCTGAACTTAGCGAGGCACATGGTATTAAGTGAAAGACCCAACGGTCCGCATCAGCGATGGCTTCAAGATTTTCTAAAGCTACCGTTTGAGGATTACGCGTTCGGGAAAGATAAAGCGATAGCCATAAGATTGAAAGCATACTGGGATAAGCGCAGATCATGGCCAGAAGTGGGCGTATAGGGCCTAAATAGTGCTGTCATCTAATGTCCAGTATGTCATCATATGTTGATGATTTATTGATTCATTTCGAAGAACTTAACCAAAAAGGAGCTGATTTACGAAAGTTCAACAACAAAGTAAAATCTCGAGTAGAAATAGGATGAGGAAGACAGTGAAGCTCAACGCAATCGAAGTCTGCGCAGGGGCTGGAGGTCAGGCTATAGGACTAGAGGCGGCTGGTTTCGAGCCAGTCGCACTGATAGACAATGACGAAAACACGAGCATAACCCTGAAAGCAAATCGCCCCGCGTGGCCAACACTGAATCAAGACATGAATACGTTCGAAGGATGGCACTATAAAGGTGTTGATCTATTGGCAGGTGGGCTGCCATGCCCACCTTTTTCTGTTGCTGGCTTGCAGAAGGGAGAAAAAGATGAGCGTAACCTCTTCCCTGCAATGTTGAGGTTGGTTGAAGAAATTAGGCCAAAGGCAGTTATGATTGAGAACGTGCCTGGACTAATGGCGTCGAGATTCAATGATTACCGTACCCAGATTCAGAACCATCTACGAAGGTTAGGGTATTCGGCAGAATGGGAACTTCTCAATGCCTGTGACTTCGGTGTATCACAGTACCGGCCACGAGCAATACTAGTCGCCCTGCCAAATGAACTCGCTAACACTTTTGTTTGGCCGAAGCCAAATGGACGGCCGCCAATGTCAGTGGGTGAGAAACTCTACGACCTCATGGGCTCGAGGGGTTGGCCCGGAACAGACGCGTGGCGCGAGAAAGCTTGCTTGATAGCGCCAACAATTGTCGGCGGTTCTTTAAAGCATGGGGGTCCGGATCTAGGGCCCACACGTGCGAAGAAGGCGTGGGCTGCTCTAGGTGTAGACGGTCATGGAATTGCGGACCAGCCACCAGGCCCAGACTTTGTTGGCATTCCTCGATTGACAGTGAGAATGGTTGCTAGGCTCCAAGGATTTCCGGATAATTGGGAAATCTTGGGTGGTAAGACTGTGGCATACCGCCAGGTTGGTAACGCTTTTCCACCGCCAGTTGCAAAAGCAGTAGCGAGCAAGATAAAGCGCTGCCTTATCCTTCACCAGATAGCACTGGGATCAGACTAGTAGGGCATAATCATGGACCGGATAACAGTCGAAAAGCGGAGCAGGAATATGAGTGCCATAAGCAGCAAGGGTACCGGACCGGAAATGCAGGTACGGCGCCTGATACACGGAATGGGTTACAGGTATAGGCTCCATTCTACTAAGCTTCCCGGCAGACCAGATTTGGTGTTTACCAGTCGGAAGAAAGTCATTTTCGTCAACGGGTGCTTTTGGCACCAGCATGATGATCCATCATGTCCTATAGCCAGATTGCCCAAATCACATCAGGACTATTGGTTACCAAAATTGGCGCGCAATCGTGACCGCGATAGAAAAAGGTTTGATCAGTTGAAAAAGCTAGGTTGGTCAATCCTCGTCCTCTGGGAATGTGAAATAGAAGGTAAGAAGGTAGATCTAGAAGGAAAGATCAAGCGCTTTCTCTCGTCTAATATATAGACTGCCAAAAGCTAGTCCGCGCCGCCCTCGAACATAGTGTGGTTAAGTATATCTATAACAACCGAGTCCAGGCTCTTGCCTTTGGCCCTGGCTGTCAACGCATCCAATAATTTCTGATCTAAATGTATGGTCACGCGCCTTGCTCCTGCCATTTCAGGATATGCCCAAATGCAATTACTGCATCTGAAGTTATAAGGGCAGCGCCTACACGTCGAGTTCTTCAAGTTATTGCAGGTTTGGCACAGGATCTGGAGATTGTCCAGGGAATCGTCACCTCCCTGATAAACTGGACGCCTGTGGTCGATTAGGCCAATCCCTTCGGACGTAACTTCAATATCCTCCTGACCGCGTGAGACCACCCTTCCACCGCAGTACGCACAGTGAGGTAATTGGTCCCCCTCTTTTCTCATTGATTCCTGCGCCAGGTGAGCCCAGAAATGCTTCCGGAGCTTGTTGTCATCAGGCCGCAACTCAGGCTCCTTCACAGGTACTGGACTAGGGCCACGCCAGTACATCTTGCCATCCCAATCCAGATCAAACCCATAGCTGTACTTTAGCTCTTTCCACCTTCGCCGGGCATGCGCTTGAGCGCGTGTCGGATCGCCAGACCACGTTATTTTCGAGTAAAGTTCCTCGGTATTAAATCTGCTATTTGGGGGAAACGCATCCAGTATGATCTGTAGATGACGTGAGAAAGGGGCGATGATGTGAAAATCACGAACAACCCTGTTCTCATCCAATAAGAAAATACCAAGCTGGGCTCGAAACTTACTGTCTACCACATTGTTCAGTTTGACAGTCAGAGAATCGTTGACTCCAGACAGCTTGACTAGAAGGCAATCGTTTTCAGTATTACCTTGTACACTAAAAGGCGGTTTCAGGATATGACCCTTAGTGACAAGCCAAGTGTCCGGACTTCGGCCTGATCCAAGCACCCATCTTCTAATGCGTTCTAGCGCTGCGTGAAGATTCCCTTGACTCATTCAGAGTTCACCTTCTTGTTTGTACCCTTGAGGGAAAAATCATGGGGTCGTTTCTTGTCCCCTTCTCACATCGATTCTTTCCGAGGGTTTGGTATGGCGATTATAACCTTATTAGCGATTACCAACAAGGCTTAAGGCAACAAGCGAACAATATATTCAGGGGGACATATGAGCATCGGCAAGACAAGGAGATTTCTCTACTGGCTGAATGGACTCCTGGGTGACGTTAGGCTAATAAGGGAGCCTGACTCCGCTCCCTGCACACATTTCAGCTTTACCCATCCTTTAATATGATTTCAGTCAACGTCCGCTGTTTGACTTGCAAAAATCATTGTTGGTGTTCTCTGTGGTGCTATCAATACTGGCCACCAGAAGGGATGGCCCCTCCATCCTATTTCCGCAGATCCATTTTGCCTGATTAGAATTAGCGCTGGAATGTCAACTGCAATTTCCCTAGCTGGATCAGTATCAGTTTTTCCTGTATCTGGGGCATCAGAGAAACTCCCGTCGCTCTCCTTAATTCTGGATAGTTCCCTTTCAGTCCTTACCAAGCACCAAATCTTGCCTCGTGTTTCGTTATTTTCAGTGTTCTTCGAAAAATACTCCATACATGCTTTGAATGCCTCCCAATCCCAGTCTAATTCCATTACCAGCGTTTCGGCTATCATATCTATGATTGAGTTTGCGGTAGGCAATTCCATAACGAAAGGTTTTCCTACCTCATCAGGCGTCTTGTCAAAAATAACTCTGTCTATCTTCTCTATTATATCCCTGATATACTTTATATAGTTTGTTTGGAATCCTATGGGCAACATCCTCATACCCGGCCTTAGCGTGGTTGTTGACGAAATGGAAATTTTATTAGGACTGCAAGGGATAATTCTATTAGATGAATCTTTGCAGATAAATACCACTCCGGCGTGTGCACCTTTTTCAAAAGCTTCCCTTAATGCATTATCAAATTCATTTATTCTTTCAAGGACTGAATATATCCCCAACGCAGTGTAAAAACGGGTTACTGCTAGGTCTTCCCTTGGTCTATTTCCGTAAATCCGCGAGTGCTGTAATACCGTATCTTGCTGGAATCTTACAGGTCTTCTGCCGTAGTAGAACCCGATGAAATTCCTTATCGTCACTCCTCTATCCAGAATTTGTCCTCCAATGAAAACATTAAGAGGCGCGCTTAGTTCCAGTTCTCCATTATCATCAAGCAATTGCTCTACTGCTGCATCTGAATTGACCTTTACTATCATTAAGTAGTCTTCTCTCAAGGCTGTCAATACCTCCTGGAATACCTCATCGTATTCTGGTGGAGTATCCATAATGCTTATAGATTTTGAAAGGTCATCATATGACTCACGTACAAGTTCTGACAACATACGCAAGTTGTGAGTCGCGCAATACATAAGAAGGTCATTCAGTTTCGCGACGACTTCCACTTGCCAATCATGAGTCTCTTTCACCCTCTCAGTATGAACTACAAAACTGTATCTTTCTTTTCTCTTCCCCAACCTTTCTTGTTGCATTCTTCTTATACAAGCACCTACTATGAAGTTTAATATCCCCCTTCTAAGAACCTGTACCCTTCCGTGTGTCAGGCAGTCCTCAATTTTAAACACTCTTCGATTTTCTCTTTTTAACGCATCTAATTCTTCAAGAGGGACTTCTTCGTAAACATGGCGTGCAATCGATCCCTCTTCTTTACTTTCTTCAAAGAAGAAATCTCCGCCAATATAACCTTCATATATAGGCAGAAGCACTGTGAACACTGGACGTAAAGGTTCAAAAACGAACCGTCCCTCTTTCGTTGGTACTGTTGTTTCCTCGGGCTGGAGATATAAAGAATAAGGAGTTGCAGTAACCTCTAAGAAGTCAGATTTTTTTACTTTCTTTCTTAACTCATCAATTTGTGAAGCTATTCTTCTCAGCTCAACGTTCCCCTCTCTTCCTTTTGTAAATCCAAGGCTCGCAAAATCTGCTTCATCGTCAATTATCAATATTTTCCTCTCACTTAAATCTGGATATGTTTGGACAATCATTCTTATTATTCTTTCCAAGTTATTCTGTTCTTTCTTCACAATCATTACCAATTTCTGTTTAAGAATGTAACCGGCCAAACGTTCTGGAATATTTAAAATGTCATAAAGCCTAACCATGTCATCTTCAATGAAACTACGAAAATCCTTTTTTAGTCTTGCGTGGGTCTGTCGAGCTAGTGCTCTCGTTCCTTTCGTTAAAATAATCGCCATGTCATAGCCATTATCAAACGCCAGAGCAATTATCCCTATGAAGGCTTTTGTTTTACCACCTTGTATCTTACCTAGAAGCATCCCCGGTTTGTTCATATCCGTTTCATTTTCCAAGAACTTCTGGACGGTTTCCTCCATCTTCCTCTGGAGATTCTCAGAGTCTCCCCTAGTTTCTATCAAGGTATTGTAGAAATTCCCTTTGGTTAGCATTTTCAATCCTCTGCTCCTATGTGTATTATTAGTATATGATACATGACCTAGTAGAATTAGGCAATTGCTGTATGCCTCGGACTGTGCAAGACTCTAGTTGTCACACAAATCAGCAAAAGTTTAGACAGGCGCGATGGCCTCGGGCTTCAAATAGATGCTCCTGTTAAAAATACCGGCAGAGCGGGGCGGCACGAAGCGGACTGTGGCCGATGCTCAGAGAAACTCCTTAGCTTCTTCTTAAGGAGTGGAAGACTCTATATCCGACGAAGATAAGCACAGCCAGGGTGACAGCAATGCCGATAAATCTTAGCATAGCCTCCAGGTTATAAGGTACAATTGCGAATATCATCGTCCCAATGCCGCCCAAAATCAAGCCGGCCCCGAAGATATCCTGTCTGCGTTGAAGGAAGGTGCCTCCGATGGCAAACACCGCCCCCAGAGGTAAGACAAACAAGAACACGTTTCTAGCATGTATCGTTGCTTGCCAATAGGAATGGGGATCAGGATAGAAAGCTTCCACGCCGGCGACGACAAGGAGGACAAGCGCAACCGCTATACCCAAAACGTAAACGACTCTAAGAACGCGCATCTATTCACTCCTTTGAGGGTTGTCAGTGTCCGTTTATTCTTATCACCTCCTGATTCAATTATATCCCTAACTACCCCGGAATGGAAGCCGTCGTCCTCGTTCATATGATTAGTGACACCTCTTTTTTTGTCATTGCGAGGAGCGAGATTCCTCGCTTACGCTTCGGAACAAGCTCCGCAATCCCCGAGATTGCCACGCCCCGACAAGTCGGGGCTCGCAATGACACGGGAGGTTACTGCTCCTGTTAAAAATACCGGCAAAGCAGGGTAAAATCGTTTAAATAAGCTCCGGGTGGTTATTCTTCAGCCAGGCAGTTCAATATCAGCACCTCACCCAGACAACATCTCCCGAAAGCATTATTTCTGGTCTAAGTCTTTGATAAGCTCATCGACCGAGTCGAAAGTCTTCACTCGGCCAGCCTTGATATCCTCGTCGGCTTCTCTCTCGCCCTCTTGCCACCTCCTTGTCCAGAAGTAAGCCTGGCTCTTATCCACCAGCTTCTTGGGCATCAACACAGCTTTCTCGTCCTCCACTTCAATTTCAACCAGGTCACCTTCCTCTATTCCCAATTGCTTACGCACTGATGCCGGTAGGGTAATCTGTCCGTGCCTGGTAACCTTGGTCGTTGGCATTCTCATCACCTCCTAGGGTCGCTCCAGTGTTTCATCATGACGCCCGATATTACGCAAGATAATTCTATTCCCTTCAAGCTCAAGGGTCATTCTTAACGAACGGCTCACCCTGGCTTCCCAGATATGTTCAACTCCCTGCATTTTCTTCACCCTCAGGACAGGATACCGCAGGTCTGTTGCCAGATTCCTCAACGCCTTCCCAGCCAGGTCTTTCTCCTCTTCAGTCAATTCCTGCCAAGCTTTTTTGAATCTGACCGTCCGGGCGATCTTCACTGCTGCCCCGCTCCATAGCTTGCGAGATTACTATATTACTATATTACTACAGGGGAAGGATGTCAAGCCGTGCTTGACATTGAACAGAACGGCAAAAGTTCGGGCAGGCGCGATGTCTTCAGGCTTCGAGCAGATGCTCCTGTTAAAAATTTGACAAAAAATATAGTTTATGCTAATCTTATACCATAATCACGATGAGGGGCCAATCTGTGGGGCTTGTCCCACAGCAATGCTCCTCGTTTTATTTCTGAACACTGGTATACTCCAACATCTTTCTCAGATTGTTCATAAAAATGATATGCGGCATCAGTCGCCTGAATAGCGATGAGAAGCTCTCCTTGTTGGGAATCATCAATTTCAGTAGTTTGTCTTTCTTTCTCAGGTAGTCCACCAGACAATATAAATCACCATCCCCCGTGACAATGATGGCCTTGTCGTAATTTTCATATTCAACCATAGCGTGAAGAACCACCTCCGCATCAACATTCCCTTTTACTTTTCCGCTTGGCAGTTTGAGCGTTGGCTTGAAGACCAAAATATAGCCATCCTTCTGTAAAGCGGTGTATAAAGCTTGATTTTCGTAAACGTAGCCGACAAAGAGAAATGCTTTAGTTATGCCATATTTGTCACGAAGATATTGCCTGAATTTTCTGAAGTGCAGTGTCCATCCCTGCTCACGAATTGAAAGGTTAAGGTTCTGACTATCGATAAATGCGTAATTATTGCGGGCTTTCGTCATATCTATTTGCTTACCCTACACTCGAAAAGGTTGAGGGCTACCATTCATTGCTTGTATCATATTCTCGATACACGTAAGAGTCAATCCCAACATTGTCTCATTGGATAACATCCCGGCAAAAAGGTTAAGGCAGGCGCGGGGTCTCGGGCTTCGAGCAGATGCTCCTTGTTAAAAATACCGGCAAAACAAGGTATAAGTGTTTAGAGAAACACGTTAGCTTTTTCTTAAGGAGAGGAAACCCTATTTCCCACGAAGATGAGCACAGCCAGGGCGACAGCAATGCCAATAAATCTCAGTATGTTGTCCAGGTTATAAGGTACAATTGCATATACCATCGTCCCCATGCCGCCTAAAATCAAGCCGGCCCCGAAGATATCCAGTCTGTGTCGAATGAAGGTGCCCACGACAGCAAACACCATTCCCAAAGGTAAGACAATGAAGAATACGTTTC
>Ga0209986_10005393_pt1 | contig 10606 bp, 26 predicted proteins | sample BlataG_FD_183168 | JGI IMG/M metagenome (GOLD analysis project Ga0209986, IMG submission 183168) | Deep subsurface microbial communities from Black Sea to uncover new lineages of life (NeLLi) - Black_00105 metaG (SPAdes) (version 2) | ecosystem: Environmental > Aquatic > Marine > Oceanic >...
TGCAAAGAATGTTTGGGCAGTTGAAATGCCAACCTTTGTTGATTACCAACAACCAAGTCGTAAGCAAAACAAAAAAAATGAAGTAAGCGAGATGGATGATGAATTCCACACAGGTAAATTCAGAACTTGAGGAACTTAAACGTCTAAGAAAAAAGACAATAAAAGTTTATGGCCCTCCTGGGACAGGAAAGACTTATACATTGATAGAGCGTATTTTAAAAAAACATTTACGATTGGGAACCAATCCACAAGATATTGCTTTTATTTCATTTACCAATAAAGCGGTTAACACGGCAAGAGATCGAGCCATTGAAACTTTTCCTGATCTATCGACAGAAGACTTTAAAAAGTTTTCTACCTTACACAGCTATTGTAGAAAGTTTTTTCAAGAAGAAATCTTTGATCAAAGAAATTGTTTAATTGATTTCGCATTACAAGAAAAGTTTTTAAAAACATCGGATACAAGATTAGCGGATGATGATTTTTTATACAAGGATTGGTCACTCGGTATTTACGATAAAGCCAGAAACATGATGAAGGATCCAGAACTTGTTTTTAAAGAAGAGAGTTATAAGAAAGATAACTTAGAGATTTTTAAAAGAAAGATATCAACTTACGAACATTATAAAAAAGATTCGTTTATTGATTTTACCGATATGATTGAAAGAGCTATTCGAGAAATAAACTTTGGTAGATTAGAGATATTGATATTAGATGAAGCTCAAGATTTTACCCCTTTACAATGGTCAGTTATATTTAAGATCGCAAAACAAGCTAAGAAGATTTATTTAGCTGGAGATGATGATCAAGCCATCTATCGCTGGAATGGCGCTGACCCCAAATACTTTACAGAATACTTTCCAGGAAAAAAGATTGTCCTTAGAAAGACAAGAAGATTTGGAAAAGCTATCTATGAGTTCTCACAAATTATCAGACGAGGCATTATTGATTCAATTGAAAAGGATTTTAGTCCATTAGATAAGGATGGAGATATTAAAAGATACCTAAGTTTTAATCAGATTAACTTTAAAGATGAGGGGTCATGGTACATCATTGCTAGGGTCAATCGGGTCGTCAATGAGCTCAGAGGCAAGGCAAAAGACGCAGGATTGTACTTTATGGATAATAAGGGCAATAAATCGTTCTCAGAACGCCAATGGAGGGCCATACAGGCATGGCATAAGGTATCTAAGGGGGAAAGTATCAATAAGGCCGAAGCAGAGAATATGTACCGCTATATAAGGCAATTAAAGGATATTGACTATGGATCTGAGAAATTCTGGAGAAACGAACCTGACTATAAAACCTATAAATTCAATGACTTAGTAGAATGGTGCGGTTTAGAGATGAGTGAAGAAGAGGGTAAGAAGAAATGGTGGTGGATATTAAGAAAGAATTTTACACCCAGACAAAAGATTTATTTCATGCGATTACTTAAAAGATATGGAACTGATCAACTCAATAAAGAACCTAATATTATCATTGATACCATTCATTCCGTCAAAGGTGGTGAGGCAGATCATGTTGTCATCCATTCCAAAGCAGACTATGCATCAGATTATAGAAGAAAAAATAAAAAAGAAAAAACAGATGAGAATAGAGTTTATTATACAGGCGCAACAAGAGCAAAGCGCAAATTACATTTACTGGCTTCAGATGATAGATACAACTATCCGCTTGGAGAAAAATACTTAACATACTTAATAGAGGAGAAAAAATGAGCAGTGCAGATAACTTTGCAAAATTCTATCCAGAAGATAGACAAGAAGGTGGAGAACATTACAAAATGGAAATACAACCTTGGGAATTTATAACCACCAATAATCTTTCATACTTTCAAGGCAACGTGATTAAATATGTTGTCAGATATCAAAAGAAAAATGGTATAGAAGACCTTAATAAAATAATTCACTATTGCGAATTAGAAATTAAAAGACTTAGAGATAGTTGGGATAAGTTTTAATTTTTATGCAAGATATAACTCATATCTATTGGATTGTTTTTTTTGGTTTAATTATTATTGGTTTTGTTTGGTTTAATCATGAATAGAAAAGAATACTTGAAAAAATATTATTTAGATAATAAAGAAAAGTATAATGCACAATCTAAAAAATTCTATGAAGATAATAGAAATCGATGTTTAATGTTAAATGAAGAGTGGAGAATCATTAACAAAGATTATATAAAAAATTATAAACGACAATGGTACCTGAAAAAAAGAAAAAAAGAGGCGGAGGTTGGAATGCCGCCAAGTGCAGAGCAAAACTTAGCAAACAAGTTTTGCGAGGACACTATGAATGGTGCAAGAAGGAAGGAAGAGATATAAGTTGGTATGACAGGACTTCAACTCGCAATGAACTTTAAAAAGTCTATCTGGTCACAACCTTTAGAGTTTAAAGATTTATCTGGATACTCTGAAATTGCCATTGACTTAGAAACAAGAGACGATGGTATCACGAATGGATTAGGTGCAGGTTGGGCCACCAAGAGTGGTAAGGTTATTGGCTTTGCTGTCGCGGTAGAAGGTTGGCAAGGTTATTATCCTTTTGGCCATGCAGGGGGAGGTAACATGATTGAAGATCAAGTGGTTCAATACATGAAAGATGTATGTGCATTACCTTCAAGAAAAATATTTCATAACGCACAATACGATGTCGGTTGGTTAAGAGCCATGGATATTAAAATTAATGGAGAGATTGTTGATACGATGATTGCTGCGGCGATCATTGATGAGAATAGATGGAGTTATTCTTTAAATGCTTTATCTAAAGATTATTTAGGCGAACTTAAAGCAGAAACAGATTTACAAGAAGCGGCCAAAGATCATGGGGTTGATGCAAAAGCGGAGATGTGGAAGTTACCGAGTGAGTATGTCGGTTTCTACGCGGAACAAGATGCACGGCTCACGCTCCTTCTATGGCAAAGATTTAAACATGAAATCCAATCGCAATCCTTACAAACGATTTGGGACTTAGAAAAAAACTTACTTCCTATCTTAATTGAAATGAGAGAAAGAGGAGTAAGAGTTAATTTAGAAAGAGCGGAATCATTAAAACTAGAATTTGTGGAACAAGAAAAGCAGCTAATGCAAAAAATAAAAGCATTAACAGGAAAAGATATAGATATTTGGGCGGCACGACAGATCGCAGGTGCTTTTGATAAACTCGGCATAGAATATCCAAGAACTGAGAAAACAAAAGAACCTTCCTTTACACAAAATTATTTAGTTAATTCTCCCCACGAGATATCTAAGCTTATCGTACAGGCACGAGAAATCAATAAGTTCCGTGGAACTTTTTTAGAATCAATTTTAAAATACAATCACAATGGGAGGATACATGCAGAAATTAATCAATTACGTTCTGATAATGGGGGTACTGTTTCTGGTAGGCTGTCTATGTCTAACCCTAACTTACAACAGTTACCAGCAAAGAATAAACAATTTGGTAGTAAAATCAGAGGCTTATTTTTACCAGAAGAAAATCATAAGTGGGGATCCTTTGACTACTCACAGCAAGAACCAAGAATGGTTGTCCATTATGCTTCTTCCATCGGGGAAGGTTATGAAGGATCATTAGAACTTGTTGAAGCTTATGAAAATGCTTCAGCCGACTTTCACCAAACCGTAGCTGATCTTGTGGGAATTGATCGTAAACAAGCAAAAACCATTGGTTTAGGTCTAATGTATGGAATGGGTAAAAACAAATTAGCCAATAGTTTAGGTTTATCTTTTGATGAAGCCAATGTTGTGATTTCAAAATATAATCGTAAAGTCCCTTTTGTAAAACTTTTATCAGAGCGTTGTATGCAAAGAGCCAATGAAACAGGTGTGATCAGAACTAAGCTTGGAAGAAAATGTCGTTTTGATAAATGGGAGCCAAGAGATTTTGGTATTCATATTCCAGAAACCTTTGATAATGCAGTAGCTAAATATGGAAGAGATAATATTAAAAGAGCGTTTACTTACAAAGCCTTGAACCGATTAATTCAAGGAAGCGCAGCCGATCAAACGAAACAAGCGATTTTAAAATGTTATGAAGCGGGTCATTTACCGATTGTTCAAATCCATGATGAATTATGTTTCAACATTGAAGGTGATGAAGATATCAAACAAATACAAGAAGCTATGGAAACTTGCTTAGAATTTAAAGTTCCAAGTAAAGTTGATGTTGCGTTAGGGGAAGACTTTGGAGAAGCTAGTTAAACAAGAAGTTCCAGGGATTGGAACCGTCATACACCCTTGGTATAAAATATTTAATTCTAAATTAAGATTAGTTAAATTTGATGATGTTAAAATTGTTCATGGTTCACATAACGAATTTAAACAAACTATAAAAAGTAGTATTGAACAAAATGGTTTACTATGCCCAATGGTATTAGATCAAGATTATGTACTTCATAACGGAAACCACAGATTTAAAGTTTTAAAAAAATTAGGTGATGCTAGTTTATTTTATGTAGCAAACAATGATGCTGAAGTTAATTTTCTTTCAAGATTAAATGTAAGAGTTTGGGAGCTTCACCCAGAAGTGAATGATTTAGGTTTTTGTTTTGAAGGAAAGATGAGAAAGTATACTGAAAAATGTCTGCACCTATTTACCGATGTAAGACCTGTGGCTCCAAAGCCCACGTCGTAGAAAATAACTATAATTATTTTTGTGCACCTTGCGTTTTAAAAAGGGACAACATTCCTTACCGCTTAAAGCGATTTAAAAAAAAATATAAAAAACCTAGACTTTAACTTGCTAATGAAGCCGCTAGATTTTCTTCTAAAACTACACCTTTAATTTCCCTTTTTGCAGTATCATGATCAACAAAAATCATTTTCTTTCTGATCTCTTTGATCTCTTTTTCTATTGGGATTAAATCAAGGCAATAGCCTTTGTCGGCGTAGATGGAGTTCCATTCGGACTCTAACGCTATCTTTTGTGATAGCAACTTACTGTTTATTGGCATTGAGCTCCTCGTAAGTTATCAGCAGTAACTTTGGATCCGTTGTGCCTTCTTTTGAGACCTCAAAGTCCCTAGCCGATATTTTTTTATGAAATACAACTTGCGCATCTTGGTCATCTTGAGCTTGAAGATCGCATTTAATCAAGCTACCACAAGCTCTAGCCAAGAAACGATACGATTTCATGGGATAAGATTATTGTAAATTAAGACTATTGTCAAGGTGTTTGCAATTATTTGACAAGTATGGGAATATGGATATTACCCGAGTATGGATACATCTAAATGGAAATCAGTTGCCGTAAAGATTGACGATTACAAGTTATTAAAAGCTTTATGTCACAAACGATTTAGATCGCCAAACTCAATGATAACTAAGCTTGTGAATGATTATTGCGAGTTTAAAGCAAAAAAGCTTGGAATATCAGTAAATGAATATAAGAAAAGGTTAATACATGCAACGGACAAAACCAGAAATTAGCGATTTACATCTATCCTTACAGCTTTTATCTAAAAAGTTAACCGATGAAGAATATACTCTTGTCGCAGGAGCCATGTTTCAATTGTTCATGGGAGAGCGTTTTGGTTACTTAAACAGCATGGACGGAAGACTCTTAGATGATATTAAACTCATTCACAAATACAATAAACATAAGAAAATCAAGCAAAAAGCACAAATCTTAAAATTTAAAGTCATCAAAGGTGGCAAAAAGTAAAAAAGACACCTACAATAAACCTATGGACTACATAGGTGACATTGAAGAGAAGATGAAAGATCTGTCTGGACAACAGCTAAATAATTTCATAGAAACAATTCATGATGAGTACAAACACGCTGTTAAAGAAAAACAACCCCCCTATATAACGCTTTATTATCGTGATTTACTCTCCTTCCTTATTAAAACTTATGGGCACTAGGTTTTCTAAAACCTTTTTAGACCCAACCGCAAAAACTCCTGAAAAAAAATTATGGCAAGGTGTATTAGTAAACGCCATTGATGATTGTTGTCAAATGAGTCAAGACAGAAAAACGTCTATTTATAAAGCTGAAGCTTATTCATGGATATTAGATTATTCAAAAGATTTTAAAATTGTTTGTTATTTTGGTGGCTTTGACCCTTTGTCCGTGAAAGTTGACTTTGAAAGAGCGGTGAAAAGGGGTGATGTTTTATTTAGCGAAAGACAAATTGCATGGTCAAAGTATTATAGACAATTTTTGATTTATAAAAGAAACACGCACCACGAATCACGGCCTTACCATAGAAAGCGAATGGAACATTTAAGAGCTCACGTTGAAAGAGCAAGTTCTACAACGTTTATTTCAATGGTGACAGTTTCGTTACTGGCTTGATCCCATGTCTCCCATGCGTACATAATGCGTAAAAAAGGAGAATAACATCATGACAATATCATTAGAAGAAGCGATTAAAAAAGCCGTTAAAGATATGATTGATAATGAAGAAATCAGAGTAGAGATTGATGATGCTAATCAAATATATTTAACAACGGACAATGAAGACTTTGACGACGAAGACAGCGAAGAGATTGAGGAAGATTCGTCAGAAGACGAAGAAGAAGACGAAGAGTAAAATCCTCCATTATTATTACTTACAAAGTAAAATGGCCTAGAGATTTAAAACCTCTAGGCCACCCTAACAAAAGGAATTATAATGATAATATGATTAAACCATTTATAATTCATAATTATTATCGTAATCTATATTGATTGTCAAATTCGTGGTATCATGGGGCAATCAAGTGTCCAAAACCTAATCACCCCACGCTCGAGATGACTTACAACACGAAGTCATAAGTGCAGTGAAACAAAATAAAAGGGCTAAAAAGGTAAACCCAAAACTTTTGTTTCAAAGTCCGAAAACTCTTAATACTGTAAACATAATCCAAGCAACTAAAAATGCAAGGGGAATGAATACAAAACTTATTCTTAACCACCATTCAAAATCATTCATGCGTAAAAGGTTTTGTTCGTGGATTTTTATCTTTTGGCCAACGACACTTAATCTTCATTAATCGCTCATGACCCACGTCTCCCGAAACTATAATAATGTCATGACCATTTTCAACACCGAAAACATGATGACGAATGTAAGTAGGTATAGTAATTTCACTATCACCTTTTTGTTTATCCTTCTCCATATTTTCAAACGGGTGTCCTTTTTTTAATTTTGGCATTTATCTAATTTGATATTTTTATCTTTAATCCAGACATACGACCATGAAACTGAGCCGTCTGGTTTATTGAAACAAGCTTTCCCAAACTTAATTTCACGATCTTTAAAACCTGCACAACTTGTTAAAGTTAATGCAAGAATTGTTATAAATATTAAACGCATAATGCATAATCCTTTCGTTTGAGTTTAAATGCTTCGCTTATTGCGTCTTCCTCACAAAATTGTAAACCCACATCAAATTCTACTCCGTCAATGAATACATAAAATCTATGTTTATCGCTTTTATATTTTTCTATTTTAGCGACCCTAATTATCATTTAAAAATACTTGTTGGTTTAATGTTTAAAGCTTGAAGTAATTTTTCTAATGTCGTTAATCTGATATCTCTATTCTTATTAATGACGCGATATAAATTACCTTGATTAATTTTAACCTTATCGGCCAGTTGATAGTACGAAAGCTTCTCGCTCTCCATTTTTTGTTTAATATTGGTCTGTGCTTTTTCTGTTAATGTCATGTTATTATCCTCTCATGATGTCGTTTAACACTAAATGTAGTGTATGACAACCTAAAATTTGCTATATCTTGTATTTTTTCTTTTCCAAGAGCCAAATCTACTAGCTTTTTGATATCCTAGTAAGGTTATGAAATATCTATTTTGTCTATATTGTATTTCGCTTTTGTAAAAAGGGTCATTAAAATGATTCCATACGTCTTCTTTGGTATGAAACCAACCACACCAAAACTCACGTTCGGTATTATTGACTAAATTTTTTTCATGCAAACGAGCTAAGTACATCTCTTTTGGACATTCTTTTAATTCCCCGTAAGGCAATGATGATTTAATCTTTAGCATTTTTTATTTCCTCAACTTTCCATTCCATATTTTTGGTATTCCAAAAAAATGATTTTAAATACTTAAATACTTGTCCCTTACGAGATGTCAATTCTTCCAACTGACAATGCGTATTAAAGGTTATTGTTATTTTGTGATTTTTCATTAATTCTTCTTCACGAACTGCGGGTCATCATCAAGCATATAAGGGGCTCTTTCTTCGTCTAACATATCAAAAAAGCCTTCCTCAATATCTTTCCACTCCGCTTTGAGTTGTTTATCAGTGTAATTGGATAAACCATAATGGCCTGATCTCATAATTTTATGTACCCAATCAAAGTCCCCATTATCCATTCCACGCATTAAGCAATGCACGTCGTATAATGTGATACGTTCTAATAACGTTTCCCTATCTAATAAATGTCCTCGTTTATCTACTATCATGTTATATTCCTTCCTTTTTTATGTTTTCTGATTTAATATTTTCTGCACATTGTTTGGCGCTCTCAATATCAAGATAAGCGTTATAATCTGCGGCCATAAAATCATTCTGATTAAAGAAATGAAAAAACTCTTCAAATTTATAGGTATAAATTTTACCTGTTTTAAGTTCAACGGCGTAAATTCTCATTTAATCCCCCTCACTCTTTTTGATCTTCCATTTTCATCTTTTAAAAGCGTATAGGTGTTTTGGCCGTCAAAATAATAACCCACCACTTCCCATTTATGCTGTTTTTTCTTCATCATCTGCCTCTCTTGATTGTTTCCATGCGTCTTTAATCTCATGTTTAAGATCAACGAGCGCGTGGGGTTTATTTTCATTAAGCATATTAAGTAATATATCAGGCAACCAATCGACCCAATTATCTTCTAGCCAATAATTGAGTTCTTGCCTTGTTAGATTTTCATTCATTCTTCCCCCTTGTTGAATTGTAATCATACCAACCAATGCTTTCTAAATAATCAACGGCATTGTTCAGCGATTGTTTAACGTGCTTTGATTTAAACTCCACGTCTTCATCTACATGACAAGCCAACCACCCTAATAAAGTGCAAAGCTTATCTTCTCGTTCTGTTATGTTTGTTATCATTTAGTTCCTTTCTACTCCGATTGTTCCTATCCCCTCGATATTGGTAATAATTGCCCCTGCATTATTACCCTCATCATCTGCGCTTGGTGTTAAAATAACACCATTGCTTAAATGAATTTCACAAGGTTGATAATCCCAACCTAAGTATTCTTTTGAGTGCTTTGGGCTCAAGTATTCAACTTTTTTAATTGTTTGACCCACTAAAGCTTTTTTTAATTTATTCATAAATGCTTCGTTCATTTCATGACCTCTAAATCTTCAGGTTGTAAGTCTTCGGTTAAATACTCTAAAGGTTTAAACCTTACTCCGTCTTTAATCCGATATTTGATTGCGTTGCCGTCTTCGTCGCAAACAATGTCATTGTCTTCGTTCATGCCATAAAAAATAATGTCTTCTACGGCAAAGTGTGTCGCTTCATATTGTTTTTTCATTGTGATACCACCTTTAAGTTTTTTGAAAGTTTTTGTGCTTTAAACATAAATGTTTGAGGTTTTATCCAGTGAAGCCAATCTCCGACACTTGGGATAAATCCGCAATCTTCTTTAACGTGTTGTTCTCCGATTGCTAGTACAGATACCTTTTTTCCGTCTGAATTGGTTATGTATGACCCAAACAATTCTACGCATTGTTTAATCCCTAAACTGTGATGCTTTAATGCTCTATGCCTAAAATCAGGGAAATAAGATTTGGTATCATCAAACCATTCATGGATTTTGATATAATCTTCGACCTGACCGCCCCAATGTCTAACGCTTGATTGCGCGTGAATAACTGCGTTGGCCATTATATTTGACCCTCTTTTGAGATATCCTCATAGCTTTCATAACTTTCTGTGCCTTGCATATCCCATTTTCCTGATTTAATGTCCATGAGGAAATGTCCATTGACGTTAAACTCCCCCGCGAAACTGCCCCATTCTTCTAAGCATCTTGCATTGTCAAATATCTGATCGAGTTGTTCGGGAAATTTTAATTTTTCCGTTACTTGTTTTTCGATAAAATACTCAATCTCATTTTCAGTATGCTGATCGATTTTCCATAAAAAAACTTTTTTAGAAAATTCTGGAATAGGTATGACTTTGTCGTTTTCGTCTAAAAGTTCAACGTCATCAAAACCGCCCTCATCATGTCCACCCGAAAAATAAGCTTTGAGTTTATGTCCGCCTAATTTGATTAAATCATCTTTAATCGCGTCAAGAATTAATCTTGCATTAAGAAAATCATACTTTGTTGTTAACTCATCTCTAACTTTCCACCAGTCTGATCTCTCTTCTTTTATTTTAGAATAATCAAATTTTCCAATTATTCTTTTATCGTCAATGTATGACAATTTGTTGTTTATATTTAAGTACATAGTTCTAGTTCCTTGTTTCGTGTTTGTTGTTCCCTGACCCGTGAATTATGGTAGAGGTATATATGTTAAACAACCACGACCCACGGATCACGGGTCTGTTACCATCTTGCGACGATAACCTGTTATTGTATATAAGTACATCATTCATAATTACAAGTCCTAAACTCAAAAATATTGTCAAATTC